>Ga0228536_1000590_pt1 | contig 60068 bp, 47 predicted proteins | sample SJ1Smetagenome_FD_168611 | JGI IMG/M metagenome (GOLD analysis project Ga0228536, IMG submission 168611) | Enriched culture of PCE-dechlorinating microbial communities from Ithaca, New York, USA - SJ1.S | ecosystem: Engineered > Modeled > Simulated communities (microbial... > Unclassified...
ATAGCATCCTCTCTATATTTTACAAATATCCAATTTTGGTTATTTTGGGGTCCAAGATATGATTTTTAGGTTTCAGCTAAAAAATGTCGCTAAAAAACCTTAGTTTTTCACTGGTCTCGGACGGTCCCTAATGGCTGGCGTTTTCTAAAATGATAAACAATTTCAGCCAAAAAGGCGGCTTCTTTAACCAAATCAAAGATTTGGAATTCGCCGCATCTGACCTACGATGAAATCAAAGATTTCTGTTAGGTCATAAAACCGTCCCCGGTGTCTTATAAGAGGTGTAATATGAAGAAATACATCGCAATTGTAATTCTAATAATTCTTGCAATCTTCATCTACAAGGAGAGGTATATGATAAGTCTTGGCTTCGATTACTTATTTTCCAAAAGCCAAACAACTGCCATTGTTGATCCTGTTAAAGATAAGCAGCTTATTAATCCTCTCGAGAGTTTTGGAGAGACTGAAGAGCAGGAGATAGAACAAGAAACCCCAGAAAGCGAAGTAATTTCATCTCAGACTCCAGCTGTTAACTCTGATGTAGCCGAGCAAGAAGTGGCAATAAATAAAGAGACTTCAGTTCCACCTGCTGCTGAAGCCGTCCAAAAACAAAGCTTTGATGCAATTGCAGCATATTACAATAAAGAACTGATTTCTCTTGAAAAGGAGTTCAGATCCTCGCTAGATAGCTTGATAGCATCAGCGATATCTGATTATAATTCAGGAAACTACAAGAAACTGGAGCTTGCGAAGCAGTATCTCAAAAAAGGTGAGGAATTAGAAAAATCTTCTGATGCGAAATTCTATGGACTCCTTAAAACCTTTGAAACTGAGTTGTTGAATAATGGTTACAATACTGACCTTATCAAGGACGTAGATAAATATTATACTGCTATGAAAAAAGCAGAAAAGACAAGAATAGTTGATACCGGAATGGGCATAGTGAACAACTGATAAGGACACCGGGGGACACCGGTGTCCCTAAATCATTCTGGTGATTCGCTCACCTGCGTCAGAAACAAGTCTCTTGGCATCTTTCATGGCTTCCTCGAGAGTCATAGGCCTGTCGATCACTGGTAGTATAAGCTTAACTCCAATCTCATACAATTTTTCATAACCTTCTCCCAAGCCACCTGCAACTGCTATTACTGGTACTCCCTGTGTCATAGCCCTTCTTGCAACTCCTGACGGTACCTTCCCATAGGCGGACTGACTGTCGATCCTGCCTTCTCCAGTTATTACGAGATCTGCTCCCTCAAGCTTACTCTCAAATTGAAGTAGATCAAGGATCATCTCTATCCCACGTTCAAGCCTGCCATTGCAAAAAGCCACAAGACCGGCACCAAGTCCACCTGCAGCTCCGCTTCCCGGCATATCGATAATGTCCAACCCCAGTGTTTCTTTTATCTTTTCGCCATACCTGAGAAGATTCCTATCCAGTGTCTCAACCATATCAGGATCCGCTCCCTTTTGTGGTCCATAAACTCGTGAAGCGCCTTTCTCTCCACATAGAGGATTGGTTACATCAGACATTATGATAATCTCTGCCCCATCCAGCAGCTCAGTCCTTCCAGAGATGTCTATAGTCTCAAGGTATTCAAGAGCACCTCCGCCAAAGACCAGCTCATTACCACTTAAGTCCTTAAATGATACCCCTATAGCCTGAGCCATCCCCACTCCCCCATCGTTGGTAGCGGAGCCTCCAATGCCAATATAAAGCCTTCTGCAGCCCATCTCGAGAGCCTTAAGGATCAGCTGTCCTGTTCCGAAGGTCGTAGTGTTCATCGGATCAAGCTTACCATCCTCAACCAGCGTTAGACCTGATGCAGCAGCCATCTCGATTATTGCCTCTCCTCCCGGCAGTATCCCAAAACTTGATACAATAATATTTCCTGAGGGCCCTACTACCTCAGTTGTTATCAGTCTTCCTCCCAGACCTGACACCAAGGTATCCACTGTACCTTCTCCACCATCAGCCACCGGCAGCTTTAATATCTCAGCTTCCGGATATATCCTTCTTATGCCGGTCTCAAGACTGTCTGCAACCTCTGTGGAGCTTAATGATCCCTTAAAGGAATCCGATGCAATCACGATTTTCATCCACTGTACCTCCCATATTGAATCATTCTCCGCCCCAATGTCCTATCCCAGATGACCTTACTCTGTTGAAAAGACGCTGGAAGTATCCGCTTAAGCCAGCAACCGCGCCAAAAATTATTATTATCCCCAGCTTGATATTGTCGGTAAAGGGCTCGCCAAGAAAAAGTACACCTATGAGCGCTGCCATAAGTATCCTGGTGGTAGACACCAGGGAACCTGTAGCTGAATCCACATATTTGTAGCCCCAGGTCAGAAATACCTGGCCTAGTATTCCTAATAGGGCGGATGCCAATATATATGGCAAGGCTGCAGGATCAAAATTCATAAGCTCCTTAAATGCTAGGGGAGTGTTTATGATAAGTCCGATATACATAATATAAAGGATGATCGTATCTCCGTTGTCGTGCTTCCTGGCCTCGGTGAGAAATAGGGTTCCAAGACCGGTTATTCCTGCTGATGCGAAAGCTATTAGGTCTCCAGTATTTATATGATCGAATGAGGGTTGAGAAACGAGGTATACACCAATCATTATTACCACAAGGTATACAAAGCTTGATGGTCTTATCCTCTCACCGGTCACAAAAGGAGCGAGTATAAGTACAAAAACCGGATATGTGAGATTTAGCATGTTGGTATTGGTTATAGTTGTATAGTTTATTGCAATCGTGAACAGAATTATCCCGAATGCGTTCAACACGGCTCTAATTATAACAGGCTTTGGCTTGTTGGCTTTAAATGTTGCTCCTTTATACTTCATATAGATGGTAATAAGGATCGCTCCAATGAAAAACCTGAAGAAGCTTGTTACTATTGAATTCATGTCAGTCGTAGTTGTGACCAGCTTGCCGAAAAATGAGCTTAATGTGAAGAAAAGCCCCGATGCAAGGATTATTATTATGCCCAATTGAGTCATCTCCTTTGCTATACATAGAATTATAGCAAAAAAAATGAGCGATGAACGCTCATTAGAGTATTTCCTTATACATTTTTCTTTCAAGCTCGAGGTATGCTTTTGATTCCTCCTCCAGCTTTTCCATCTTCCTGTAGGTAGTATTGTATGTCTGACAGCCGCTTGGCGGCATGGTGTAATTATTAGTTGCACTTCTTAGCTCATCGAAGGCTTTCAGAAGGATATCATTATCCTTTTCAACATCCTCGACTGCAAGCCTTATTTCATCCAGTAAGGCTTTGTCTCCTTTTTTGTTGTATTCCCAAATCATCGGCAAGACTATTAGCTGCTTCTTGACTAATTGAAGCTCAAGCTCATTCTCTACCCTTCCGTATGCCCTATGGACCTTGATAAGCTCCTCGTGGCAATCCTCATAATGTACCTTCAGGATCTTGTTGGCCATCGCCTTTATCACAGGCATTTCCTGCTTGAGATACCCATGGTGATTCTCGGCTATATCCTTGATCACTTCGTTTATGTTCATCCATCTTCCTCCTTTTGCTTAGTCTTTGATGTATATACCCAAGGAGGTCTTTTTAATTCAGATTTCATCATAGAATCTGGTCCATTCCCTCCAGCCCATTCCTGACATTTTCCCGGGACAATTCTTGAGACTTGCATCATAGTGCCTGACTACCCTTTCCTTTGGCAGATCATACTTCTTTAGCAAATAACGGATCAGGTCTATTCCACGCTTCTTGGTAAGCTCCCAGTCTCCATCTGAATTTATGCACAGCTCGATACCAATGGAATTTCTATTGGTGATCCCAAATCTTCCTTTTCCATCCCCGCAGTGCCACGCCGAGTTATAGTCCTCCACAATCTGATGGGTCTCCCTGCTGTCCACAAAGTAATGGGCTGATGCATTTCTGCCCGGTTTATTGAAATACAGGTAGTGATTCCCCGCTCCGGCTCCCCTTGAGGGATTCCCCGTGTCATGCACTACTATATACTTTATGGCTTCCCCATTTCTTCCTGAGTAATTATATCCAATAAGCTTCTTATTTATCATATTCTATCCCCCAATATATTTCTTAGATTCTTAAGCGCGGCTGCACGGGTGTTTACGACAGTCCTGTAGGCTATACCGTTGACACCCGCTGTCTCTGAAAGAGACAAGCCATTATAGAAAAGATCCACTATGACTCTTTGCTGGACCTCAGGTAGGGATGAAACCGCTTTTCTTACCTCGCTTATGATTTCAGCTCCAACTATATCCTCAAGGATGTCAATATCCGACTCCAAAAGGTCCAGGAACTCATCCTCATCCTCACCGTAGCTTTCGTTTAGAGACATCATCACCTGTGGTCGCTTCATACCAAGATAAAGATACCTTAGCCTTGAGCTTAAAAATCCGAGAACAGGTACTCCTTTTTCAGGATCGTACTCCTTAAGTGCCTCCATCAGTCCAAGTCTTCCCTCCTGAAGCAGGTCATCCCTCTCCTGAGGATTCCAACCACCCTTTCTTATACAGGATGAAAGAAGCGGGTACATCCTGTCAATCAGTTCCTCCAGGCTCTCGATTTTTCCTGATCTTGCCTCATCTGCCAACTGCTCTACTTTTTTTACCATATTTACTCTCCCTTTGGGAGAGGCGCCTTCCCTTTATTACCGGTAAGGCAATGATACAACAAGCCCTGCAGAAATAAAAAAGCCCAGCAGAGTTTGCTGGGTAGCCGACCTGGTCTTATCCAAGCTTTATAAGCAGGTCGTCGAGCTTCATATATAGTCTTGCAATGTCGGATTTCATGGCAGGTCCATCCTTGCTGTGGTAGTATTCAAGGCTTTCCTGGACTGATTGTGTCCTTACTGTTCCGTAGAGCTCTTTGGCCAGATTTCCCTTGGAAATCTGATTTCTCGCATTATCTGCTGAGCAGAGACAGCCTATCTCGGTTTTGTTTTTTAACCGAATTATTGCTCCTCCCTCTCTTTCTATTACCTCATCTATTCCTCCCAGCTTGAAATAGCCCATAGCTCCATCATCCTTTCCCACAGGCTCCCTTGCCTTAAGCTGTATAAATATCCTCTCTGGCGAGATTACCAAAGGGATATTGGTCTTAAGGTTTAAAAGGCCTCCATATGTTTCATTGGCTGCTCTAAGGTCTATGTGATTATGCTTGCAGATTTTCTTTATCACGGTTTTTACAGTTCTTTCAATGATGTGCTGACCATCCTCCCTCAGAATGAGTGTGCAATTGCCCTTGTCACCCCTGTAGGTTGGCAGAATGGCCAGAATATCCTGTTCGATCCATTCCATTTATTCAACCTCCTGCTGACAGTCTGTGGCGCGACTATCAAATATTCATGATACCCCGGTATTATATATGATAAATATAACAGAACACATGTTCGATGTCAAGGCGGCAAATAAGGCTGCAGCCCTGTTGAATGCCGCAGCCTGGATATTATTTGCTTAAAAAGAATTCCCTCTCCTCATGTGGCACCAGACTTCCTCCAGTTGCCCAAACCAGCTGAACAGGATCCCTCCCCTTGTACTGATCCCTGGTAAAAATGGGGCCATTGAACCCTGCAGTGGCAGACGGCTCGATGAATATCCCTTCTCTCTCGTACAGAGCCTTCAAATATTGAAACAGTCTGTTGTCATCGATGGTAAATGCTCCGCTTAGAAGATGTGTCATTATCCTTCCAACAAATGACGATGGTCTTCCCACAGCCAGACCGTCAGCCTCAGTCTTATTGTCCAGACCAATATCCTCAACGGCTATTTGATCGTGCTTGCCTGTAGCAAGTCCAAGCAGCATGCATGGTGAATGGGTTGGCTCTGCAAAATAGCAGTGGACGTTATCGCCATATACAAGCTTAAGTCCATAAGCTACGCCTCCAGGACCTCCTCCAACTCCGCAGGGCAGGTATACTGCCAACGGATGATCCTCATCTATGACTATTCCCATGGAATCCAGCTGCGCTTTGACTCTTGTGCCTCCCACTGCATAGCCCAGGAACAGGTCCTTCGAATTTTCATCGTCGACAAAGTGGCTCAATGGGTCTAGATCAGAGTTCTTCCTCCCTTCTTCGACTGCAATGGAGTAATCATAGGGATACTCGATCACTGTGACCCCCTTGCTTCTTAGCATAGCTTTCTTCCAAGCCTTGGCATCTGACGACATGTGGACTATTACCTTGAAGCCAAGACGTGCGCTCATTATTCCTATGCTTAGACCCAGGTTTCCTGTGCTCCCTACCTGGATCGTATGTCTGCCGAAGAACTCTCTGAACTGATCGCTGTCAAGCATTGAGTAATCATCCTTCTCTGAAAGGAGTCCCGCTTTTATTGCAAGGATCTCAGCATGCTTTAATACCTCATATATCCCGCCACGGGCTTTTATGGAGCCTGCGACATTAAGAAGATCGTCACGTTTTAAATACAGTGATCCTGGAACCAGCCCTTCTGAGTATTCCACAAGCCACTCCCTCATATTTGGAATGTGTGAGATCGGGGATTCTATTATCCCGTCCGCAACCTCTGGAAAGACCTTGCTTATATATGGGGCAAACCTTTTTAGACGTGCTTCGGCGTCCTTTACATCATCTTCGGTTACAGGGATCGTATCACAGTAATCCTTGAAGTCCATGTAGCCAGGGTTGGTCCACATTACTTCTCTCATAAGCTTCAGTTCGTTTATCAAATCCATGGAAACACCTCCAAATTCAATGCACAGTTCACAATTCGCAATGCACAATTGTGAATCTTGAATTGTAAATTGTGAATTGATCAATAATGACTCGCTACCTTTTTAAGCATTTCTCTTATTGGTAGATCATAGGGGCATCTTGTCTCGCATATTGCGCAGTCTATACAGTCTGCAGCGCTTACAGCCTGAGCGTTGTACCTGTCGGTTGCCCATTGCTGGAGGTTGTATCTCGTGTAATAGCTGTCCAGGACGAACTGAGTCGGGATGTCGATCCCTACTGTACAGGGAGCACAATACCCGCAGCGCCTGCAAAACTGTGTTCCAAGCTCACTGGCTTCCCTCTCCACCTGGGCTCTCTCTTCATCCGAAAGACCTCTACCATCCTTTCCAGGCTGGGCGTTTTCAATGACCTGCTCCACTGAATCCATTCCGGGGATAACGACTGAAACATTTGGATTCTCAAGAATAAACCTTATTGCAAGCTCGCCCTTGCTTATGGCTCCACCGGCTAAGGGCTTCATGATTATAACTCCGATATTTCTCTCCTTCGCTCTTTTGAAGACGTCCTCTCCCTGTCTTTCCACGGCGTTATACGGGAACTGGATCGTCTCGAAATAGTCAGTCTCTACAGCTGTCTTAAGTACATCGGCGCTATGACTGCTAATTCCTATGTGCTTGATCAGTCCCTTTTCCTTAGCTTCTAATGCGTACTTATATGCACCATCCTCCGACATCAGCTTTTCATAGTCCTCAAAGCTTCTGACGTTGTGAAACTGGTAGAGATCTATGTAGTCAGTCTTCAGATTCTTCATCGAGGTTGCAAGCTCAGCCTTGATTCCCTCATAGGTCCTGTTCATCGATTTTGTTGCCAGGATGAATTTATCCCTGCCAAGCTCCTTAAGTGCTTCTCCGATCAGCTCCTCGCTCACAAGATATCCTCTTGCTGTATCTATGAAATTTATGCCTTGGTTGAGAGCCTCCCTAAGCATTGCAGTTGCCGTTTCCTTGTCAACTCTCTGGATAGGGATCCCTCCAAAGCCTACGGTTGAAACCTCAAAGCCTGTTCTGCCCAGTTTTCTTCTTTGCATATGATCATCCTTTCTATCAACATTCCAACTAATACCTCAGATTCTTCGGCAAGCCTCAGAATGACAGCCTTATCTTCATCCTGAACGCAAGTGAAGGATCTTTTCTTTCGGGCAGACAGGGTCGTCTGCCCCTACTATCGCCTAACGCTTCTTTCCAACTCTTCCAACCTTCCAACTAATAACGAGATCCCTCGACTTAGCTCGGAATGACATTATCTTTCCCCTTGTAGCTTTCCCCTTTCAGCTATATCTCATTTCTCAGGTTTATCGGCCTTTCGCCTCTTAGGATCCTTCCGACATCTCTTGCGGTTATTCTTAGCTGCTGCTCCTGTGCCTCATCTGAAAAATAAGCACTGTGCGGTGTTATTATTACATTCTTAAGCTCAAAAAGCTTCTTATCCATCTCCGTAGGCGGTTCATTCCATAATACGTCCAAGCCCGCTCCCGCAAGCCTTCCTTCTGACAATGCTTCGTAAAGGGCCTCCTGGTCGATTATCCTTCCCCTGGCAGTGTTGATGATATACGATGAAGGCTTCATCATTGCCAGTGCTTCTCTTGAGAATATCCCACTGGTTTCTTCAGTGAGAGGTGCGTGTATAGTAATATAATCAGACTCCTGTAAAAGCTCATGGAAACCTACCTTAGTCACCCCGTAAGCATCCATTACGTCCTTTTCAACATATGGGTCATAGGATATCATCCTAACTCCAAAGCCCTTTAATTTTTCTGCCACACCTCGCCCAATGGATCCAAAGGCGAATATTCCTACGGTGGAATCGGACAGTCTTTTAACATTACCTATCCCGTCGACTGACCATCTGTTATCTCTGGCATTTTCAGTTACATGCCAAAGCTTTCTTGCCATAGTCAATATTAGCATCACGGAATGGGCAGATACCTCATCCACACAGTAATCCTTGGCGTTGGTAACCATCACGCCGTGTCTTGTTGCTGAGGGTGCATCAGCAGCATCGAAGCCTGTGCTGGCACAGCAAAAAGCCTTAAGCTTCAGCTTTGAATACAGCTCATCGCTCATCTGTTGGTTCCATGTCAATATAATATCGGCATCCGCTACTTTTTCAACAAGCTCATCATCAGACAAGACGGGCTTGCCAAGGAACTCATATTCGACTCCTGGTGCCTCTTCTCTTATAAATTTCTCTATAGATTCAACCTCCTGGTCATTCATACCAGGAACTCCAACCAATACTACCTTGCTCAAATCTATCCCCCCAGGCAATTTTTACTTAAATATATCCATCTTCTCCAGTCTGTCGAAGGCTTCTCCCATTTTCTCACAGCTAAGAGTAACAGCCAGTCTCAGATATCCTTCCCCTGACGCTCCGAAGGCACTTCCCGGAACCACTGCAACATGAGCCTCCTCTAGCATTCTTTCGGCAACCTCTGCTGATGACAGGCCAGTAGCCTTGATATTGGGGAATAGGTAGAAGGTACCCTTTGGTTCCATAACATGTACTCCCTTAAGCCTGTTTAGTCTTTCCCATGCGTAGTAGCTTCTTTTTTTGAATTCCTCCAGAAGACCCGGCTGGATCTCACTTCTCATTCTGATGGCGTGTATAGCTGCTCTTTGGGATATGGATGGTGCAGAGTATACATTATTTTCATTAATTGCCTTTATGGTTTCAATAAAATAGCTCTCTGCCTTGATGTATCCGATCCTCCATCCAGTCATTGCGTAATCCTTGGAGAAGCTTCCTATTGTTATTGTCCTTTCCTCCAGCCCTGGAAGAGTTGACATAGGGACAAATGGTGCTTCATAGCTGTAAAGAGTATATATATCGTCTGCTATTATCAATAGGTCGTGCTTTTTTGCCACATCACCGATTTTTTCAAGAGTTTCCTTTGTAAGACAGCTGCCAATGGGATTGTTCGGAGTATTTATAATGATTGCCTTTGTTCTTTCGGTTATTGCCCTCTCAAGCCTGTCGACCTTAAGCTGATAGTCCTCTTCCTCAAGGAGCTCAACAAAAACCGGTATCCCGCCTGCAAGCTTCACCTGATCAGGATATGGCGGGAAGTGGGGACTAGGTATTATGACCTCGTCTCCGGGATCCAGTATTGCCTCCATAACAAGCCACATTGCCTGGCAAGCACTTGTGGTTATCATCAGCTTCTCTAGCTTTACTTCGTGTTCGTATTCCTCCATGTAGTATTTTGATATTTCCTCACGAAGCTCCTCCATTCCAACAGATTCCGTGTATCTTGTGTAACCATTGAGGGCATCTTCAAAGGCAGCCCTTATGATCCTTTCATCAGTAATAACATCGGGATCGCCAAGGGTGAAATTTATCAGATCCTTCGCTGCGCTTGCCTTGTCTGCGCTTTTAGCAAGCTCGCTGCCTGCTGATTTCCAATATCTCTTTGCTATGTAGGGATTCTTCATATGGGCCACCTCTTCGATAAAATATATTAAAAACCATTATATCCCTAATACCTCCTGGACACAATGGTTTGTCTTCTAAGCTCGTGTAACGAAAACAATGGAAAGAAACGATCCTATCCCTATAGCCCCTGATACCACTACAAGGACTAATGTCCCAATAAAGCTGCCTTGGGCAATATCCCCAAAGCTGCCGGTCAATAGGACCAGGATCGAGGACATCACGATTCCTGCCATAAAGAGCTTCAATCCCTTCATGCCAACCTCAGCCCAGGTCAGGAAGCCATACAGCCTGTTCAGCCTCCATATCCCATAAAAAGCTGCAATGGTAGTGGCAAGACTGGTGCCAAGTGCAAGCCCTCCGGGACCTATCAGCTGCACAAAGCCGATGTCGAGTATTATATTAAGGACTAGTGCAACAGCACTTATTACAACTGGAGTTATTGTATCCTCCCGGGCATAATAAATCCTTGTTATGAGGAGCAACAACCCCATGCCAAATATTCCGACTCCATACCATATCAGCATGGTTGCAGTCGCTATAGTTGCCTCAGCTCCAAACTCCCCTCTTTCATAAAAGAGTCTCACTATGGGTTGTGCCAGAAAAATCAAAAGTACAGTGGAGGGGATAGATACCATGGTCACAAGACGCAATGAATATGATATTGAATGCATGGTCTCCTCACTGTCTCCCAGCCTCATCCTCTCTGATATGACCGGGAATATTGCCGTTACAAGAGCCATAAGGATAGCTCCTACAAACAGGTCGACTATTCCATCAGCATAGTTCAGCTCTGCAATTGTTCCTGCCTGCAGGAAGGATCCAATGGCATTATCAACTGCCTGATTCAGGTTATTTATTCCTACACCAAGCATTATAGGTATAATGAACATATTAAGTCTTACAAGATTTCTTTCCTTTAACAGTAGCCTTGGTCTGTACCTGTAGCCCTGAAGCTTTAGTACCGGCTGAGCCAATAAGAAAGCCTGTACTCCGACTGCAAGGATACCGGCAACCATAAGTCCTTCAAGACCGAATCGCCTGGACAGGAAAATCAGGTAAAGGATGTAAATCAGGCTGTTCGCAACTCCTCCCTTAGCCCCTGCCCTGAACTTATGCTGAGCCTGGAGATATCCTGCAAAGATCGCTCTCCAGACGTGCATGAGAATTATCGGAAGTCCAAGTCTGAATAGCCGTACAGCCTCCCTTGATCCCTCCGATCCAAAGCCTGGACCAAATGCTCTAAGTATCAAAGGAGCTGCCAGATATCCAATCAAGATCAGAAAAAGCCCTGCAAGTGTCCAGAAAGAGATAAGGTTGTCAGTGAATTCAAAGCGTCCCTTCTTGCCATCTCTTTTTTCTATTTGCTGATATATTGGTATCAGTGACACGATGAGGGCTTCGGCGACTATACCGATAAGAAACACGGAGGCAGAAAAGGCGACCAAATACACGTCAGTCCTGTAGCTGGCTCCAATGTAAAAGGCTATCAGGATCCCCTTTAAGAAATTCAACAGCCTTGCACCTATGCCAAAGGATATGATATCCTGGGTCTGCTTTCTTATGGTATTAAATGACATCATAGCCGATACCCCATTTGTTGGTCTGATTTATCTCGATTGTGGTGCGAACAAGGTGCCCTCTATGTCTCCTCTTGCTATCCTCATTATGACGTTCTCTTTCTTCCCGTGGACTACTATCATCGGGATCCCGTACTTGTTGGCAAGCCTTGCTGCCTTAAGCTTAGTCTTGATACCGCCTGCCTTGGTTGATTCAGGATCTGCCAGGGAGAGTTTCTCTTCAAGGGAATCTATATCCTCGATCATCGGTATTATATGGGCATCGCCATGTGTGCTTGGATTACTGTCGTAGATCCCCTCTATGCGGCTTAGAAGTACCAGGAGGTCTGCTCCCCAAACAACGGCGGTATTCGCTGCAAGAATGTCATTGTCTCCTATTTTGATCTCATCGGTGCTTACTGTGTCGTTTTCATTGACAATTGGGATAACGCCTTCATCCATGAGGGTAAACAGGGTGTTTCTTATATTCATAGTTCTCTGGCTGGAGTCAAAATCCTCCTTGGTAAGGAGTATCTGGGCTATATGGATGCCATGCTGATCAAAGGTCCTCCTGTAGGAATCCATAAGCTCCACCTGACCGATAGCGCATAATGCCTGCTTATAATGGAGGTCCTCCTTTCTGGACCACTTCCCTATTGTATTTGCACCGGCCGCACCTGCACCTGAGGAAACAAGTATGACCTTTTTACCCTGATCCATTAATTCCTTGACCTGAGAGGCAAAGCTGTCCAGAAAGCCCTTGTCGATACTGCCGTCCGGGCTCGTCAGCGTGCTGCTTCCGATTTTTATTACTATTTTCTTTGCATCCCTTGCAATAGTAGACTCCATATTGTCCCACCTCCATTTTATATGGTCGATCGTTTTATAAGTCGTTGCTGTTTGGATATATTATAGCAAAAATAAAGGCCGTTGCAAACAATGCAACAGCCTTGCTCTCGTTTATTCCGCTTAGCTAGTCGGTCATTCTGAACCCCTCGACAACAAAGTTGTAAGGTGGCTCTCCCAGCTCCGTCTTAGGGATTTCAACGGTCAGTGTCTGATAGGTTATGACCTGGGGATAGATCATGTCAGGGTCAGGCTGATTGATCCTGAAGTGGATCCTGAACAGCTCGTTTTCTCTTACGATCTTTTCTATCTCAAGAGAATATCCAGGTGTGGGGAATTCCTTGGTTATTAATAGCGTGACCTTGTCCTCTCCGATCATGGTGGTCATTTCTTCCTGTGTGTCATAGCTTTGTTCATTGTTGGTTACCTGGAAGGATATTTCATTCTGCTTCTTTAGTACGCCATCCAGCCTCTGAACCAGGACGACAGCTTCTGCTTGGGAAAGTCGTCTGATGGGATTGAATACAGAGTTACTTTCACCCTTTACTATCCCATGTTGATGCAACAGGGACAGATAACCCTTCTCTGCCTCACTCATCGAGCCAATGTCTGTAAACGGGAGCTGGTGGCTGCCATCGATTGCAAATCCGGTTTCGACAAGCCTTGAGCCAATTATGGATGCCATATCCCTTCTGGTCAGTATACCCGGGTCACCAAGTCCTGATACCTCATAGCCCCTGTCCTTGAACAAGGATATAAGTGAAAGTGTAAAATCCTGCTTAGTGGTTCCTGTATTCGGTTCGAAGCCTTCGAAGCTGTTCTTTGCCATATACGGAAAATAGTAAGCCATAAAGGTCTTATCGATCTCACTTTTAGCCCAATGCCCCTCAAGCTTGCTCTCCAATTGGGCAAATGTTATGCTTCCAAGCGATAGAACAAATATTAGAACTAATGATAATAGTAGTTTTCGTCTCATATACAATAATCCCCCTTCCTTATGGTAGGTTTATACCCAAGGTTGGGGGAATTATGGTTACAGTAATATTACAATGCGCGGCACCGAAGGTGCAGTGAATAGTGATTTACTTCGCCTCTCCCAGATATGCGGCCTTAACCTTTTCGTCATTCAACAGCTCCTTGCCTTCACCCTGCAGGGTCAGCTGACCTGTTTCAAGAACATAGGCATAATCCGCCACCTCAAGGGCTTTCTTAGCGTTCTGCTCAACAAGCAGAATTGTGTTGCCCTGTCTGTGGAGCTCCTTTATTATTTCAAAAATGTCCTTAACCAAAAGTGGTGCCAGCCCAAGGGAAGGCTCATCCAGCATCAGGACCTTCGGCTTTACCATTAGAGCCCTGCCTACGGCAAGCATCTGCTGCTCGCCTCCTGACAGTGTTCCTGACTTTTGCCAGCTCCTCTCTTTGAGCCTTGGAAACAGCTCATAAACCTTTTTCATCTCTTTGTCTATGGCTGCCTTGTCGTTCACCGTATATGCCCCAAGTATAAGGTTCTCTTCAACAGTAAGGTTTGCAAACACTCTTCTTCCCTCAGGCGAAAGTACAATACCCTTCTTGACGATATCCATGGTCCTCAGGTTAGTAAAGTCTTCGCCATTGTAGGTGACAGTCCCTGACTCCTTTTTGACCAGGTTCATGATCGCTCTTAAGGTCGATGACTTACCTGCGCCATTTGCACCTATTAGTGTAACTATTTTATTCTCTTCAATATCTATTGTTATCCCTCTGAGAGCCTTGATGCCCCCATAGCTTACGTATAGATCCTTAATGGAAAGCATTACTCCACCCCCAGATAAGCTTCGATTACCTTTGGATTGTTTTGGATATCCGCAGGGTTGCCCTCAGCTATATTGATGCCATGGTCAAGTACGTAGATCCTGTCACATATTCCCATGACTACCTCCATATGATGCTCAATGAGGAATATGGTAAGATCAAACTCATCCTTGATTGCCCTTATAAAGCTCATCAGATCCTGTGTCTCCTGAGGATTCATGCCTGCTGCAGGCTCATCGAGAAGCAATAGCTTTGGATCTGTTGCAAGTGCCCTTGCGATCTCAAGTCTTCTCTGCATGCCATACGCCAGAGAATAAGCTTTCTCCTTCCTCTGGTCATAGAGACCAACCTTTTCAAGAAGGTAATGTGCCTTCTCCATCATTGCCTTCTCCTCACTTACATACCCGGGAGCTCTTATAATTGATGAGAATACACCGCTCTTTAACCTCAGGTGGCTTCCGATAAACACGTTGTCTTCAACAGGAAGGTCCTTGAAAAGCCTTATGTTCTGGAATGTCCTGCAGATCCCGATATCCGCGATCCTATCAGGCCTCATCCCTGTAATATCTATCTCTTTTCCTTCCGGAAGATAGGAAATAGTACCTTCGGTAGGTCTGTAAACACCTGTGACCATATTGAAGGCCGTTGTTTTTCCTGCACCGTTTGGTCCTATAAGCCCTACTATCTCTCCCTTGTCTATATGGGCGTCGAAGCTGTTTACCGCAACCACGCCGCCGAATCTCATGGTCACATTATTGATTTTTAGCATATCGAGCCCTCACTTTCATATATGTCGTAAGGAGTATGTTGTCCTTCTTGAAGATAATGACAAACATCAGGATCAAAGAGAATACTACCATTCTAAGTCCAGGAAGAGCAGGTGTGGTCATAAATCCAAGATTCATGGCGGCATCAAGGAATCTCAATCCCTCCATGGCTATTGTTACTACTATTGCTGCAATAACGGTTCCCCTGATATTTCCCATACCTCCAAGGACAACTATGAGGAGTATATTAAAGGTCAGTGCAAACTTGAAAAGTGTCGGGTCTATTGTCCCAAGTGAAACTGCAAGAAGCCCTCCACCTACTCCAGCAAGGAAAGATCCTATGGTAAAGCTCATGACCTTATGCTTGAACAGGTTGATCCCCATAGATCTTGCTGCTATCTCATCCTCTCTTATGGCCTTGAATGCCTTGCCGTAGCTTCCCTCCATGAGACGGATCATTATATATATCGTCAGTATGGCGGCCACTCCGGCCCACAGGAGATTGGTCTTTGGTGCCACCCCGAACAGTCCTGCTATAGTATCATTGGTATGCTGCGGGATCCCCTTTAGTCCTAGTGCTCCATTCGTAATAGTCTGCATGTTTATGATAACAACCCTGATTATCTCTGAGAAGCCCAGAGTCGCAATTGCAAGGTAGTCGTCTGTAAGCTTTAGAACCGGTGCTCCGATAAGAAATCCGAATATCGCCGCCATGATCCCACCCATAAGAAGTGCGAATATAAATGGCATATTCAGGTTCAATAGAGCAGGAAGGATCGGCTTCATGTAGAAGTTCATTTCCTTCATCTCAGGCGGTATAGTAAGAAGCGCAACTGTGTAGGCTCCTATTGCCATAAAGCCTGCATGTCCAAGTGAGAACAGCCCGGTAAATCCGTTTATAAGGTTCATACTGAGCCCCAGTATTATATAGATCAGGCATAGATTGACTATCCTTATCTTATAGCTGTCCAGGGTAAGGTTAAGAATCAATAATCCTGCCAATGCTGCAAGAGTTAATATCAATTGCCTGGTTTGGTTTCTATCGAGTATTCTTTTCATGGCTACACCTTCTCCGTCATTTTCTCACCCATAAGCCCTGTTGGCTTAATGAGGAGTATGACTATCAAAAGAATAAATGAAAATGCGTCCCTGTAGCCTGTAAGAGTTGGAAGGAAGGCGATAAGCATTATCTCGCCTAAACCCAGAATAAATCCGCCGATAACTGCACCAGTGATATTGCCTATACCTCCTATTACAGCAGCAATAAAGCACTTAAGCCCAGGCATTACTCCCATTAAAGGCATCAGTTGGGGATATTTTGTACCCCACAGTATCCCACCGACTGCCGCTAGGAATGATCCGATAAAAAATGTAAATGAAATAACTCTGTTGATATCTATCCCCATCAGGCTGGCAGCTTCGTAATCCTTAGATAAAGCTCTCATTGCCATTCCTGTTTTTGTCTTTTGAATGATGAAGGTCAATCCCATAAGAAGAAGAATAGTAATAATAGGTATGACTACGGAAACGATTGCAACAGATACACCACCGACGACCAGAGTCTTGCTCAGTACATCAGGGATAGGAAATGCCTTTGGTCTTCCTCCAAATATCAGTACTCCCAGATTTTGCAGCAAAAACGATGCACCGATGGCAGAGATCATTATAGTGATCCTAGGTGCGCTTCTAAGCGGTTTGTAAGCCAGCTTCTCAAGTACAAGTCCAAATATACCTGTAATTACAGCAGAAAGTATGAAAACCAACCACCATGGAATGGGCGTATAGGTTATTCCATAATAGGTGATATATACTCCCAGCATAAAAATATCACCATGGGCGAAGTTGATCAGACGGAGTATTCCGTAGACCATGGTATAGCCGATGGCAATAAGGGCATATAGACTGCCGAGGGAGGTGCCGTTGACCAGGTGCTGCATAAATTCCTGAATGCTCATAAGTTTTCCCCCTAACAAATTCCGACTAAAGATTAAAGAGCCCTCCTCCCTTTAGGAGGAGGGCCTGATATTTAAGGCTCTACAGTTGTAAGATATACGAATTTTCCACCCTCGACCTTGTTTATTACTGCTGATTTTACAGCGTCGCCATTCTCGTCAAGAGTAATGTTACCTGTTGCTCCAACAAAGCCTTCAGTTGCTGCAAGTGCTTGTTGTATAGCAACAGAATCAGCTGATCCTGCTCTCTCGATAGCATCGAGGATGACCATGTATGCATCATATCCAAGAGCTGCGAAAGCATTTGCTGCCTTGCCGTATTTTGCCTGATAGTCAGCAAGGAATACCTCTGAAACTTCAGTTACAGGAGCCTCAGATGTAAAGTGAGTTGAGAATACTGCTCCCTCAACTGCAGCTCCACCTATTGATAGGAACTCAGGAGCTTCCCAAGTGTCTCCACCAAGGATAGGAGTATCCATACCAAGGTCTCTTGCTTGCTTGATCAAAAGTGCTGACTCGCCATAGTTTCCGGGTGCGAATATTACATCCGGATTCAAGCCCTTGACACTTGTCAATTGAGCTGAGAAGTCCTGGTCTCCGGTATTGTAGGAAACCGTAGCAACTATGCTGTTTGGATCGCCTGTCAACTCTGTGAATGCGTCAACAAAGTACTTGCTAAGTCCTACTGAGTAGTCCTGTTGAACGTCCTGGATTATTGCCGCAGTTTTTGCACCAAGCTCGTTGAATGCGTAGTTTGCCATTACTGTTCCCTGGAATGGGTCGATGAAGCATACTCTGAAATAGAAGTCATTGTTAAGTGTTACAAGTGGGTTAGTTGGTGAACAGCCCACTGCAGGAACCTGAGCAGTCTTAACGATGTCTCCGGCTGCCATTGACAATGATGAACCATAGCTTCCGATTATTGCAACTACCTTGTCCTGCTCGATAAGCTTGTTGGCTGCGTTTGCTGCCTCAACCTTATCTGACTTGTTGTCTACGATTACAAGCTCAACCTTTTTGCCTAGGATCTCGGGCATCTTTTCATTAGCCAGTTGGATCCCCTCTACTGTCATTTCACCACCGGCTGCATTGGCTCCGGTCATAGGCTCAAATACACCTATTTTGATTACGTCAGACTCTGCAGGTGCTCCTCCGCCGCCACAGCCAGCTAAAAGGCTCAAGGCCATTACCACTGACAGCATAAGTACCAATGTTTTCTTCATTGATTCTTCCCCCTTTTAATGAATATTCTGATATTGAGCCCTAAAAAAACTGGAAGACTCCCTTCCAAGGGTTTTATATGCTAAAGAGGTAGATTTGTACCTCTTTAGCACGGTTCAATTATCTATTAGTATATATCCAGATACCTCTTATGTCAAGATTGCCTCTAAAGCATCCTGCCTCCAAAAATGGTGGACTCTACCTTGACATCCTTTATTTCATTCGGGTCTATTGACAGTATATCACTTGAAAGTACGACCATGTCTGCAAGCTTGCCTGGCTCGATAGAGCCTTTCAGATCCTCCTCGAAGGATGCATATGCTCCCTCCATCGTGTAGGCATACAGTGCCTCATAAGGAGTCAGGGCTTGCTCCGGCAGCCAGCCTCCGTCGGGATTTCCCTCAAGGTCCTTTCTAGTAACCGCTTCATATATGCCATACATTACGCTGAAGGTCTCAACAGGAGCGTCAGATCCGCATGGGATATGGACTCCGCGATCCAGCAGGCTCTTCCAGTTGTAGGAAGTCCTTTCTCTTTCAGCTCCAACTCTTGCCTTTACCATTTTCCAGTCGTAATCCAGGAATATTGGCTGAATGTAGGCTATGGCACCAAGCTCCTTAAACTTATCCAGCAGATACTCGTCTGTGATTTGGGCATGAACTATGCCATGACGGTGGTCTTTTTTTGGATATTCGGCAAGAGCCTTTTCCATTGCCTCAAAGGCCATATACATTCCCTTGTCACCTATCCCGTGGATGGCGATCTGGCAATCCGCCTTATGTGCAGTCATTACCAGGTCATTGAGATATTCCTGTGTTGCAGTTATGATACCAGTCGTCCCAGGCTCATCCTCGTAATCCTCCATAAGTGCTGCGGTCCTTGCTCCCAATGATCCATCCTGTAGCAGCTTCAAAGGACCTATTTTGAAGCTCTCGTCACCCCAGCCGGTCTTATACCCCTTGTCAAGGAAGCCCTGAAGCCTTTCTTTGACTGGAAGAAGGCATTGCTCGTAAATCCTTACGGAATTCTTTCCTTCAGCTATTAATTCTCTATATGCAATGATGACATTTTCATAATCGCTTCTTGGCAGTGCCTCAAAGTCGTCCGTTCCAACTGAAGTAATGCCGCAAGCATTAAGATCTTTTGATGCTGCCAATATCATGCTCTTGATCTCATCAAGGCTTGGGCTTGGGATGGCATCATACACCATGGAAAGTGCATCTTCCCTGAAGATCCCCAAAGGCTCTCCGTTCTCATCTACATCAAAGTGTCCTCCGTCAACTTGAGGTGTATCTTTTGTTATTCCTAATATTTCAATAGCCTTGGAATTTACAACAGAAACATGGCCACACGCCCTTGTCAGGCATATTGGGTGATCCGCTGATATTTTATCCAAATCGTACCTTGTAGGAAATACCTTATCCCCTGAGAAATAATCCTGATTCCATCCTCTTCCTCTAACCCATTTCCCCGCAGGGAAATTATTCCTTTCAATGAACTCTCTTGTTCTATTTATAACTTCGTCAAGAGACTTCGTTCCAATCAACCCTGCCATAGTCAGGCTATACCCATAATTAAGAAGATGCATATGGCTGTCGTTGAAGCCAGGTACAAGAGTCTTGCCCTGCAAGTCTATGACTTGAGTGCCTTCCGTCTTTAACTTCATTGCTTCTTCATTGGTTCCAACAAACTCAATTTTATTGCCATTTATAGCAACTGCTTCAGCTGTTGCTTTGTCCTTGTCCATGGTATGGACCACTCCATTGATAATGATCAAATCCATTCTTTATCCTCCTCCTAAATAAAAAGCCCCGGGAGAACCCGGGGCAAATTTTACTGAAATATTACTTCTCCTCGTAGAATACCTTGAAGTTCGGGTCTACTGTACCAATTCCAAGATGTCTTGCTTTGTAGTCCTTAACAAGTGCAAGGAATTTTGGTGCAAGTATTAGCAGTGCAAGAACGTTTACGAATGTAGGTATACCGGTTGTAAGGTCTGCAAACAACCATAGAGTTGCAGGAGTTTGTCCACCGTATACTGCATAAACTGTCATCGCTATACCTGGTATTGGATATACCATTTTGTAGAACTTAAGGATAGCGTCTTTAGTCTTGGAGTTATCTCCAAATGCATGTCTAAGAAGTACTTCATAGTATGCATACCAGCCAGTTGTTGTAGTCAAACCGAATAGGAATATTGATATAGCTATAACTATTCTACCAACTGAACCAATTTCTGTTTGGAAAGCGTTAAGTGTAAGAGTTGCACCAGCTACTCCTGTCTCCCACTCGCCAGTTACTACTATAACAAGTGCTGTGATCGTACAAACTATAAGTGTGTCAACGAATACTTCAAATGATCCCCAAAGACCTTGTCTTACAGGGTGATCAGTTTTAGCTGTTGAGTGGATCATCGGTGATGTTCCCCAACCAGCTTCGTTTGAGTATACGGCACGCGCCATACCCATTTGGATAGCCTTTGCTGCTGCTGCTCCGGCAAATCCGCCTACTGCTGCTGTTCCGCTTACGCCGCCGCCAAATATAAGAGCAAAAGCGTGTGGTATTCCAGCTGCATTCTTAAGTATAATGAAAAGTCCAACTACTACGTAGAATAAGCACATTACCGGTACCAATCTGCCTGCCCATTTACCAAGTGATGGTATACCGCCAGCCGTTATGATATAAACTAGAATTGTATAAACTGCCGCTACTGCAAGCAATGGAACTCCAAATGAGTTTCCAACTGCCTCAGATACTGAATAGTTTTGCATTGTAAGGAAGAATGAAGAGAAAATACCAAGACCGAAAATGATTGCCAGTGGTTTCCACCAACCCATGCCTTTTTCTTTGCCCATACCAAGTTGCATGTAGTATGTAGGTCCGCCATATGGGTTGCCTTTTTCGTCCTTTTGTCTGTAGTGAACAGCCAGTGAAACTTCTGCCATTTTAATAATCATTCCTAAAAGTGCTGCGATCCACATCCACATTACTGCACCCGGTCCTCCAACAGCGATAGCTGTAGCAACACCTGCGATGTTACCTACTCCAACTGATCCTCCGATTGCTGAAGATACAGCTTCGAATGGAGAAAGGATACCTTCTGCGCCTTCTTCACCTTCGTGTCTTACAAGCAGCTTGCCGAAAGTTTCTTTCATGATGTGACCGAACTTTGCAAACTGGAAGAATCCGGTACCTACCGTAAATAGGATACCAATACCCAGGATGGTGACGATTAGAGGAAGACCCCAAATCCAACCAACCAGCTTCTCAACAAATGCCATACAAATACCTCCCTTTCATTTTTGAATTAATTAGAAAATTATAACTAATCTCCTACATTTTATCGAAAACACGCCATTCTGTAAAGGAAAAAATATTTCGCGTATTAAAGGGATAACAGGTCAACTTGGCTCGATTTTTGCATACGTTTTCGCCATTGCCTTTTATCAGGTGCTGTGACATAATAAAGGTGAAAATATTAACGGAGGTGCGATAAATGTATCTTGATTGTTTAGAGACAGTAAAAGGCTTGACAAAAGAGCTGGTGAAGATTCCGAGCATAGTAAAAACCAGCGGTGAGAGCGACGTGGCTAGATGGATCTACAACTATTATCTGGGTCTTGATTACTTCAAACAATACCCTGAGCAGGTAGTGCTTCAGGAGACCATAAATGACGAGATCGAAAGACACAACGCCATTGCTATGGTAAGAGGCACAAAGGGTGACTCGAATAGGACTATTGTCCTAATGGGGCACCTGGACACGGTTGGTGTTGACGACTTTGGAGTTAACAGGGAAGCTGCCTTTGATCCCGATAAGCTTCCGGATGTACTTAAATCCTTGAACGTATCTGAGGAAGTCATGAAGGATATCGAGTCCGGTGAGTATATGTTTGGCAGAGGGGCTCTCGATATGAAGGGCGGAGTTGCAGGTCATATGTATATGATCGAATACTTTTCGAAGCATCCTGAGGAGTTGAACGGCAATCTTATAGCAATAGCGGAGTGTGATGAGGAAGACAACTCTCACGGCATCATATCAGCATTGAAGATCCTCTTGAAATGGAAAGAGGAATATGGTCTTGAGTATGTGGCTGCAATAAATGCCGATTATTCAACTCCTTACCATCCCCTTGACAACAATCAATATGTGTACTTTGGAACCATAGGGAAGCTATTGCCATCCTTCTATGTGACAGGTAAGGAGACTCACGTTGGCAACTCCTTCGGTGGATTTAATCCAAACAGCCTGATCGCTGAGATCAACAGAAAGATCGATCTTAATTCTGAGCTTTGCGATGAGGCTCAAGGCGAGGTAACAGTTCCTCCTACAAGCCTTAAGCAAACCGACACCAAGGTTGGTTATACCGTACAGACTCCACTTGCGGCCTACAGCTACTATAATTTCTTTACGCACAGCATGAGCCCCAAGGAGGTCATAGAGAAGGTCAAGGGCAAGGCCGAGGAAGCTTTCGACGATCTTCTTGAATATATGGACAGGGAATACAGAAAATATTGCGAGATGGGTAAGCACACCTATACTCCTCTTCCTTACAGAAGGAGAGTATATACCTGGGAGGAATTCTACAATGAGCTTGTGACTATCCATGGCGACAAGTTCAGACTTTATCTGCACAACTTTGCAGCAGATCTCAATAAGACCAATCCATCCATGGATCTTAGAGACTTCTCAGTTGCAGTCATCCAGGAGGCATGGAAGTGGTCAGTGGATAAGTCACCTGTTGTAATAATCTACTATTCATCCCTGTTCTCATCGAGAATCGAGATGAGGGGAAAGACTGATATGGAGAAGGCACTTCTTGATGCAGTAAAGGATTCGATAACACTGGTTCAGGAGCACTCAGAAAAGCCGATAGTGGTAAAGATGTTCTACCCATATATCTCCGACTCAAGCTTTATGGCCCTTTCTGATGATCCGGATGAGCTTGTATCACTTGAAAAGAACATGCCAAGCTGGGGTACCAAGTACAATCACCCCATAGAGGATATATTGAAGATCAATGTTCCAGTAGTAAATATTGGAACATTCGGCAAGGACGGCCACTCCCTAACTGAGAGGGTGCATATTAAGTACACCTTCGAGAATGTTCCTAATATGACATATAATACTATAAGGAGCCTGTTAGGCTAATTTACAAATCACAATTCACAATGCACAATTGCTGTGTCATCCCGACCGTAGTGGAGGGATCTCAAAAATTTATCCCTCTCCCCGTTCCCATCGATAACACATTTGTCGATCCGAGCATAGAGAGGGATCATTTTTTTGGTTGAAATATTTAAATCCAATGATATAATCTTCCCAGGAGTGTGATTATGAATGAGAAGAATTATGGGTCTCTTGTTGGCCATTTTACTGGTACTACAGCCTATTCAGCTGGAGGCGGCCAGCTTCAGAGACGTTGCAGCAAACGACTGGTATTATGAAAATATATCAAGGCTTGTCCGCCTTGGAGGCTTCAGCGGATACCCAGACGGCACATTTAAGCCCTCTCAGACTATGACAAAGGCTGAATTTATTAAGGCGACGGTATCACTTCTGGGCTACGATGATATTGCACCAACTAGAAATCACTGGGCCAGCGGGTACGTGGACAAGGCATTGAAACTAAAGATACTATGTTCAGATATGACAAATAATCTGGATGGGTACATAACTAGGTACGATATGGCGAGGATATCCTCCCATGTACTGGCGTACCAGAATCTGTTGCCTGACAATACACTTTTGCAATACAGCAGGCAGATAAAGGATCTAAACAAAATCCCATCTACTTCAGGCGACGACCTAAAGACCGCAGTACTCCATTCCTATGCGAATGGAATTATAACGGGCTATCCTGATGGAAACTTCAGCGGATCAAGGACTCTTACAAGGGGAGAGGCTGCCTCAGTCCTTATAAGGCTTGCAGACAAGGACATGAGAGTCGTGCCTGCAATAGTAGACTATTCTACGGTATACGCACAGCAGGTCCTTGAGCTTGTAAATGTAGAAAGAACAAAAGCCGGATTAAAACCTCTTGTTTTAGATCAAAAGCTATCATATGTGGCTACAGAAAAATCAAAGGATATGGCTGTTTCAGATTACTTCAGCCATACATCACCAAACTATGGATCACCCTTTGATATGATGAAGGAATTCGGGATAACCTACAGAGCAGCAGGCGAGAATATTGCCATGGGTTTCAGAACTGCTGAAACTGTTATGGACGGCTGGATGAATTCTCCCGGACACAAGGCAAATATACTTAACGAGGCTTTCGGAAGGATCGGAATAGGCGTTTACTTCGGCGACAGCGTCTATTGGACACAGATGTTTGCTGACTAGCAGATAGTAGGTAGTTGTTAGCTGATAGCTAAGAAAAAAGACAAACTAAAAGATCCTTCACTTTCGTTCAGGATGACAAGATAAAATTAGTCATTTCTGAGGTCAGTAAGGATCTTTTCTATTGTTCATTGTTTATTGTTCATTGTTCATTGAGATCCCTCAGCTACCTCTGACAACATTTTTCGTCATCCCGAGCTTAGTCGAGGGATCTCGTATTTTACTGTCAATTGTCAATTGTCAATTCTACCTATGCGTTCTCCCCATCCCTTCTCTTTCGGAAAGTGTTGTAAGTTTTTCAACATCCTCCAATAGCTCATAAACTGGTTGACCCTCATATAGCTTTGCTCCGCTGCTGAATTTAACCTTGACTCCGGTAGACTGCAGATCCTTCTCAATAAGCTTTTTAAGACGTTCAGCAACCACAGGACCTTTATTGGCATGGATGTCTGGCAGAAGAATCAGGAACGATCCATCTCCGTAGCGCCCCAGGATATCGACCGCTCTTACCGAGGACTTTAGGGAATTAGCCATTAGCTTTTCTACTACCTCCATCATATCCCTGCCGTTTTTTTGAAGCATCTCTTCATATTCAGAGATCTTCAACATCAACAGACTTAAGAAGGTCTGGTTCCTCTCAGCCCTAAGTACCTCATATTCCAGCCTGTCATAAAGAGCCTTCCTGTTGTATAGCCCTGTCAACTGATCGATCGGATTTAACTCCGCCAGCTTCTCCTTCAATCGTCGGTTCTCTTCCTTCAAATCCTCTATCACTTTAAGCAAGCCATCTTGAGAGTTATCCATTTATCCATACCTCCTTTAGCCTTATATTGTGATATACCCCTTATATGAATTAATTTACCAGAAATATCCGGTTTTGTCACATAAAAATAAGAGCCCTTGCGGGCTCTAATGAAGATCAATCTACATCGATTGTAAATTCAAGATCTTCGAGCTCAACATCATCGAAATACACCTTGATCACAATGTCTTCATCCGTATCGGTTTCAAAGAAAAATCTACCATTCTCTGTTGGTACTATAACCAAATCGGTCTCATCCTCTATCTCTACCAGGACCTCCACCCTTCCTGCCAATTTAGAGTCAAAGTCAAGCTTACCGTAATACCTGTCTTCTCTTACCCACTCGGGTTCCTCATCCCAGGAAATAAGATCCTCAAGTATATCATCCATCTCTTTCTCAGCTTCCTCTACTTCCTTAAGAAGGGCTTTATACTGGTCAAATACAGTACCGCTTTTTATACCCTCACCATCAAGAGCAGCCTTCAGGATATCTACTGCAGTTCTGGCTTTTTCAACAAGATTTGCATCGTCCTCAGTCAGATCATCAAGATCATCAGGTAGTTTGTCTACTGCTGCTATGGCTCTATCAAGAGCTCTTTGCACCGGGATTGGCTCATATATGTCCTCGACGATATCTTCATCTACTGTATACAGGTATATATGTCCCATATAGAGCTTGATCTCCATTCCTGGAAGCTTCCATAAAGGCATAGTCTGCCTGAAATTCCCCAGCTTGTCGACATTAACGGTAACATTACCCAATTTCAGCTTAAGCTTGGTATTACCCTTAAACATCGACAGGTTTAAATCATCCTCATAGTCGTCATCTATGTCGATGCTTCCCACAACTCTGCCAACGTTGGGTGATCCTGCAGGTAACAGCCTTAAATCAACAACCTCGATTGCATCCTTAAGATCTTCAAGATCCAGATCTCCAAAGAGACCGATCTTTGCCATAGTTTTTATTTTAGCCGGATTCATAGCTTTGTTCTTCATTGCATTTGGGTTGGCATTCGGACTTGCTGCATATGCCATGCCGGTTGAAAATACAAGCAGCACTACAAGCAGAATTGCCAACCTGCGGGTTACAGCTTTCATACAAAGGACCTCCTTTTTTACATTAACTGCACAGTATATATACCCTCAATCCAGATATAATGTACAAAGACCTGCTTAAGTTCTATCCCCTAGGCAGGTCTAAGTCGTTTACTCAAATATCCTAATTGCACCTTCAGGCAAAACCTCTACCTTGGCCTGCAGTACCTGCTCAGCAAATGACACCGGCACATAGGTCCTGTCACTATATATGACAGGTGCAGCCTCAAGCCTTATAAGCATCTTGGCAAAGCTGTAGGAGTTTCTGTCGATATATACCTTGGTCCAAAGCGGTCCTTTTGTAAGCTCAACACTTCTCTCAGTACCATCCCATTTGACCTCATATCCGAGATACTCAGCGACTTGCCTTAAAGGTATGAGAACAAGACCATCCTCAAGCCTCTGCAGCTCTTCATCGAGAATAAGACCTGCTTGCTCCTCCAATTTCTCCCTTTCAGGAAGGATTATAATCTTCAAGGGACTTGTTTGCATTGGATAACTTTCAAGAACGATATTGTAAAAGATCACAAGCTCTCTGTCCTTTATCATCTCTTCTGTTGCAGCTTTACCTTCAAAGTCAACTATGACAGTCTCTTCACTAGGTCTTATAATCATGGATCCATCAGCACTTAAGAGCTCGTTATCGAAATGCTCTACCATAACTGAATTTGCTTCCTCGCCACCGTCGTGAATAATAACCACATCCGGCCTCATTTGACCGGGATAGCTCATTGCCATAACGGTATTCTTATGATAGTAAACTGTTACCTCCATGCCCTTCTTAATGGCTTCAGTCTGGACAGGACTCATGGTCTTGTCGCTCAATAGAAGCATCTCATTGTTGATGTATGCCCAAAGTACATCGAGTCCTTCACCGGAATCATTTCTCACAAGGACTCTGAAGAAATCGTCCCCATTCTCGATCTCCTCTACTATACCTTCCATTTTTAAATACTCAAAGGGTTGCTCTTCAATAGGTGCTGAAATAGGCACTGCCTCAAGCTCCTTTCCAAAAGCTGCCATTGGACTTAGTGTCAGCATCAATGCACTTAAGCCAAGCGCTATTGTTCTAATCATCTTATTCATGTAATTTCCTCCTCCTTGTTATATTGTCATTATATCAAACTAAGAGAGACCATTGGTAACAGAAGGGTGACAAAGGGGTTAAGAAGGGGTTAAATGTGGTTTAACCCATTTGTAATACATTTAGCATACATAATATAGTATAATCTTTATATAAGGAATAATATGCAAGAAAGGGTGATCCTGAAATGAAGCGACTCTTATCCTTGACGTTAGCAATAATTATGCTATTTGGGATGACGATGGATGCAGCTGCAGCAAGCCCGTATACAAAAGAGGGTGAATTCCTTAAGGATATCGGTGTGTTAAAGGGTGGCACCGACGGAGATCTCATGCTTGAAAGCAATTTGACCAGAGAGCAGATGGTCGTTCTTATCTCCAGGTTATATGGTAAGGAAAGCGAAGCTGAAGGGTATTTGTCTACAAACACCTTCACAGATCTCAAGCCTGAGAACAAATACTATATTCCCTTTATCATCTGGGCAAAGGACCAGGGACTGATCCAGGGTATGACTGCAACAACCTTTGGAGTTGGTCAGACTGTAACTACACAGCAATTTCAGACTGTACTGTTGAGAGCTTTAGGTTATACCGAGGAAGCAAAGGACTGGTATAACGTCCCAGCCTTTTCGGTAGAAATAGGTCTTATGAAGGGTTTGAGCTTTAATTCAGATGCTAAGCTAAACAGAGGTCAGGTTGCAGCTATGCTTGTAAATGCACTAAGCTTGATACCAAAGGGTGAAATATCCCCTTTGGCCGTCAAGCTTAGAGTTGTTTCTGCACCTGAAACAGAGGATACTACAGATACTACTGCTACAGAGCCTGAAGATAAAACAATCCTGCCTAAACTTCAGGGAAGCTTTGGATACATAAATACAATTATGCTGACTTTCAACAAGGAAATGAATGAAAGTATAGTCACCAATAAGACTAATTACACCATTACTCAGAAGGGTAAGGAGCTTCCACTCCCTGAAGGAACAACTCTGGTGTTGGGTAAGGATAAAATGACACTGACTATAACCCTGCCACAAACAATAGATGGCATATATACAATAGTTGGACTTGATGACAGCGTTATGGCACTTAAGGCAATCGGTTTAATGGATACAGAAGGAAATAGAACTGATCCATCAATAATCAAGGTAGAGTTTGATGATATTTCAGCCGGTCTTGGAAAGGCGGTCGATTACGATAAGGCATATCCTGGTAAAAAAGCTGCATTAACCGATACAAGGAATATTAAGATAAAATTCAACGTCCCAATAGCTGCTGCAAATACAGAAGACTTAATAGTACCAGGCAGGAGTGTGGAGCGTGTTATAATTGATGGAACCAATGTAATAACATTAAGGCTTGACGATTCTGATGAAACATTTATTGAAGATGGATATATAGAGATCGTAAATGATAATAAAATAATGACAGCGCTTGGATCTCCCGTTGAGGGAATTAAGCTGCAGTTGATTGATATGGTACCTCCCGAGCTCATGAGTGATGAAGCGGATGTTAGAAGAGGATATATTGAGATAGCTTTCAGCGAGCCTCTTGAAAAGGATGGAGCAAGCCTTTACCGAAGAGATCTTGTTATTACACGATTGTCCGATGATGTAGTCTTAGGTAAGGATGAATATTCAACAACCCTTAAGTCTACTGACCCATCTACGATACAAATAACCCTTAAAACCGATGCAAGGACCTCATATTACTCAATAAAAATCGCAGATGAACCCCAATATATCAGGGACTTGGAAGGAAATCTTGTACTTTCCACAGAGGCGATCGAAACTGATGATGACATTTAGAGAAAGGGCTTGATCGTTTTGATCAAGCCCTTTCCTTTATTTAGCTATTGCCTGCGCCAGCTCATTTATACTCTTGGTCAGCTGATCCAGCTTCCCCTCTATCCTTACAAGAAGGTATACAGAGATAACGATCGGAAAACCAAGATTGGCGACGCTTGAGTATATTTCTTCCACAGTAAATCACCCTTATTTGAAAATCAATTTTTTGTCATCCTGAGTACAACGAAGGATCTTGCTTTTCTTAAGATTCTTCGCTATCGCTCAGAATGACATTTTTGTCATCGTCTGCCCCTACTATTCACTATTCACAAAGGAGAATTAAATCTTTTTATTTGTGCAATGTGATCTGTGAATTGTGAATTGCTTAAATCTCCATTTCACTCACAGTTGTGGTCACTACCCTTGCTCCCACTGCTCCAACAAGGTCACCATTAGTGGACTTGAAGACACCTGCGCCTACTATGACACCCATTGCATCCGATACCTCAGTTGCAGTGAGATCAGCCCTGGGAGCATCGATGCTCATCCTGTAATTCTTATTCAATGCATCCAGAAAATCCATTTCAAGCTTAGTTTTATCCATTATTTCACCTCCTTAAGGAAATTATTACTGAATTACACCTCAGTAAATTCGTACTCTTCTACCTTCTTTACCTTAAGAAGGCCCTTCTCCTGAAGCCCTGCGATCGCTTGACCGCTGATATGAAGATTCTCATCTGTTGCATCTGTCTTGACGTTAGTAAATAGCTTTGATGCTACTTTTTGCTTACCGTCAACGATTCCTCCATCCAGTTCAAGCTTCAAGGATTTCTTAGAAATATTCGCTGCTGTTGCCATCATCTCACCTCCCTTCATACTTGTTAAATAGAAAAAAGAGGTGAATTTTACTATTCAAAAAAATAAAAACCCGGCTTTCGCCGGTGAAACACTTCAACTATTCATTTCTTCTCTATAATTTGGCACAAGCTCCTTAACAAACGCTTTGACTGCTATATCGGATCCATTCCAAATTACTTGGTATAACTCCTCAAGCTCAGTCTCAAGCTTTCCTAAGTCTATATCTAAAGGCTTAGCAACGAAAATCTTGTCGTGTTTAGTTGCAAGTATACCCTCTTCATCCAGTAGAAGCTCTTCAAAAAGCTTTTCTCCTGGCCTTAATCCAATTATCTTTATTGGTATCTCAGTATAAGGCTCATAGCCTGATAGTCTTATCAGGTCTTCAGCCAAATCGAGTATCTTGACCGGTTTGCCCATATCCAGTATAAAAATCTCTCCACCCTTAGCCATTGCACCCGCTTGCATGACAAGCTGTACAGCCTCAGGTATAGTCATAAAGTACCTTATGACCTCCTCGTGGGTCACCGTGACCGGTCCGCCTTCAGATATCTGCTTCTTAAACAATGGAATAACACTGCCGTTACTGCCAAGCACATTCCCAAATCTAACAGCTACGAACTCAGTATCAGACTCTTTGTTGATAGCTTGTATCAGCATTTCGCAGAGCCTTTTGCTTGCACCCATAATATTTGTTGGATTGACGGCTTTGTCTGTCGATATCATAACAAATTTTCGAACTTTATACATTGACGCTGCTGAAGCAAGATTCCAGGTTCCAAAGACATTGTTCTTTATGGCTTCTTTTGGACTGTCCTCCATTAATGGTACATGCTTATGAGCGGCAGCATGGAATACTACATTCGGTCTTTCATTCTCCATCAGCTCGTTTACACGCTGCTTATCTCTTATGGAGCCTATGTATACCCTTAAATCAAGATCTTTGTACTTCTTCCTTAGCTCATTCTGAATGCTATATGCCGAATTCTCATAGATATCTAGTATTATAAGTCTCTTGGGCTTTTGGATAGCAATCTGCCTGCACAGTTCGGAACCTATAGATCCTCCCCCGCCTGTTACCATTACGATCTGATCCTTAAGATAACCTGCTACTTCCTCAAAATCAGTCTTTATCTCATCCCTGCCAAGAAGGTCCTCGATCTGAACCTCTCTGATCGAGCTTATAGTTACCACCTCATCAATAAGCTCGTAAATGCCAGGAAGGATCTTAAGCTTGGCACCAGTTTCCTTGCATATATTTACTATGTCACTGATATCCTTCTTTGATGCTGATGGAATTGCGATTATGATTTCATCGATCCTGTACTTCTCCGCTAAATCGGGGATACTGTCCCTTCCACCAGCAATGGGAACTCCAATAAGGGATTGCCCTTGCTTTTGTTTACTGTCATCTATGATTACTACGGGTTTACTCTGGAGATTGTAATGATTTTTCAGCTCCTTTATTACCATAGCTCCTGCATCGCCGCCGCCTACGATCATCACTCTCTTTTGGGATTTTTTTTCAAGCTTCTCGGAGTGGAAGTAATGACTGATGCTTCTTAGGCTTAGTCTGCTTCCTCCGATAAATGCCATATCCAGGAGGAATACCATAGCATAAACTGATCTTGGCAGATTTGTCTCCATCAGAAACAGGATGCTTATCATAAGTGCATTTCCAGCTATAGATGCAGCAACTACCCTCATCAGTTCGTCTATACTTGCATATCTCCATATGCTGGCATACAATCTGAAATAGTAAAATATCACCAGTTTAACTAAGGTAATAATAATGAAAACAGAAATATATCTGTTGAAGTACTGAATAAACTGATCATTGATATGGCCCTCGAATCTTATGAAGAGTGCAAGTATAAGCGCAAAATTAACCAGAAAGGCGTCAATTACAAATAATATTATTCTGTTTCTTACCTTGACCATAGAAATCCTTCTCCTAAAGCTTAAAATCAGACTATAAGTCTGATTTTATAATATATTTTCAAAAATTACTTCTTAATATCTTCTCCGGTTTGTTTCCAATATTCAATGAAAAATGCTGCAAAGACTCCTACCATAAGGCCTAAAACCAGACCAATAGCCATATTAAGAGTCTTATTAGGTCCAACAGGTGTCTTGGCAGGATATGCATTTGAGACTATTGTAACACTTGTTTCTCCTATTTGAGCAGATTCTGCGACTCTTATTTCTTCGTATTTCTTGACAAATGCTTCATAGGTATCCTTTGCAAGTTGTACCTTTTGATCAATAATGCTTTCCTGATGGAACTTTTCCTCGTATTCAACTCTTAAGCCTTCAAGTTCTTTTTCAAGCTTGGGGATTATTTTCTCAAGACTCATTAGCTCACTTTCAATCTCAGCAAGTTCCATTTTCAACTGCTTTTCACTACTGTCCAGCAATACTCTACCTGTTGATTGGTTAAGGGTCAAAGAACTCCCACCACTTGGGATGGATTCAGCAACATCGATTGAGGCTTTGATCGACTCTATTCTAATCTCGTTGTTAGTCTTATCAATTTTATAATCAGTTAGCTGGGAAAGCTTGGCTTCTAACTCCATAGAAACCTCTTTACTCCCGCGAGGCTTAGACAGAAGCTCTTTTTGTTGCAACAAAGCTTCCTCATATATATCCTTTTCAATCTCCATCTGAGTAGCTATGTATTGAGAAGATGCCACTGCTCTTTCCTTTGCATTCTCATTAACAAATTCTATGAAATTTACTCCTACTCTATTGATGATTTCAGATGCTTTTTCTGGATCTGCAGAAGTCATTTTTATCTCTATTAGCTGAGTGTCTTTTATTGTCTCAATTGTTATTTTGCTGGCTAGGGTTCTAATAGTATAATCCTCACCTATTCCAAGCTCGTCAATCGTCTTTCTAATTACCTCAGGTGCTAAGATCTGCTGTCTATAGGTTTCAACATTCATTACAGGTGTCTCGGTTATGGAATCGAGCATTTTATCTATACTATCACCATTCATGCTTTGATTATTCATATTAGCATTAGAGGTCATTAACAACATGCTAGCCTCATATGTAGGTTTAAGTATTATAAAGCTGTATATCCCTGCAAGAGCTATTGCTGCAGCAGTTATTACAGCTATTAGTTTTTTTTGCCTCAATAGAGCTTCAATCAACTCTCTTAGGCTGATTTCATCATAATCATTCCGGTGTTCCATTGGTATCCTCCTCACTGTATCTTCTTTTACAATGATACCTTAAAGGTTTTCTAAAATCAATAATTTTCCAGATTTCTGAATTTTATTTTATTGTTTTAGCCATATTTTTCTGTTCTTCTAAATAATCAGAAGTAGTTTTACATATTAAACCGGCTGTCTATCTTAGACAGCCGGTTTAATCATTTAGACTCTGTTTAACCCTATTGAGGTATCATTATGACTTGATTGGGGAATATCAAGTCAGGGTTCTTCAGGTTATTATGCTCAGCAAGGACCTTCCAGTCTACACCATACTTCATACCAATCTTAGATAGCCAGTCTCCTGGTTTTACAATATATTCGATGTGTTTTGGAGCAGGTGCGGGCGCTGGTTCTGGCTCTGGTGCAGGAGGAGCAGGTATAGCAGTAATCCTTCCTTCAACAGCTGGACTGATTTCTGGATTAGCTTCAATGTATTCCATTAATACATCAGATAATAATCCGCCTTCACCAATAAATGGTTTATTAGCAAACATTGTATAACCATCGCCGCCTATAGCTACAAAGTCGTTTGTGACTAGTTTATAGGTTTTTTCCATGTCAAGTGGTTCTGTACCTACCAGAACCTCAGTAACTCTTTCCCCTGCAGGCTTCCCAGCATCAAAGGTATACTTCATTCCACTTACATGTGGAAACTGTCCAGCAGGAGCAGGAAAGTCCTTGACGCCGTGCTCAATTGCAGCCTTTAACTCGGCACCAGTTACATCTATTACTGCCAGAGTATTTGTGAATGGGAAGGATGTCAAAACTTCATTAACAGTTATATCACCCGCATCAATAGATGCTCTTATACCACCGCCATTTGTAAAAGCTACATCTGCACCTGTTGAGATTCTCATGGCATCTGTAATAAGATTACCAAGGTTAGTTTCACCAGCTCTTACATGCTCTCTTACACCATCGAGCTCCACAAGAGTCTTTCCTACAACAACGCTTACAATTGGGTCGTTTACGGCTTTAGTCTCTGCTATCATCGAAACTATTTCCTCATCCGCTTCAAGTGTTGCAGCTTCTTCATAAGGCATCAAGCTGGCAGTAGCTTTGGTCAACTCACCATCAGTTACTTCCATTTTTACGATACCAATATTTTTTGTGTACGACTCAGCCTGTACTATCAGAGTACCGTTGACCAAATTCCCTTCAGGAAGAAGAGTATGGCTGTGACCATCAACAATAAGGTCTATGCCTTCCACCTCGTTGGCAAGCTTTATCGATGTATTTACAGAGGAAGCATCGTCTCCTAAGTGGACTAGCGCTATAATGATATCAGCTTTATCCTCAAGTTCATCCACCATTTCCTTCCCGGTTTCAACAACATCCAGGAATTCGATTCCTACTGTGTTCTTAGGGCTTGACTTGTATTTGGTTTCATCAGTCCCCAATCCAAAAATCCCAACCTTTAATCCATTGTCCATTGTATAGATGACGTAAGGATCAAAATCAGAATCTCCACTATCCTCATGGACTATGTTTGCGCCTAATATCGGGAATTCTGCCATGCCTTTTAATTTCATCAATTGCTCGTAACCATAGTTGAAGTCATGATTACCTGGAGTCATTGCATTAAAGCCCATTGCATTCATGATCTCCATCATTTGTTCACCACTAGTCAGATTGACGATTGTAGTACCATGAAGTGCATCTCCTGCATTTAAAAACAGAAGATTTGGATCCTCTTCCTTAAGAAGATCTACCTTGGTTTTAAGCTTAGCAAAGCCAAGCTCCTTGCTGCCGGCATTTTCCTCTACTCTGCCATGAACGTCATTCACATGGACTATCGTAAGGGTCTGTACCTCTTCTGCAAATGCAATCTGATTAGGAATCAGTACAAGACCTAACAATAACACAAATGACAATGCAAGGCTTAGTACTCTTTTGTTTTGCAACATTAGCTCTCCTCCTTTAATTTGATCATTATTTCCAACACTCTTTGTATACCCTAATAATACACAGATACCATACAAATAATTGAAATATGTCATTTTTAATAAACTGTTTAACCATTTATTACAGTGGTATAAATAAGGCAACAAGGTACACATAAAGGGCAAACTAAGCGAAAGCCTGGGGCGCAAAGCCAGAATCTAAAGCCTTAAGGCAATGATCGTGCGGCTGCTGTGTTTTTTACATAGCAGCCTTACGCTTGTTTAAATATAATTGCATTATCTAACAAAACTTAATAAAACAAGGCAATATTAAAAGTGAGGTATGCTTTTTCTTTGTTGCGCCTTCAAGCTGCTATGTATAATAGCAGCTTTTTATATTTAAGGGGTTGGTGTATATGAATGTGTACTGTTAGGGATTTACAATTTGAATAATTACTAATGAAAGGAGAGAGGGTTATGAAGAGACGTAAAATGATACTAATTTATGTTTTAGCATTAGCTATGATTTTTAGTGGCATTTCATTTAATGCTACTTCCTTTGCAGCAAATCCTAATCAATATAGTATTAAGACAACTGACTCAACTGGAAACAACGTCAATGACAACTTCTATAATACAAAGCAAGATGTATATGTCAGGATCGACGGTGAACCTTTTGAATACTATGTTTTTGTTGTAAGTCCTAACGGAACAATGCTTGGCAGCGGTGGACCATTTGACCCTGAAGTAGTATTTAATCTTTATGATGCGACTCATTTTGATGATACAGACAATCCTGGTGGCAGCTATAATGTTTGGGTAGGTCTTGTACAGGAATTTGATCATAGCAAAATGAAGAATGACCACTTTAAGGTTAGAGGTGCTGAGCCTGAAGACCCACTGGGTGAAATCGACATCACTAAGGTAGTTGTAGACCATGAGGATGAAGTAATCACAGGAAATAATACTGAATTTGAATTCAGGCTTTATATGTGGGTGGATGATGATTGGGAAGAAGTAGATGATGAGAGTCCATTCAACATTACAGGAAACGACACAGTAACTATCGATGGACTTCCGTTGGGAAAATACAAAGTTGTTGAGGAAGATACTCCAGACGGCTTTGAATTGGATTCAGCTAATGATGTCGAAGTTACTCTAGATAAAAATCACTTGGAGAGGAAAGTTGAATTCACTAATAAAATGGATGATGATTCCCCACCACCTCCACCTTGGGAAGGAACAATAAGGATTCAAAAGCTAATTCGTGAAGAACCCAACGAGAGTCTTGCAGGATTCGAGTTTGAACTGTGGAAGGATGGAGTAAAGGTAAGAGGTCCGGAATCTACAGATGAATACGGCAAAATAGATTTTACTGATCTACCGGCTGGTGAATATGAAATAAGAGAGCTGGAATCAGATTTCATAGCTGACTATCTGGATGATAATCCATTAGAAATTGGACCGGAAATTGAAAATGATAACGATGATGTATGGGTAGTAAGAGTCAATAATACAAGAATTGAGATCGATGACATCGTTGTACAAAAATTAGTATCAAATGACGATGATCTAAGTGGTTTTGTATTCAGACTATACAGAATCGTCGATGATGAAGAAGCATTTGTCGCTGAAAGAACAACAGGTGTAACAGGAAGAGTAGTGTTTGAAGATCAGCCTGATGGTGAGTATGTTCTATATGAAGTTCCTAAAAATGGTTATGCTATGGGAATTGGTGCTCCTGGAAGCGATGATGGTGAAGAATTCTTCCACTCAGAAAATATGACCTACCCTATAGAAGTAACAAATAGAAAGCTTCCAACACCTGAGCTTGGGGAAATTGAGGTTGAAAAAACAGTACTGAATAAAGGTGGAAACACCTTTAGCAGTAACACTCGATTCTACTTCATTCTTCAAATATTTGATGACGAGTGGGAAACAATAGATTCTGGATCGATCCTGGGCAATGGCACACTCGTATTCGACGATTTAGAGGATGGACAATACAGAGTTCGAGAAGTTGATATAGACAGCGACTTTTACCTCGTTGGAGACAACAATATAGAGGTTGAGATAGAAGATGGCTCCTTTGAGGATGTCGAGTTCGTCAATAGACAAAGACCACTCCCACCTGATGACGATGACGATGACGACGACGATAGGCCAAGACCAAGACCAGAGCCAGAGGATGAAGATGAAGATGAAGATGAGCCAGAGCAAGTTCTTGAAACAACTGTTGTAGTAGAGGAACCCATACCAGAGGCTCCACCGGTTGTTGAAGTAGTTGAAGAAGTTATCCCATTGGCTACATTGCCAAAAACTGGTGCTTCAGATGCTACCCTGTTCAGTGGTTTAGGAGCAGCTATGCTGGGTCTTGGATTATTGATCAAGAAGAGAAGATAATAGATTATAAAAAGAGTAGTCTTAAATGCGACTACTCTTTTTACTTGCCCTCAAATCACCTAATAGTAAGAAGATATCATTTGAAGAGATTCATTAATATCCACCATGAAAACAACTCGCTTATCCTCAAGTAATTGGAGTACGTCATAGGCTTCAAAGTCTTCAAGTGTGAAGTAGTTTAGTCCATCGATTGAGTAAACTGGTTTCTTATAATCTGTTCTTCTGATTTGAAAATACTGCCTGTTAATGAGCGCATAAAAAACATCAGAAGATGAAGTCACTCCTTTGTACTGGCCCGTATAAGCAGCATCCATGCGTATAATTGCTTTATCACTATAGATGTGAAGTACGTCCTCAACAAGAATATCGCTCAGATTTATCTTTACAAACTCTCCGTTATAATACCCAACTGCAGATTTAATGTTCACAGTCTTAGTTCGACCATTTTCGCTGTCATCATATATGATGATATCTTTTCCGCTATTTTCAACCTTTGCAACTGCTGAGATGTCTGTAAAGCCAAATGAGTCTATGAAATAGACAATTCCATCCTTGAGAGTAATCCTTGCAAACTCAGCCACATAACTTGGATCGAAGTTGTTTTCTACTTCTGAATATTCTCTAATGAAGCTTGTATAGGGATATTCTCTGTCATTGTAATAGATAGAATATAGCCTTTCTCCATATCTTGTGTTGGTAATCACTTCGGCTGTTTCACCAGTATTTAAGATTGCAATGTCCGATTTAAGTAATACTGGCCCCTGATAATACTCAAAGCTAGTATCATCAAACATTTCTATCAAAAGATCATCCGAGGTTAAAGATACCTTCACTACTCTTCCTAGCAAATCTGCAGTATTATAAGTTCTGTCCAGCTCAATTATTACTCTATCACCAGTAGAGTGAGATGATTTTCTATTCCCTGAATCTTGGTCAACACTAATTATTTCTACTTCAATCTCGTCATTCGCCAGTCTCGACGTCCTGCTGTTTCCAACTACGATTGCAGTATAATTTTCCATATCATCAGGGATCTTGTTCCTAATTGTGTTATACAGCATTTCAAATACTGCTTCCCGAGTTGCCTTTAGGTTATAATTTCCCCCGCTTACAACAATCCCGTCCAGGATACCGCTTTCGACTGCTTTTATTATATAAGGGGTTGCCCAATACTGACCGCTAGTAGCAGCCATCTCAGGCAAATCGCCGTTTACCATGACGAGTATTTTCAGTATTTCTGCAAAGGTTATATTATTGCCTGGCTTGAAAGTATTATCAGGGTAACCATTCACATACCCCATACTTGAAACATAGTTGATGTGTCCGTTTGCCCAGTAATTTGTTTGTACATCCTTAAATTTTCCCTGTACACCTTTAAGAATCTCTGAGGTACCTTCGCTTTCAAGAGTCCTCACGACAATAGTTGCGACCTCAGCCCTTGTAATAGTTCTATCAAGCCCAAACGAACCATCAGGATATCCTGTCACATACCCTCTCTCAACAAGCCACTCCACTTTTTCATTTTCGAGTTCTGCAAAGGAACTGTTTATTGAGAAAAGCATTAAAAATATAACCAAAAATATAGTAAATAGCTTTAATTTCATTAAATCACCACCATTTATTGTATGCTTTTAATTATGTTAAAAAATATGCCTGACTTAACAGCCAGGCATATTCAAATATTAATTTTACCAATAAACTTTTAATGCTCCATCAATATACTCGAACTCAATATCTCTTGTTGAATCCCATATTACACCCTCTATATCGATACTGGAATCGTAATTTTCAAGTATAAACTCACTTACATTCCTAAGATACGTTGATAATCTTGAGCTGCTGGATGTTGGGAGCTTGCCATAAATGGTTTCTATATCAAGATATACTCCCCAGGTTTTCTTCTCAGCAATTATATCGAAATCCCAGTCATTGTAGGTGTAGAACTCTTCATTTAGAGCTTCTTCCAAAGCAGCAATATCTCTTATGCTGGTAGTGCTACCGAGAACTACTCTATCTCGTGTATCCAATGTGAATTTCAGTATCTTGGACTTGTCATAGTTATCCTGAACGAATCCGGTAATCTTAGCATCAGCGAATGCATCTCTGATATCATCTACCATGTTTTGTATCGCTGTCTTCTTAGTTGTCTCTGATAAGGATGTCCAAGCATTGTAGTCAGTTGACCTGGTCAAATCTACATAGATCTGCAGTTCAATCGCGCTCTTGTCTCCCTTAAGAATGATGTCTTTTATTGAAACTGTTCCAATCTTAGTATAATCAGCTTTCAATTCACTTCTCAAAGTTGTAAGGCTAACTGTTGAGTACTTAGCAAGTTGAGTTTCTAGTTCTTTTATTCTTGCATCCTTTTGAATTACTTGAGCTGCTAGGGCTGCAACATCTGTACCAACGATATCTATCCTATATGTCGTAGGATTAAATGTTACCTGGTAACCAAGCATTTCTGCAATACCTCTCAATGGAACATATGTGGTCCCATCAACTATGAAGGGCTCCACCACTGTGCCACTGGTCGTTGTTGCAACCTTTTGGGTGTTGTTTACAAATACTGTGATGTTCCTGTATGAAGCCTTTATTGTTTTGTCCAGCCAGCTGGCAAAACCTGTAGTTGAAAAGCTCAGTACTAACATCAATACAGCTATCATTAATGCTATTCTCTTTTTATTTTTTAACATTTTATCCCCTCCTTACTGTTATCATACCTTCTTGGTAACGTTTTGTCAAAGCCTGGAACCCGCTAAAATGAGATTGTAACTGAATTGTAACTGTTCAGATCAATTCACAGTGCACAGTTCACAATTCACACCCTTCCAATTATTAAGATTCTTCGCTGTCGCTCAGAATGACACACATCATTTTGCATTGTGAATTTTGAGTTGTGAATTGCGAATTATCTTTTCCCAATTCCTCCAAACACCATCTCTATAACAGGTGCAGGGTCGATGATACATCCTTCAGAGCCCTCTTTGTGTAGGTGGTTGATGTAAGCCTGATTTATTCCTCCAAGTATAAGGCAGCTCGCCGACTCCACATCAAGCTCTTCGACTACCTCCCCGCTATTTATACCCTCAATCAGCAAACTATATATGGCACTGAGAAAATTCTTTTTTCTTCTAAATAAGTGTAATTTAACAGTATCCGACAGCTCCTTGGCTTCTCTTATACTGTTTTCAGCAAGCTCGACATGACTGCCCATAAAGCCTCCATGGTACCTGGCGAACTCTATCAGCCTTTCTTTGACCGTATCCGATGTTTTGAATATGTCCTCAGCACCCTTAAGGTATCCATCTACAATATCCTTAAGCATCTCCTCATAAAGCTCATTCTTACTGCTGAAATACTCATATATCGTACCCTTGCCTATGCCCGCTCTTGATGCTATATCTCCCATCTTTGCACGATGAAAGCCTTTTTCCCCGAATACTTCTATTGCAGCATGAATAATCTCCTGTCTTCTTCTATCTGCTATTCTTCCCATACCTACACCTCCCCAGCTTCAGAAGCTTTCTTCTTAAGCCTCTCCTTTACAGAGATTGAAAGATCGTCAAATAAAGTATATATGACTGGAACCAGTACAAGAGTAAGAATTGTCGATAACGTCAGCCCTCCAATAACCACAGATCCCAGAGGTGCCATTAGCTCAGCACCTTCTCCTATACCTAAGGTGATCGGAATGAGGCCAAGTACTGTCGTCAGAGTAGTCATAAGGATTGGTCTGAGCCTTACAGGCCCGGCTTGAAGAATTGCTTCCTTTCTGCTTTTCCCATCCTTCCTAAGGGTGTTGATGTAGTCTATAAGCACGATCCCGTTATTTACTACTATACCTGATAGAATTATTACTCCGATCAATGCAGTGACGCCAAGGGACCTTCCTGTTAGGAACAATCCCAATGCTCCGCCTGAGAATGCAAGAGGTATAGTAAACATAATGATAAATGGATATATCAGAGACTCGAACTGGGCAGCCATGACCATGTAGATCAGGATGATTGCAAGACCAAGGGCTTGAGCAAGTTGTGTGAATGCATCGATCATCTCCTCATTTTCTCCACCGATCGAATAGCTGTACCCTTCAGGAAGCTCATAAGTCTCAAACTTAAGCTCTATGTCCTGTACGATACTGTTCAGGTCTCTATCGACAATCTGACTTGTAACTGTAACAACTCTTTCCTGGCTGTCACGTCTTATTGATGTCGGTCCTTTTTCAATTGTAATATCTGCGATTTGACTTAGGGGTATATTTGCTCCAGTAGGAGAGGATATCTCTAGCTGGGAGAAATTATTAATACTTTCAGTGATATCCCCCATAGGCTTGATGACAATATCTATCTCATCACCTGCTTGCTTCAATCTGGAAACAACAGTACCTGTTGAGTTGCTCCTGACTCCAGTTGCCACCTGAGCTGCTGTCAAGCCATAGGATGCAGCCATTTCTTTATTAACAGCCACCTGGACCAGCGGCACCGCATCGCTAAGACTGGTTGTGACCTCTCTGGTGCCTGCAACCGACTGGATCATACTCTTGAAGTCATCTGATATCTTTTCAAGCACAACAAGCTCAGGCCCCTTTATGCTGATGCTAATTGGTGTTCCTGAGGATATCATGCCCATATTCGAGGTTTCACTTACAGCAAACTCTGCTCCTGGAATATCCTTAAGCCTTCCCCTTATATCCTCTGATACCTCTGAGGTACTCCTGTCCCTCTCAGATAATGGTACAAGCATCAATGAAATTGTCGAGCTATTGCTGGTCCCTCCCATGCCCCTTCCCATCATAAATCCTGCAGCTCCTACGTTGGCAGCCAGGGATTCTATCTCCGGAATATCAGCGATTGCCTCTTCGACCTTTAATGTCAGCTCATCCACCTTATTAAGGCTTGCTCCAAGAGGTAACCTTACATCTATGGAGATCATACCTTCATCAGTTGCAGGGAGAAACTCCATCCCCACAACTGCTATGCTTGCTATACTGAGTGCAAATACCAGAACTGAGATTACAACTGTTTTCTTTCTGTTTCGGATACCACCCTCAAGAAGCTTTTTATAGCTGTTCTCAACCTTTGAATATATATCATCAAATCTGTTATACAGCTTTTCAAATCTTCTTTTCCTGCCTGTATCCTCAGATACAGTAAGGATTTTTGATGACAGCATTGGTATAAGAGTAAGAGAAACTACCAAGGAAGCTGCCAATGACAGGGTCACCGTTAAAGCAAAGTCCTTGAATATTGTACCAACAAACCCCTCAACAAATACTATCGGGATAAATACTGCAATAGTGGTAAGAGTTGATGCAGTGATCGCCATTCCTACTTCTGATGCACCTTTGATAGCCGCATCATACTTTGACATCCCCTCAGTCCTGAACCTGAATATATTCTCAAGCACAACGATGGCACTGTCGACAAGCATGCCGACTGCCATTGCCAAGCCCCCCAAGGTCATGATATTTAGGGTTATTCCGTTGAAATATAACAGGATAAATGAAGCTATTAGCGATATGGGTATTGATATTCCTATTATTGTCGTAGTCCTTAGGTTTTTCAGGAAAATATATAGGATGAAGATTGCAAGTAAAGAACCAAAAATCGCATTCTTGGCTACAGTGTTTATAGCTTGTACTATATAAAGGGAGTTATCCATTACGATCTGAAAGCCGATTTCCGGGTAATCTCTTTGAAGTTTGTCTAGCTCCTTGTGTATAAGCTCTGCTACCTGGACTGTATTTCTCCCGGACTGCTTTTGGATCGAGATATTTATGCTCTCACGCCCATCGGTTCTGGAAATCGAGCTTAGCTCCCTATTGACCATCTTGATTTCGGATATATCTCCTAGCCTTATTACATCTCCGGTTGGGAGGGTCACCGGCATATTCCTTATATCCTCTATGTTTTTAAGCTCACCAGTCACTCTGACAGAAAGCTCCTGATCACCCTTCTTTACATTTCCACCAGGGTAGTTCAGGTTGGATGCACCAATAAGCTGGGAAAGCTGGCTGATTGAAAGCCCCATCCCTGACAACTGACTTTGATTTACAATTATATCTATTTCCTTGGTATAGCCTCCTGCTATGTCTACAGAAGCTACACCGTCAAGTCTCTCAAATCTCTGGCTGAAGGTATCCTCAGCAAGCTCCTGAAGCTTAGCAAGATCGCCACCTGAGGTCAAGGCTATCTGAATGATCGGCATAGCATTAGGGTCGATCTTAAGGACCATCGGTTCAGTGGAATCCTCCGGAAGGAATCCCTTCACAAGGTCCACCTTCTCTCTCATTTCAAGAGCCGCATTGTCCATATCGACTCCGAAGTTGAACTGTGCAATTACGATAGAACTTCCTTCAGAGGATATCGAGCTTACTGTGTCTATACTGCCGACAGTTGACACAGCTCCTTCGATTTGCCTGGTTATTAGGTTTTCTATCTCTTCCGGTCCAGCTCCTGAGTAGGAGGTTGAGACTATTGCCACAGGCACCTCAAATTCAGGAAAAAGATCTATGGGCAGTCTTGTCAGAGATATCGCACCAAGCAATACAACGACAAGCACCATCATTGTTATAGTAACGGGCTTCTTAACGGAAAACTTAGATAGATTCACCCTTATTCACCCCTTACGACCTTGACTTCACCACCGTCAGCCACATAGTACTGACCTTCTATTATCAATTTCTCTCCAGCTAAAAGCCCTGACTTGACCTCCACATGATCTCCGGTATCAAGCCCGACTTCCACAATTTTTCTTATTGCCTTCCCATCCTGGACAACGAAAACAAAGCTTTCACCGTCCTCATCCAATACTGCATCTGCCTTAACTATTATTGCCTTATCTACACTATCCAATACCAGCTTTACCTCTCCAGACATCCCAGGTTTTATAGCCTTATCTGCATTGTCCAGATATACTCTTACAGTATAGAGCTGGCTCCTCGGATCAGCAGTAGGGCTTACATACTCGATAGTGCTTTCAATGAATTCTTCCGATAGAGCCGACACTCTTACCTGTGCCTTCTGCCCCTCCTGAAGCTTCGTGACGATGTTTTCCACTACATTTACCTGCAGGTATACCCTGTCCATCTCAACAACGGTAGCAGCCACCTGAGAGGCTGCAGCAATCTGGCCTTGTACGACATTTAAGGCTGAAACCGTTCCCTTGATGGGAGACTTTACAATTGTGTTATCCAGGCCGCTTTGAGCCTGGTCATAGCCTACCCTTGCCTGTTCAAGCTGGCTTATAGACTGCTGATATGCGATCTCGGCCTGTTTTACCTGACCCTGAAGGGCATCCAGGCTTAGTTGGCTTGCTGATAGCTCAGCCTGCTCAAGTTGGCTTTTGGAGACTGCACCTTCCTCATAAAGGATCCTTGTCCTCTCCAGGTTTATCATTGCATTTTCAATCTTTTCCTTGTTTAGCTCAAAGTTGATCTTTGCCGAGTTCAAACCATTGGCAGCCTGATCCACGCTCTTTTGGGCAAGCTGTACAGAATTTTGAGCCTGCTCCACATTTCTTGAGTAATCATTCTGCTCAATTGTAAATAGGATATCCCCAGCTTCCACCACATCCCCAAGGCGGACATTTACAGTTTCCACTATTCCTGAAGCCTTTGGTATTATAGAGACCTGCTCGTTTGCTGACAGCCTGCCGCTTAAGGTGACTGTGCTCTCCAGAGACCCAAGTTCTACAGTTGCTATCTCCACAGGGGTATATACCTCTCCCTTTTCTTCTTCAACAGGACCGTAAGTACATCCGGATAAAGCCAATGCAGTGATCAGCCCTATTGTCATAAAACCCTTCTTTACTCTATTTTTCATGATCTAATCCTCCCCTAATATCAAAAACCGAATGGTCGGTCGGTAATTAGTATTATACCCCATCAATTCACAATGTACAATTCACAAATCACAATTTAAAAGATTTAGATTTAACCAGGACATGGGTAGTAAAAGATCCTTCGCAATAGCTCAGGATGACAATATTTTTTTCAAAAAATGTATCTGTCATCCCGAGCGAAAGTCGAGGGATCTAATCTTTTGCTAACAGCTACCTACTACCTACTAGTAGCTATTATTTATTTTTCATTTCATCATTGTTCATTTACTTTGATTCTTGCCCCTTCCTCTAGCTTTGGATCAGGTGACTCAATAACAAGTTCGCCCTCAGTAAGTCCTGACAGTACTTCTATCTGCCTGCTGCTTTTGAGACCTGTAGTTATTTCTCTTAATTCAGCCCTTCCATTTTCTTCAACGAATACTAAGGTCTTTCCATCCAGCTTAAATACTGAATTTTCAGCTATAATCAGGGTACCCTTGCTTTCGTTTGTGATAAGCTTGATTTCCATGTCATAGCCAGGCTTTAATGCTTCTGTCGGTCCATCAAGCTGTATTTCGACCTTTATTCTCTTCTGTTCTATGCCAAGATCTGATACCTTAGAGAATGCATTTGGATGGATCAGCTTGACCTTTCCTAGGATATTAATTATACCAAGGTCCTTACTAGATATCAGAGCTTTAGTGCCTTCCTCGACACCTTTAATATCTCCAACAAGTACATCTGCATCTATATAAAGCTTTGAAATATCACCTATCTCCATTAACCTAATCCCAGGCTGAAGGTACTCACCTCTATTAACCTGAAGATTCATTACAGTCCCGGAAATTCCGGCAGTTATCTCGTAATCACCCTGAAGATCCAGAAGGGATTCTCTTTGTATCTGCAGCTGCTTCAGCATAGACTCATACTGAGTTATTATGTTCTGGGATACGGGGCTTCTCAGCTGGTTAAGCTGAAGTTTGAGCTTCTGGAGCGCAAGCTTTTGGCCTTCCAAAGCTCTTTCAGCACTTCGATACTCCTCCTGGCTTAATGCTCCAGCATCGTATAGCGCTTTAAGATCAGCAAGCTTTGATTCATCCTCATTGATATTACCTGACAGCTCAGCTACTTCAAGCTCAAGACTTGCAATGGAATTTGCATTTCCAGCTCTCTTTGCATCATTAAGCTGCGCCTGGGCAGATATTATCTGGGCATCCAACTCAGCAAGCTGCCTTACCGCCTGCTTCCCATCAAGTTTGACGAGGATTTCTCCTTCATTAACTACATCTCCTGAACTAACTAGGACTTGGAGAACCTCCCCGCTAACAGGAGAAAAAACTCCCAAGCTGTCTTTCACAAGAACAGTTCCTCTCTCCTCTACAAATTCAGCTATGTCTCCCTTAATGACTCTTGAAGCATTGACCTCTAGAGTACCACTTACACTCATAAAATATGCCAGGGCAGCAATTATGGCTATTGCAGGCACTCCAATTAAAAGTAATTTCTTTTTCATATTCTCACATCCTTGCATAGATTATGGATCAGGATACTCTATTTTTCAATGCATCCATGAAATTCAAATTATGGATCTTCCTATAGGTTGCTAGCTGTGCTATAGCAACGAAAATAAGGGTTGCAATAAGAGCAATAACGTAAGTCGATGGCAGAATTATGGCGGGTATAGTATATATCTCAGTTGATATTGACGTTTCAAGGGCTTTTATCATTCCATAGCCAATTGGTATGCCTAATATGATCCCAACAACAGTCATAAGTGCATTTTCTCTTGTTATCATCCTGAAGATCTCTTTCTTCTCAAATCCCATTACCCTTAAGGATGAGAACTCCATTAACCTCTCATTTATGCTTACCGTGGTTATATTATAAACTATTGCAAAGCCAAGTATTCCTCCAAACAGCATCATAGTACCCATAGAGGCTATGATCATGTCCATGTATTCCAGCATGGTCTCCTGCATATCTCCAACAGACTGCACAGCTCTTATGTTCTTAATGTCCTTAAGATCGGCGGTTATGTCTGAATCTGTCAGCACGTATGCGCCAGTTGCTATTCCATCCTCCTCCAGTATCTTATACATTTGGCGGATATCCATATATGCGTTGGCTCCCAAATACTGCTCGACTATACCTTTCACCTGGAGCTCTTTATCATCAAGTCCTGGCAAAAATCCCTTGACCTCGACAAAATCACCAACCTCAACATTAAGTATCTTCGCCAGAATATCTGATAGAAATAGTCCTTCCTCCGGTAGCTCAAGAGGATCTCCAGTGCTGTTCATAAAGCCGTACATTACAGTTTCAGAAGGCACAGCAACAACGCTGATCGTCTTCTTTCTCCACCCGTTTTTGACCTGAAGCGGCATTTCTATTTTGGGCTCTATTACATCTATGTCAGTCAACTGCTTAATATCAAGCATTACGTTGGTTGACAGAGGTACTGCAAAGTCGATGCTGTAATCCATCTTCTGAAGCTCTCCATACTGCTTATCAAGGAGAGTATTCCAAATAGTAGCCATGTATACAGGCAGCATTGTTATCGCATAGGTAAGTGCTATTCCTATGGCAAGAAATACAGCCCGCCTTTTAGTTCGCGATATGCTCCTTATTACCATCTTCCAGCTGAAGGATATCCTGCCCCACACTGACTTTATTTTTTCTAGAAATATCCTTTTACCTGCCTTAGGCGCCTCCGGCCGCATTGCCTCGGCTGGATCGATCGACATAACACTTCTCGAGCCGAAAAGCCCGGCTGCAACACAAAAGGAAGTGGTAAGAGTGATTCCATAGACAAAATACATCGGATCCATGGAGGTATCGAGTACTGGTACGTTCATATACTGGATATACAGCTTAACCAGTGCAACAGACACAGGAATGCTTATCAATACCCCGATAAATGAACCTGCAACTCCAATAAGCACTGCGTACTTAACGTAGTGCATCAGCACCTGTTTGTCAGTATAGCCGATAGCCTTCATGACTCCTATGGCCATCCTGTCCTTCCTGACAAGCCTTGAAAGCATTATGCTTATGATTATAGCTGCAACAAAGAGGAAAACTACTGTCATAGCAGTGGACATTACCCCCAGGGAATCGACCTCCTGCATCATAACGCTGTGGCTGAGCTGATCCTCTCGCTTTACAACCGAGCTTACTCCATACCTTTCAAGCTCGTCCTCCAGCTGGTCCACAATTGAGTCTATCCTGCTCTGGTAGGCCTCAGACACCTTTATCACGATATCATTGTAGCTGCCCTGAAAACCAAGAGTGGATTGTGCGAATTCCTCAGTTACATATATTATTCCAAAGCCCCGCTCTTCAGGAAGAAGTGTCTGCTCATTCTCCATAAGATATATGTACTCAGGGCTCCCTACTTCTCCAACTACCTCAAGAAGATAGGTCCTTCCACCGATATATGGAGTTATAATGTCGCCAAAATTCATCTCTCTGCCCACAAAGAACTGCTGGATCACCGCAGTAGAATAAAGGCTATCTCCAATTTCCTCACCGGCAATGGTATAAAGCCTGTTTATTGAGTCATCCTTAGGAGGAACTGATACGATCCTGACCCTTACTTTTTCATCAGGATCCTCGACTCTAAGGGGAACATCTGCGACTACCCTTCCCTGTAGATCCACTATTCCCTCAATGGATAAAAGGTCATCGATTGCAGAGGCAGGTATTTTAGAGACTCTTGCTGTGATATCCGAAAAATTGGTGATCTCATAGTACCTGAATATTGAGTTCCTGAGTTTGTCCGCAACCATGCTGAAGGATACGAATATAACGATGGCTACTATTATGGTGACAGTGATCGAAATAAACTGTCCCTTTGAATTTTTGATAGACCTGATCAACCTTAAGTCGAGCTTTTTCATCACCAAACAATCCTTTCAGGATCTATTGGATTCTCATTTACCTTGATCTCTGTTATTTCTCCGCTTCGCATACGAATTACCCGATCGGCCATTTCTCCGATAGGGACATTGTGGGTTATAATTACAACTGTCTTTTTGTACTTGCTGTTGATATCCTTTAACAGCTTAAGAATCTTTATGCCAGTTTCAAAGTCCAAGGCTCCTGTAGGCTCGTCGCACAGCAACAAATCAGCATTCTTGGCAACTGCTCTTGCTATGGCAACCCTTTGCTGTTCTCCGCCTGAAAGCTGTGCAGGGAAATGATCCTTTCGATCCCCTAGTCCGACTGTATCCATGACCTCGTCTATATCAAGTGCATTCTGGCAAATCTCAGTTGCCAGTTCAACATTCTCCTTAGCAGTCAGAGTCCCCATTAGATTATAGAACTGGAATACAAATCCTACCTTATCGCGTCGGTAGTAGGTCAGCTTCTTTTCGTTGAAGCCGATTATATTCTCACCCTCCATAAACACATTACCTTCAGTAGGCGTATCCATCCCTCCAAGAATATTCAAAAGCGTGCTCTTTCCCGACCCTGATGGACCAAGAATGACTACAAACTCACCCTTGTATATCTCTAAATCAACTTTTTTCACCGCAACAACTTCAAGCTCTCCCATTTGGTAGAGCTTGCTTATATTTTCGGCTTTCATTAAAATTTCAGGTGCCATAGAAAAACCCCCAGAAGAGAATTCACAATACTCAGTTCACAATTAGAAAACAAAATTATTATCTTGTGATCTTCTTAATTGAGCATCGTGAATTGTGCATTGTAAATTCGTTTCTCAATTGTTCATTGTTCATTTAATCATTGTTCATTATCCTTCTTACTTCCCAATTCCCGTGCTGTATTCAAAGTCAAGAAGTGCCAAATTAAATGCATGTATTTGCTGTGCTAAACTTTTCTTAGCATTCATTAGATTAATATTGGCCTGAGTTACATCATTTGCTGTGTTTTGACCCAGCTGGAAGCTAAGCTCTGTTATTCGTAAAGCTTCTTCAGCTTGCTTAACGGCCAACTCGAAGGTAGCTATTTGCTTTTCAGAAGTTTTAAGGCTTAGGTATGCTGAGCGAACTCCCATTTCGACACCATTCATGATTTGCAGCAGGCTCTGCTCCGCCTTCTTAGTTTCTGCTTCCTGTTCTCTGTATCTAAAGGTATTTTCCGGATACCTTGCCCTTACTGCTTGAAGGGTGAGCTTGGAAAGCTCATAGTTCTCTTTATATATCCTTACTCCTCCATTTTCCTCAAGGGCTTTCTTTATTGAAGCATCCAAATCTATTTCTTCATATTCTCTGCTCTGTACTTTGTCGGTAAGCTCTACAGCCTTATCCAGAGTCAATCCTACTGTATTGTTGAAGGACATTCTCTGAAGCTCACTAACCATAGCAGACGCATCAAAACCACTTATAGTCTGTGAGTATCCAAGCTCAAGACCAAGCAGCTGCTGCTTTGACATCATACCAAGTTGGTATCTCAGGTTAACTTGCTCAAGCTGCTTTTCAGCAAGCTTAAGGCTTTCGCCCGCAATCTGATGCTCCTTTTCAGATTGTACAAGGTCAAAGTATGCCTTCTCCACATTATAGCTGACCTTGTTTTCAGTCATTGCCAGATTCCACTTTGCGATATTTAATGCAAGTTCAACACCTCTCCTGGCAGCACCGTTTTTTATAAGGACAAGGTTTATTGCTGAATCTGGAATCAAGGTTCCTGTCAAAGGATCCCTTAATGGAAAATACTCAATATTATCCTCACTCTTCTTAATGCCCCTGATATCATCTTTATAGGATACCTCGGCCTTTAATAGCTCAAGCCTTTTAATTTCAAGCTCCATACTATTTTGTAAAGCCAGCTCCAGAGCCTCCTCCTTTGTTAACTCTAGAGTTGTGATAATAGTTTGCTCAGCCTCTTCTTGAATCACTGGTTCCTCGGCATAAACCACCGCTGTAATTTGTAGGACCAAAATAAATATTAATATTAAGGACATCAGTTTGTTTTTCATAGTAACCCCCATTAATGTTTGACTTTTCCTAATTTATACCTGAATTATACCAAAGCAAAACCAAGTATTCCACATTTCATTGAAAAATAAGAAAATAGGATAAGGCAGATCACCTTATCCTATAAATCAAGATTTTTTCAACGTCGATATAACCATCATCATTGCCTGAGTGGATGAGCCTTATCGATTGATTACCAGGAATCAAATCACTCCCAGTTGCAAAATCAAATGAACTATCCTGCCATTCCTGCCCTATAATTATAGATTCCAAGCCTCCCTGGTTTGGTACCTCTGAACCATTAGACCACATATAAGCTTTGAAGCTCTCCGGATTTGCTGTACCTCTTGCAGTAATTATTACCCTGTAACGTGTATCAGGTTGTAAAGTAATCCCCGTAGTATACACAAATCCCGAGGCTTCCCCATTATTTGTGATACGAATATAGCTAGTTTCATCTTTGTCAATGGTGTACCCAATTTCTGATGTCGCTGGCTTATGTAGCCTCGTCATATCCAGAGCACCATCTCTGTCCAGATCTATATCAAGAAAGTTGGAGTAACTAAGGTCAAACCCATCTATTTCATAGTCATTTAAGTAGTCAAGAAGATATACCGCTTCTCCGAATTTTTGAATGTACTCTTTGGTCGCAGTTAGAGGCACCTTTGAGTATTCATTGGCTTCTAATACCTGGCTCTCAGTTTCCAGTGCAGATCTTAATGATTTTCTTGCAAGGTTTGTCTGGCTTTTCGATAAATAGTACTTGGCCGCTGTTATATGTCCATCAAGCTTATTTACGTAGCTACTCATGCTAAGAGGCCTAGCACTTAAGGATTCCTCCAAATGCTCAATAGCAATGTCGATTTGTCCTATGGACATGTAAAAGGAGGCTGCATTATTGTTTATCAGGTAGCTTTTCGGTGAATTTCTTATTGTTGATTCAGTCATTATTACGGCTCTCTCAATATAATATTCATCACCTGTTACACCATAGATAGAGAGATATGCATTTGCCAGATCGATCTTATAGGTTGACTCATAGGGGTCAAGTTTAACTGCCTTCTCCAGGTTCTCCTTTACCGTTCCCACACTACCACTTTCTGCACCAGCTACTGCTTTGTCTGCAAAAAATCCTCCAACGATAAGAGTGCTGCTTAGTACTGCTGCCGTAAGTGCAACTCCAATGGATACTATCGATCCTGATTTCCACTCCCTGATCGCAAGAACCTTGCTGAATCTATCAGTCTTTAGATCAAGACTGCCGGACAATATACCCATTAATGCCCAAAGGATAAATGCAAAGCCCATCAAAGACATATTAAAGTCAACCGCTGAGTGGAGCAGCATCAGGAAAACAGAGAAGAACATCCCTGTTAACCTTGTCTTCTTGCTGTCATCCTCGAGTCTTTTGTATGTCAAAAACGCCAGATATGCAATTAATACCAGGGAGCTTGTAACCAAGAAAAACGCAATTATACCTACCTCGACCCAAAGCTGCAGGAAGTAGTTGTGAGCAAGTTTGCTTGTATAGGGCTCCTGCTGGTACCTCTCATATAAGGTCTCCCAACCTTTGCCACCTGCTCCAAGGAAAAAGTAGTCCTTAATTATCTCAAGGCCATCCCTATTGAAGGTCAGCCTTCTGGTGAAACTTGAGTCACCTGCAGATATACTGTTAACTCTTGATATAATGCCCTCAGGTATATATTTGTACTTAAGTGGTATGGATATTGCTTTTCCGTCATTACCATCCGCTTCTATGGTTGCAGACTTAAAGGTCACCGAAGTACCTTTCAAATAGTTTTCAAATCTAACCCTTATACCCTCAGCATTCTCAGGGACAGAAAACAGAACTTCAGCAGAGCTTAATGTTGTGTCAGAAAGATTTTCCTGAACAAGATTGGTTATAGTGCCCTCATTGTCATAGCTGCTTACTACCACCCTGCCAAACCATTCAGCCTCTCCTGCTAGCGTCCCGGCATATTCCAGCTTAATCCTATAATCATTAAGTGGGTCAACCTTATCAACTTTTCTGTTCAGCACATTCCAGCTATTTTCTTCCTTATCATTTTGAAGAGTGATCTCTGTCGTTGAATTCAAAACAAATACAATACCACTCCCAATTAGAAGTATAGTCAGGCCGAGAAGTATAAGTATCATTCTAGGTTTTACAGCCCTTAACCTGCTTCCCAACAGAGTCACAAAATAAGTGGATACCGCAGATGCAGCGATCGCCAGTACAAAGTATATCCAGATTCTCGAATTTCCTACCTCCAGCCTCGAAGCTATAAAGGCAGCTGGAACTGACGATACCATAAGCGCAGTAACAAACATTACTGTCTCAAGCTTTCTTGAGTTTGGCTGAGAAATGAAGTAAAGAAGCAGAACCATCGGCAAAATCAGCCACATAGCTCGGGAATAGGTCAAGATAAATGTAAAGAGCATCGTACCACCAAAAGCACCTAGTAGCATCTTCTCAATCCTTTTTTCAGAGCTGCTTATAAGGCTCAATGCCAGAGTAAAAAGACCAGCATTATATGCTGCAAGGGTATTAGGGTATTGGAGTACAGAATTTAATCTGTTGCCAGAAAGTGCACCAATATATTCCCAGTTCCCTGCAAGAGCTCCGATACCAATTATTGAATTCAGGATACCGCCAGCAAAAATTACCCAGAGAACAATATCTAATTTTTTACTATCCCTAGCAATGTGGTGACCCATAATCAAAATCTCTAGAAATGCTGAATACTTCAAGAACTCAAGAAGAGATCCCTTCTTGTCGACACCGTAGGATATCGAGATAAGATAAATGATCGCTACAACAAGCAATGCAGGTGCCACAGGACTCCCCAAAGATAAGGATTCTTTGTTTTTCTTTCTTGTCCATAACCAAATCAGGAACAATATATTCATTCCCAAAATAGCAGGAAGGTATGATTCCTCATAGTAGCCTCCCCTGAAAAACTGTGGAAGAATAGCTACGAATCCAAACAGCAATGCAAATAGATATGTACCACTTTGACCAGCTTTTTTTGTTATAATATTTGAATTATTTGTTTTAGCCATTTTATCACCATCACTTTAATTATTAGACTACATATGTATTCTATAACAAAATGTTGAAATACTCAATAAAATGGCAATAAAAAACCAGCTCATATGAGCTGGTTTTTTATTGAAAATTTACTTATTTTATTGCTTTGACAACAACATATTTTACAAATCTTGTACTGTTACCATCAAATATTACTTGTACAATATCATTCTGAACGATGTCTCTAAGGTTGATTATATCCCACTCGCCGTCATAAATAACAGTGGAGGAAAGAAGTTCCAAAGTTGTATTCTCATAGACTAAAATTGTCTTGTCTATGGTACTTCTAGAAACCACCTTATACTCTCCAGACAAGTTGACCTTAACTGCATAAACAGCAGGCGTACCAAAAGTCATAAGCTTGCCAGAAACATCTCCTACTTCAACCTTCGCAAAGTTATCTTGTAGTGCTAGGTAGCCATTAATCTCGGTAGTATCTGTAACTTTTCCGTCAGTTAGATAAACCTTCTCAACTCCTCCAACTTCCATTGTAAATTCAATGTAGTCTGTACGGAGTACTCTGACTTTTGTTACTAGACCAGTTGTAGATTTAGATTCAGTATCAGAATCTGTTTTAGTGGCTAAAACAACTTTCACTCTTCCACTTTCAGAGTAAGCTGTAGCAGTTTCAATTTTGAAGAATTCATCATCAACATCGCCTAATTTTATAACTTTTCTTGGAGCATCATCTTTGTAATCGTAGAATATTATAGTACTATCCATTAGTCTGTTAGAGCCTATATAGGTATCTTCAATATCAAAAGGATCTACAGACCCAGCTGTTAATAATTTAACTTCTGTAACTTCTCCATCCTCATCAACAGTTACTTTTGCTAGCGCTCCGATTTGTACGTTAGCATCCCAATTTGGTACTGTACCATAAATGTCATCTATGTCTGCCTCTTTTACGTCATATGCTACCTCTTCACCTTTTTCAGTAAATACATCTAGTGACCACATATTGCCACTTCTGCTTGTCCACATATTTGTATCTTCAGTTACTACTGCATAGAAGGTAGATGTAGCAATATCACCAGTTTCGCCTTCAACAAGTACTACTTTCTTATTAAAGTCAAAGTAAACTGATACTGTACTTTCTTCATCCATCATAGATTCAACAACATCTATTGTTAGTTTATCAAGTGTTGAACCATCGAGGTATAGAGCTCCGAAATCGGGATTAGCTATTGCGTAAACCTTTCCGCCTAGTCTAAAGCTATCAGTGTATACCCTGTCTATTTCGCCTTTAACGCTCTTGTTAAACACAACAGCTAACTCAGCGCCCTCGTCAAAGAATACTATGTCACCTTTCATTATGTCATCAGCTTCAACTGTCTTGCCATCCTTAACCACGGTGTAATCTTCTAGATCCCACTCGTCATCATTAAGGTCTATAAGGATACCATCATCAATCTTATCAGCTACCATAAATTCATCTAGGCTGTAAGTCTTTAGCGCCATAACTTTACTTGAGCTATTCAATACAACCTTCGCAAAGTTAGCTGTTGGGATAGGATCTGGGACGTCGAACTCATCAGCATCGACTGAGTATGATTTATCTTCAGTTACTAGCTTAACTTTACTACCATCAGCCTTTATTGCATCATATTTCGCAGTTTCTTTTAATGTGTAAGCAATAACTTCATCACCATCAACCCAAGCTTTAATCTTCACATACTCGGCTGCAAAGAAATCAAAGTTATCATTTACATCCAACACATCTTCATCTGCATTATCAAGTTCAATCCACATATCTTCTGAATCAAAGTCAACAACTCTTCCTTCAACTGCCTTGAATCCCATAAAGTCTAGTAGGAAGACTTCTTCTTCTGAATCACCAGTCCCTGAGACAACCCATTTAGTGTCAGTTCCAAATCCAACTTGAACCATCATAGGAATTTCAAGAGCGTTGTCAGTAAGCATTGCTACCATTCCTCTTGTAGCAGGAACTCCCATAGTTCCAATTACATCATCAAGAAGGTCGATTTCCTTAGCTACTATCAGGTAACCAAATGGATACCCGCCCTTAGTTTGAGCTGATACTTCGTAACCAAGTGCTCTTACAAGCATAGTTACTGCTTCTTCATACTTAACTGGAGCATTTGGAGCAAATAGTCCGCCGCCGATACCATTAACGATACCAGTGCTTCCTGCAACTCCTACATAACCAGCTGCCCAGTGTCCTGCAGGTACATCAGAAAATCCTGAAGGAAGTCCCTTAGCTGCTTCAGCAACTCCGGCCAAACCTTTTGCTCTAACAGCAACAGCAGCAAATTCTGCTCTCGTGATAGTGTTTTCAGGTTTGAAGGATCCATCTGGATAGCCTTTCAGTACGTTTAACAATTCAAGTCTTGCAACAGCATCTTCGTATTTTGTGCCCTTGACATCAGCGAAGTCAGGAGCTGCTGATACGAAGCTGAAGCTGCTTAGCACCATGATAAGTGCAAGTACTAATGCTAAACTTTTCTTCATCAATAAAACCCTCCTTATAAAGTATATTATTGTTTCCTGAAGGAATGTTGGCTGTTATTCAGAAGGTCATTCCTCCAAAACTCTTCTGACTTTTTCGTAGAAAATGGTAATCAATCACTTAATTACCACCATTCTACACTTGATTATAGCATCAGGGGCTGGTTAAATCAAGCCAAAGATGCCTGTGTAATAAAAATGTAACATAGCAAAATGCAACACTTTTATTTGCTTATGGTAGTATTGTAGCACATTAATGTCGGTAGTGATATTACATCTACGTTACAGTTGTGTTGCATTTTGAATGAACAATGAACAATAAACAATGAACAATAGTTTAAAACCCTGCCTAATTGCGAACTTTGAGTTCTCTGTTTGATTTAGCTGTAATAATTGATGCTTGCAGGATCCTCAGAAGCTCCCTTGCATCACAAAATAACTCCCTGCTAATATCACCATCAATAAAATCGGTATCATGCAATATCTCAATCCAGTATAGTGATTCATTAGTTTCCTTTAAAGCTATACTGAGCTTTGAAATGAAATCTCCCTGGCTTTGAGCAAAGCTTGCTTCTCTTATATTCGCACCTATACTTGTTCCTGATTTTAATAATTGCTTAGATAAAACATAATCCCTATCATCATTCGTAAGCTTTTTATATAAGTTTACAATCTTTATCGCAAAGCTTTTGCTTTTGTTAGCTAAGATGTCTTCTCTCATCTTTCCTCCTTAAAATTGTTCATTATTCATTTAATCATTGTTCATTGACCCTATTTCCCACTCAGCAGATTAACCGCTTTTTTAAGCTGCAAATCTTCATCGGCTGTGTTGGTGATTTGGATGTCTGGTTGGATACCGATTCCATGGATCCTGGTTTGGTTTGGGGTCAGGTATTCTGCTGTAGTAAGTTTAACAAGTCCTCCATCCATAAGCGGGATAAGGGATTGGACTATGCCTTTACCGAAGGTCTTGTTTCCTATTATTATGCCTGCCTTTCTATCCTTTATTGCTCCGGTCAGTATTTCTGAGGCTGAGGCACTGTTTTCATTTACAAGGAGTACGAGCTGGTATTTGGATGCTTTAGTTCCTGAATAATAGGTGTAAAGATACTTCCCTTTTTCTCTGATGTGGACCACTGGTCCTTGTGGAACAAATAGTCTGGAAACCTTGATGGCTTGATCCAGTAGCCCCCCCGGGTTGTTTCTTACATCAAGTATCACTTTTTGTATGGACATCGAGTCAAACTGTAGAAGTGCTTTACTGATTTTCTCATCAGCGCTTTTATTGAATTCAGTTAGCTTTATATATCCTACTTGATCATTTATTATTTTGAAGCTTACTGGGTTTATCTTTACCTCATCTCTTTCAATCTCAAAGTACAAAAGTTCAGTTATGCCTTCTCTTTGTATCCCTAGCTTAACAAAGGTGCCCTTTTCTCCCTTTATTTTTATTGCAGCTGTAGAAGATGTCATATCCTTTGTACTTTCACCATTTATAGATACTATAAGGTCGTTAGGAAGAACTCCGGTTTTCTTTGCATTTGCTCCTTCGATGGTATCTATTACTTTGATGTAATCTCCTGATTTTTCTATATACAGCCCAACCCCAAAGAAGGTTCCATATACATCAGAATAAAGTATCTCAGCTTCCTCAGCAGTATAGTATTCACTATATGGATCGATGGATTCAAGCATTCCCTTCAATGCTGACTCCACCAAGGTCTTGTCTTCGATTTCCAGAGGATAAGCTTCCTTGATGTACTGATAAACTTGAAGGAACAAGTAAATATCTGTCTGGGGATGACTGGAAATGTCATTCTGGTCTATTGCAAAGACAGATGATGGGATGAGAAGCGATAGGATAATTAGGATCAATACTAATTGTTTTTTCATGGGAAACCTCCGTTTTATTTTGAATTCACAGTTCACAGTTCATACCCATACTGGGCACACAGCAAATCACAATTAAAGGATTAAAGGATTTGACCAGGAGATTGCAAGGACAAATTTGGACTAAACCCATCAAATTTGGTTGGGGTAAAACAAAAAGGTTGTAGACTGTCTATTACAGTTTACAACCTTTGGGTTGCTTATTCAATATTAGCTGTTGTTATTATGCGTCTTTCTTCCTTTTAAGAAGTAGACCTATCGCCATCAGAAGTGCTCCAATTCCTGCTGCTTCACCTGCTCCGAAGGTTCCTGTTTTTGGAAGAACAGGTGCTTGTGGTACAGGTTCAGCCGGTACTTCTACTACCGGTGGAACTACTACTGGCGGTGCTTCTGGAACTGGTGGTTCTTCAATTACTTCAATCTCACTATATCTAGCTGTTACAATTTCGTCTCTTCTAATATTAGTCCAATTTCCATCCCACTCTCTAAATTCCCATCCTGCTCTAGTTGGGTTTCCTGGTGGAGTTGCATCGTTTCCTCTGTTAACTCTTTGAGTTTTGAGAACTTCACCATCATGATCGATGAATGTTACTGTGTATCTTTCTGGACTTGGTGGTGGAGGTGGTGGAACCTCATCTTCTTCCCATTGTGCGTACAGCGTAATATTGTTTGCTGACATTGAGAATTTCGCACCTTCTGCGTATGGTGTTCCCTCTCCGTCTGCTTGAGTGTTCCATCCTAGGAAACTATGGTCTGTCCATGTGAATCCATTGTTCTTCACTGTTGCCTCTTCTCCGGCAAGATATGGTCCTGAATCTGTCATTGTTCCGGTCCCACCATTTGCTTCGTATTTTATAACGTAGGTTTTTGGTGGTGGAGGTGGTGGAACCTCATCTTCTTCCCATTGTGCGTACAGCGTAATATTGTTTGCTGGCATTGAGAATTTCGCACCTTCTGCGTATGGTGTTCCCTCTCCGTCTGCTTGAGTGTTCCATCCTAGGAAACTATGGTCTGTCCATGTGAATCCATTGTTCTTCACTGTTGCCTCTTCTCCGGCAAGA
>Ga0228536_1000592_pt1 | contig 59834 bp, 51 predicted proteins | sample SJ1Smetagenome_FD_168611 | JGI IMG/M metagenome (GOLD analysis project Ga0228536, IMG submission 168611) | Enriched culture of PCE-dechlorinating microbial communities from Ithaca, New York, USA - SJ1.S | ecosystem: Engineered > Modeled > Simulated communities (microbial... > Unclassified...
GAGCCGACCGGTGTGATTGGAGCTTGTTTCGGCTCGGTTTGGCGCTCCTTGATCATTTGTTGAATGAAGTTTTGCCCATCCCCGTCTCCTTTAACCTTTTGGAGAAAAATTGTGTCCGGTAATCAAATATTGAATAAAAAAGATTTTATAAAAAGGAAATTATGGGCCGAGCAGATTTACATATTCACTCCATTTACAGTCACGATGGTACCAGTACGGTTCCTGCCATACTAAAACAGGCATCTGAGAAATCAAACCTGGATGTGATAGCCATAACTGATCATGATTCAATGGCAGGCGTGGCCGAAGCACAGGCGCTTGCTCCCGTTTATGGCATTGAAGTGATCCCGGGAATGGAAATATCTACGGCGCAGGGGCACCTGGTGGCTTTGTTTATTCAACATCCCATCCCTGCGAATCTTTCTCTGTTGCAAACCATCATCAGGGTGAGAGAGCAAGGCGGCATTTGTATTGCGCCCCATCCAGAGGCGCGCGGTACCAGCAGCTTAAAAGTGGAGGATATCAGATGGGCGTTAAAGCAACCCTGGGTGGCTCAAATTTTGCTGGGAGTTGAGATTTTTAATGCAGGCCTGGTGTATACCCGTAACTGGCAGCGAACTGCTTCCAAAATCCTTTCACTGCCTTTGACCCATGTGGGCAGCAGCGATGCACATCTTGTATCCATGATTGGGAAAGGCGTTACCATTTTTTCGGGAAAAACCACGGCAGATTTACGCTCGGCTTTGATGACCCGGCAAACACAAGTACCTGAAGGTAAAGGCCTGGGCGGTATGCATGCACTGGTTTCTTATGTGCCGCGCTACCTGCTTCGCAAAATGGGTTGGGCAGTGTGGAATGAACATCCTGAAAAACCGTTGCGGTTTAAGCGGCTGAGCGGAAATTTGAAACAGAGTGAACAAATCAGCAGCAGCGCGATATTGTAAAAAATGCGCTGCTGTTTTTTTCGTTACCATTCCTTTACATCACTGGATTGTTTATTGTAAGAAAATGGGCCTGCTGATTCATTTCTGTCAGCAACTGCGTGCCTTTTTGTTCCAACTCTTCCAGATATTCTAAAAAGATCGTCGTGATGGTCGGATCAAACTGGATACCGGCCTGTTCACTCAGGTATTTTCGAATTTCTTGCGCAGACCAGGCAGGGCGGTAGCAACGATCTGTTCCCAATGCGTCCCACACGTCAACCAGAGAGAATATGCGGGCTGTGAGTGGAATTTCTTCTCCCTTTAATCCACGTGGATAACCGCTGCCGTCCCAGCGTTCATGATGGCAATAGGGAATATCAATGGCCTGTTTCAGGTAGGTGATGGGAAAAAGCAATTCATAAGCATAAACCGGATGCTTCTTCATGATCTCCCATTCATCCTGGGTCAGTTTTCCAGGTTTAAATAAAATATTATCTGGAATGGCAATTTTGCCTATGTCGTGCAGCAAGGCGCCCCGCCGCACATTGACCATTTCCCTGTCGTCAATTCCCATGAGGTGCGCCAGAGAAATGGTCATGGAAGTGACGCGGTGCGAATGACCGTGCGATTCTTTATCACGCAATTCCAGCGCATGCGCCCAACCTTCAATAGTTTCATCGTAAATGCGCGCTTCATCCGGCGGTTCAATATGTGGATCACCCTTTCGAAATACTGCGCAAGTGGTTTTGGATGCATTTTCGTTCAACCGGTATCCGTTCCCAGGGTCGTAGATCACTACCTGGTTTCGGCCTGCCCATTTGGCAGAATAAAGCGCTTCATCAGCCTGGGTGAATAATAGATCAATTGAACCGCGCGACTGCATAATGTCGCTCACCCCTATGCTAACCGTAATTGAAATTTGATAACCATTTACATAAATTTTTTGATGTTCCATGTGATTACGAATTCTTTCGGCAACCTGGCAGGCTTCATTCAGATCGGTAGCCGGAAGGAGGATTATGAATTCTTCTCCACCAAAGCGCCCCAGGATGTCGCTTTCGCGTATGCAGAAGTGACATTCGCGGGCGACATACTTCAATACCTGGTCACCAACGAAGTGTCCATAAAAATCATTGACACGTTTAAATTTGTCGATATCAATCATTAGGGCGCAAACACTCTGACTTTCTGATATGCATTTTTTTACAGGTGTTTGGGCTGCCTGGAAAAACCCCCTACGGTTCCAGGTGTTGGTCAAAGGGTCTTTAAGAGAAAGCTGCTGCACTTCACCATAGAGGTATGTGAGCAGGTCACACTGCGATTGCAGCAGGGTTTGCATGTCGATGATTCGATGCGAATCCCGACCGCGAATCACAATGGGTTCGTAGATATCGCGAGGACTGCGCAATAAAGCCAGCCGTACGGCTTCTTCAATGCGCGTATCCTCATTGAGAATAAGCGGCGGAACGCCAATGTGAATGTACAAATCTCGGATGGAGCGCTTGGAATAGACCTCCAATCCAAACGGCTTGCTTAAGGCTTCGAAGCAAAGCCTTCGAGAGAGCATGCCGAAGAATTTTTTGCGTGAGGTAACAATCACGCCAGGAATAAACTTATTCTGATTAAACTGTTGAATGATCTGGTTAACAGGAGCATCCACATCAATTGCAAAATCAAAATGGGGCAGTTCTTGAAGATGTTCGAAAGGAAGGGGGGTGTGAAGAAGCGAATCGGGCTGCATGATGGATTTGGGATGGAAAATTATATTTATTTTATCTTAGCCATAATTGTTTAATATTGATTAGGAAAAGGGTTATTATTTTGTTAATATTTATTGAATAACAGTTGCAGAAAAAAAAACAGGCATTCTGGCTTGAATAACCAGAATGCCTGCGGCATTTAAATTAAACGTACATTAGTTAAACGTGATCAGAAATTTCTTTCTGCGCACGGGTTATGAACTCGTCCAGCGGGACGGCGCCGGGATTTTCGCCGCTGCGCAGGCGCAAGGCCACTTTGCCGGCTTCCACTTCCTGGTCGCCTATCACCAGCATGTAGGGCACTTTTTCGCGCTGGGCGTCGCGGATTTTGGCGTTCATGCGTTCGCTGCGTTCGTCAACCTGGGCGCGGACACCGGCGGCTTTCAGTTTTTTCAAAACCTCAAAAGCATAGTCCAGATGACGGTCGGCGATGGGAATGATGGTGGCCTGGGTGGGAGAAAGCCAAACCGGGAAGGCGCCGGCATAGTGCTCAATGAGCACACCCAGAAAACGCTCCATGCTGCCCAGCAGGGCACGGTGGATCATGTAGGGTTTGTGCGGCTGCCCGTCTTCGCCGATGTAGGTCAGGTCAAAGCGTTCAGACAGGTTGAAATCGAACTGGATGGTGGAAAGCTGCCATTCGCGCTGCAAGGCGTCTTTGATCTTCAAGTCAATCTTGGGGCCGTAAAAAGCGCCGCCGCCCTCGTCCACTTTGTATTCCAGGTGTGCGCGTTCCAATGCAGCGCGCAGGGCTTCGGTGGCGTCGTTCCATTTTTCAATGGGTCCCACACTCTTTTCGGGCTTGGTGCTAAGGTAGGCGGTGAATTCGGTGAAACCGAAGGAACGCAAGATGTGCAGGCAGAAATTGAGCACAAAGTCAATTTCATCGGGCATCTGGTCGGGGCGGCAGAAGTGGTGGGCGTCGTCTTGCGTGAAACCGCGCACACGCAGCAAGCCGTGCAGCACACCGCTGCGTTCATAGCGATAGACGGTGCCCATTTCAGCATAGCGGATGGGCAATTCACGGTACGAACGGGTTTTACTGTTATAGATATTGAGATGGAAGGGGCAATTCATGGGTTTGATATAGTAGTTTTGCCCTTCAACCTCAATGGCTGAATACATATTTTCCCGGTAATTAACCAGGTGGCCGCTGGTTTCCCACAGGGTTGATTTGCCGATGTGCGGGCTGTACACAAAGTCGTAGCCGACTTTTTCGTGTTCTTCCTGCCAGAAACGTTCGGAAAGCTGGCGGATCTTGGCGCCTTTGGGATGCCAGAGGATTAATCCGGGACCAACCTCGTCATTGACGCTGAACAGGTCAAGATCGCGCCCCAGGCGGCGGTGGTCGCGTTTCTTGGCTTCTTCCAGCAAGTCCAGGTAGGCTTTCAACTCTTCTGGTGTGTTCCAAACGGTGCCGTAAATGCGCTGCAGCATGGCGTTGCGTTCATCACCGCGCCAGTAGGCGCCGGCGATGTTCATCAGCTTGATGGCTTTGGGATTGATTTGTCCGGTGTGCTCGACATGCGGGCCGCGGCACAGGTCGGTGAAGCTTGCATGGGAGAAGGTGGAAATTTCCGGCTTCTCGGTAATGGGATTGCCGTCTTCATCCACGCCGCCCGATTCCAGGCCATCGATCAATTCCAGCTTGTAGGGCTGGTCTTTGAAAACCTGGCGCGCACGGGCTGCGTCGAGCACCTCGCGTTTGAAAGGATGATCTTCTTTGATGATCTGGCGCATACGGTTCTCGATCTTTTCCAGGTCCTCCGGTGTGAGGGCGCGCGGCAAATCAAAGTCATAATAAAAACCATCGGCGATGGCCGGGCCAATGGCAAATTTGGCGGTGGGGAATTCCTCCATGACAGCCTGCGCCATGATGTGTGCTGTGGAATGACGTATACGGTAGAGGAATGAATCCTCATAATGTTCTTGCTTGGTTTCAGCCATTTCAAACCTCCAGATGATGATTAAAAAGAAAACTCGCCCCGGTTGGGGCGAGAGTTGATTACCTCACGCGGTTCCACCCAATTTCAATCGCTTTCAACGATCCTCATTGGCAACCAATAACGGCGTTCCACCGGTCTCTTTACTGAAGGTCTTTCAACCTTGTTCCAGATTCTGCTCGCAGGGGGTTTTCTCCGTTCCATCTGCCGGGCGGCTTTTCAGCTAGTGGCTGCCCTCTCTGACGGCCTGGTGACAGTTACTCGTCCTGGTCCATGCATTTCATATTCGATTGTTTTGGTATTATACACTTTCTGATGCTCAATTTCAAGAAAATCGCGAGGTGAATTCTTGTGCGGCGAATCAGGGTTCGCTGATTTCAAGCCAGTTGATTTCAACTTTCACCGGAAGCGCCTTTTCGGCTGATACATTAAACCCTACATAGCCTTCATCCATAATTTCTTCGTCCTTCACTTTTTTTATTTCAACACCGTTGACGATGTAAGTGAGTGTTTTATTATTGCAGATGGCCGTAAAAACATTCTTTTTCTTGTCGCCAAACTTAATCGATTTAATGCCGCCGTAAGCCAGTTCTTCATTGCCATCTTCATAGTAACGCATGATGCTGTAATAGCCTCCGCTGGTGGCAATGAATTCATACCAGCCGTAATCGGTTGAGCGGCAAATGAGGCTGATGTTGTTGGTGTTGACACCTTTATTTTCCACTTCCAGATCAATGCGCACGTCTTTATACTTATGGGGGTTATACATGCGGTAGATGTAAAGCCAGGGGCTTTCAAGATCAAACCTTAATGCGCCGCGTTTTTGATCGATTGTATAAACGGGAATGGCTTCCTCATCCTCTTCTTCGACATCTTCGTCGACCCAATAATGGTATTCAGTCGTCCAATTGACCTCATCCAATTCTCCATCCAGTTCATCGCGGAAGAAGGCGGGAGCATCTGAGTTTGCCACCACTGGTTCTTCCTCGATTTCATCTTCTGGAATGGCTTCGTCTTCTTCAACAGAGGATTCTTGCTTCATTTCCTCTTCCTCAGAGTCATCCTCATTGTCATTTTTTGACGGCGAATCATCTTCTTCTTCGTCGGAAGTCTGGTCATTTTCGGCGGCGGCAGGTTCATCCACCTGCTCGTTGTCCTGGTCTTTCTTGCCCGTAGAGCCGCAGGCAAGTGAAATGAGCATCAAAATTGCGATCATCCATAGCCAATTTTTCTTCATCATGTCCTCCTGAATACATAAACGGATAGGTGAAAAGGGAAATATCTGGTTGTGATCATGGTGCAAAGCGATGTGGGGAATATAATTGGTGCGAAGATAAAATAAAATTTAAAATAGTCTAGCAAACGTTGCTTTTCCTGTCAAACAATTATTGAATCGGAATTGAAAAATCAAAACCATTTGGGTTTGTTCTTACCGCTTGATTTTTAGATAAAAAAAACCGCCTAAACATGGCGGTTGGAAAATTGTGGGCGGTATAGGACTCGAACCTACGGCCTTTGCGATGTCAACGCAATGCTCTAACCAACTGAGCTAACCGCCCAAAGCGCTGCTTATTATAACCGGGATTAAAAGATTGTGCAATAGCCCGAGGCTGGCATTTTATCGAACCCGTGTAAAGAATTGCTCTTGCAAACTTTGCCAGCTTTCGGCGGGATTGGGACTGAGTGATTGCGCAAAAAGAGGCAAATGGCTGCGCAGTTCTTCAGCAATGCGTTGGGCAGCGCGCCGAATGGCGAAGTGAGCGTTTTCAGCCGCGCGCAGGTTGATGAGATGATAAGCGCTGCGCAGGTTAGTGTGGATGAGAACGCGCCGATTGAAGGCGTTGGGCACCACATAGGCTGCCACGCATGGGCTGACATCGACCAGTCTTTCATAAGCCTGTTGGGCAGTGTGCATGGCTTCGCAGAAGGGCTGCTCAAAACCTGCCTGGGTGACCATGCGGGGTACGGCGTAACCCAGGTGTGTGGTGAGCGATTGAGGGGTTTGCGACATCATACGGTGGCGTTTCAATTCAAAATAGGCGCCCTGGTCGAGCACCAGGTCGAAGGTGAAATTGGTGAATTCGAGTTCACGCAGGGGAATATCATGCCGGCGCAAATTTCCCAGCAGCAAGTCAGCCATTTCTCTTTTTTGTGCAGGCGATAACTTGATGATGGTGTCTTGGGCCTGCGTGTAGCTGACGCCGGAAAAGCGGTACAGGGCTGCTGCCAAAATGCGTTCTTCAGCCGAAGGATCCCAATCAACCAGGCGCAGCCAGTCTTGCTCCTGGCCATTATCAGTCGATTGCGGCGGACAAAATGCCGGCAACATTTGATAGGCCTTTTGCAAATGCGGCAGGCTTTCAATGTACTTGACCAGTGTGGGCACTTCTTTCAGGGCAGCGTCTTTCATCTCTTCGGCAATCTGCCGCACTTCTTGCAGAGGGCTGGATATCATTTTGCGCAGGGCGTGTTCCAGTGCACGGGCGTTGATGGTGACGCCAACATTTGCCAGTGAGGCCGCAGGCAAGAGGTAGCGGGCCACATCCACCATGTTTGTGCGCAAACGCCTGTCCCAGGCTGCCGGGGTTTCTTCAGGCTGCTGCGGGAACATACTTTTGGCAGCAGGGGAAAGCACATCCAGCGCCAGATGATAGGCTTCAAACAGCTTTTGGCAGGTTTGCGTATAGATTTCTTCGAGGGGATGATCCTTCAGTTCCTGGGGAATATGGAAATCTAAAGGTCCCCAGGTTTGGTAACGGCTGGATTTTTCTGTGTAGGATGCCAGGCGGTTGGATTCCAATGCTTCAACTGCCAGACGGGAGATGTTTTCAACGGCGATGTGCAGCACTGCGTGCTCAGCCACCGAGGAATGACCATAGTTGACCACCCATTTTTCATGGAACTGGCTGCTTTTTTCTTCGGTTAGTTCGGCGGCGATTTCTTTGAAGGATTGGGGTGAACGGGATGTTTTGGCAAAAGTGACGGCAATGGTTTCAGGTGGAAGCTGACCGGGGTCCAACAGATATACCTGGCGTTCATTTGACATGGCGTAAGATCTCCCGTGATTTTTCAATATCCCTTTGGATTTGTTCCAACAAATCATCCAGCGAGTTGAAGTGCATTTCAGGCCGAAGGAATTCAACGAAGGCTGCTTCCATGAATTGACCGTAAACGTCCTGTTTAAAATCGAGGATATAGGCTTCAATGCGCGCAATGGTTTCATCTTTTTTGAAAGTGGGGCTGAAACCAACATTGGTGACCGAAGGAAGCCATTCTCCGTTAATACGTCCCAGGGTGGCATAGACACCATTGGTGGGCAGCAAGCGTTCGGGAGGAGGTTGAATGTTGGCTGTGGGGAATCCCAGGCGATGTCCGCGCCCATCGCCGTGAACAATCGGGCCTGAAAGCGTGTACCAGTGTCCCAGTTGACGGGCAGCCCCGCGCATGTCGCCCTGGCTGATCATGCTGCGAATGCGGCTGGATGAGATTTTTTCTTGACCATCTTCCACGGGATGCACAACCTGGACAGAATAGCCCAGTTCCCTCCCCAGTTGGATGAGTGATTCGATGTTGCCTTCGCGATTGCGCCCCAGGGCAAAATCAGGCCCAACCCAAAGTTCTTGTATACCCAGATGGTTTTTCATTGGCTGCAAGAAATCTGCGGCGCTCATGGCTGCCATGTCGTGATCAAATTGCAGGGTAACCACAACATCCACTCCCAGGTCAAAAAGCTGTTGCGCGCGTTCTTCAGAGGTGGTCAGGTAGAACGCCTGCTGCAATCCTCGCAGTACCTCCACCGGATGCGGGTAAAAAGTGACCACTACCGCCTGCCCGTGATTGGCGTGCGCCTTTTTGACCATTTGGCGCAGGATGGCTTGATGTCCCAGGTGGACACCGTCGAAAGACCCGATGGTGACCCATGAACGCTCAAGTCGGATATCTTGGAAGGAATGTATATGCTGCATTGGAAAATTTTTACCCAGAGAGTTGCTAAGGTGTTAATTCATACTGGTAAAAAATGAACTGAAAACGCTTCAGATATCACTTATGAGAAAAAAACCTTTTTGGGCTGCCATTCGCTGGTTTCTTCAACCAGGCCCAGCAAGGCCACCAGTTCACCCTGTTCACTGATGCCGCGCACCATGCTGCCCATTGTGGCGTCTGCCGGGATGCGGTGACCGTGACGAATGGCTTCAACCTGTTCGTCGGTCAATTCCACAGCTTTCCAATCGGTCAACGCTTCTGCTGCGGGAATCAAGTATTTGTACCAGGAACCGTCCGTGAAGGCTTCGCGCAGTTTGTTTAATTGAACAGCATCCCGCAGGGTGAAACGTCCACTTTTTGTGCGGCGCAGGCCAATGAGATGCGCCCCACAACCCAATTTTTCACCCAGGTCATGAGCCAGTGAGCGAACATAAGTGCCCGATGAGCAATACACGTCTACCACTGCCTCGGGCGGCGCCCATTCAAGCAGTTCAAGGCTGTGCACTTGAATGGTGCGCGGCTCCAGGTCAACTTCTTCGCCTTCACGCGCCATTTCATAGGCTTTACGGCCTTTTACTTTTACGGCTGAATAGGGTGGGGGCACCTGTTCGATGGTGCCAATGAAGGTTTGGAGGGTTTCTTCAAATTGTTCTTCAGAAATCTCAACAGGCGATGTACTGAGCACTTTGCCTTCCGAATCATACGTGTCGGTGCTGCTGCCCATGCGGATGATGGCCTGGTAACGTTTGTCAGAGGCTGAAACGTATTCACTGAGACGCACTGCCGGCCCCAATAACACCACCAGCACACCCGATGCGCGCGGATCAAGCGTGCCGGTGTGGCCTGCGCGGCGAATTTTGGTGCCGTTGCGGATAATTTGCACCACATCATGAGAAGTCAAACCAACCGGTTTGTCAATAACCAGCACACCTGAGATGGCATTTTTTAAGTCAAAAGAAGATTGATTTTCGTTAGTCATTTTTTCTCTCCCCGAAATTCATGAACAGTTTATTCATAAGAGGATAGTCTCCTAATGGAGTGAATTGGCATGATTGTTTGAATTGATTAGTTGTTCGGTTGCCTGCAATACAAGTGGAATAACCTCTTCCATGGCGCCGTTGATTTCAGCTCCGGCGGCTGCGGGATGACCTCCACCGCCGTAATGGACAGCCAGGTTGGAAACATCAATGCCAGGCTGTGCCCGCCAGCTAATTTTCACACGCTGGTCTTCTTTTTCCAGGAAGATGACGGCAATGTCGGTATCTTCAATGGCAGACAGGATGTTGGTTAGATCAGCATCGTCTTTGCCAGGGTAAGAGACCGACCGTCTCTCATCCAGGGATATGGAGGTCCAAACCATTCTGCCCTGACGCTGCATGCGGTTTAAACCGATGCCCCACAGGCGGGCAGCCTCGAAGGAGCGCCGCACAAGGGCTTGATTATAAAGTTCGGGCAGGTCGGCGCCTTGTTCCATGAGCAGGGCAGCCAGTCGTAATGTTTGCGGATGCACATTGGATGTTCGGAATCCAATTGTATCGCTAATTATTCCAGTTAGTAAAGCGTTTGCGACTGGTTGAGAGAAATTTAACCCCCAACTTTCAAGGTTTTCAGTGATAATTTCGGCTGTTGCGGCGGCTTTTGGGTTCACCAGGTTAATTTTGGCGAAATTCAGGTTGGTAATATGGTGATCAATATTAATACCCACATCCTGATCGGGCAGCAGATCGCCGGTGCGGTGCATGTCAGAACAATCAACCACCATGCTCAAGTCCCAACCGGGGGTGATGGCCTTTTCAACCAGTTCGGCGCCCTGCAGGTGGCGGAAGGTACGCTGAACGCCGTCGATGATCACCATTTGCACTTGTTTGCCGGCTTCGCGCAATGCCAATCCAAGTCCCATCAATGAGCCAATGGCGTCGCCGTCGGGGCGTTCATGCGTCATCAATAATATCCGCTGTGAATCTGCCAGGGCAATTCGGATAGCGTTGTTTGTTTCATCCATTAGCGGGCTTGTCCTTGCTTGAATCGGTTGTTTCTTCACGCAATGAAGCCAGCAGTTTTTCAATATGATCTGCCCGTTCAGGGGTGGGATCCCAGTGGAAGCGCAAACGCGGGAAAACCCGCAATTCAATGCGATCTGCCAGGGTGCGGCGTAAAAATGGAGCGGCATGTTCCAGTCCCTGAATTGCTTCAGCACTTCGTTCTTTGCCTTCCAATGCTGAAACATAGATATCAGCATACGCCAGTTCACGATCCACTGTTACATCGGTAATTAAAACACCCGCCAGGCGCGGATCATTGATCTCTTGAATTAAAATAACGGATAATTCCTGGCTTATTCTGCCAGCAATCCGTTGTAATCGTAAAGGGGTAGGCATTTCCCAAATTCTCCTGTATAGCTAATTAAAACAAGGCGGTCAGTTGACTCTTTCCATTACAAAGGCTTCAATAACATCCCCTTCTTTCATGTCCTTGAAACCTTTGAAAGCCATGCCGCACTGAAAACCCTGGCGAACTTCGTTGACATCTTCCTGCTCGTGTTTTAACGATGCCAGTTCACCTTCATAAATCTTTTCACTATTTCGCAACACACGCACTCTGGTATTGCGCCGGATTTCACCGGAGAGCACTTTGCAACCGGCAATGTTGCCCACTTTTGAAATGTGGAACACAGCCAGAACTTCGGCTTTGCCAACGATGTTTTCCCGGTATTCGGGTTCCAGCATACCTTTAAGAGCTTTTTCAATGTCTTCGATGAGACGGTAAATAATGGAATACAGGCGTATGGAAACGCCTTCGCTTTCAGCCAGCCGGCGGGCGGCGGCATCAGCCGTGACGTTGAAACCAATGACAATGCCGTTTGAGGCAGCCGCCAGCATGACATCGTTCTCGCTGATGTTCCCGGTTTCAGATTGCAGCACGTTGACTTTTATGTCGCCGCTGGAAAGATCTTTCAGTGAATCAGAAATGGGCTCCAACGATCCCTGCACATCGGCTTTAATGACCAGTGAAAGCTCTTTGGTTTCACCGGCAGAGAAGCGTTCGAACAATTCTTCCAATGTGGCGCGCGGGGCAGCCGACTGAGATTTTTCTGTCAGTGCTTTACATTCCTGGCTCATGCTGCGCGCTTCTTTTTCACTCTGGCAAATCTGGAAAATTTCACCGGCAGAAGGCACATCATTCAAGCCCATCACCTGAATAGGTGAGGAAGGCCCGGCTTTGGAAATCTTCTTGCCGCGGAAATCAAACATGGCGCGGATGCGGCCGTGCGCCGGTCCTGCCACAAGGAAATCACCAACTTTAAGGGTACCGTTTTGAACCAGCAGGGTGGCAATCGTCCCGCGGGCTTTCTCCAGGCGCGCTTCAATGACGGTGCCAAACACTTTGCCATCAGGGTTTGCCAGAATGGTGCAGTTATCTGCCACCAGGATGATGGCTTCTAAAAGGTCTTCCAACCCCATGTGTTGTTTGGCAGAAACAGGCACCACAATGGTGTCGCCGTCCCATTCATCGGGAACCAGGCCTGCATCGGCCAATTGCTTTTTCACAAAATCTGGATTGGCGTCCGGGCGGTCAATTTTATTCATGGCAACAATGATGGGCACACTGGCGGCTTTGGCGTGGGCAATGGCTTCTTTGGTTTGCGGCATCACACCATCATTGGCAGCCACAACCAGCACAACCACATCGGCGCCCTGGGCGCCGCGCGCCCGCATGGCGGTGAAAGCGGCGTGTCCGGGTGTGTCCAGAAAGGTGATGCGCTGTCCTTTGTGTTCAACCTGATAAGCCCCGATGTGCTGGGTGATGCCGCCTGCCTCACCGCTGGCCACGTTGGTATTGCGAATGGCATCCAGCAGGGTGGTTTTTCCATGGTCCACATGCCCCAGAATGGTGACAACGGGAGGACGTTTTCCAAGTTTTTTCTCGTCTTCGCTCATGATCCATTGACGCCAGAGGGGAATGTCGCCAACTGGTTTCTCTTCTTCAACTTCCAGCTTTTCCATTTCGGCTTCAAGTCCCATTTCACTGGCAACCACAGCAGCAGTATCAAAGTCAATCACTTGATTGATATTTGCCATGACGCCGTTGGACATGAGGATTTTGATAATTTGAATGGGGCTTGTATCAATCTTTGCTGCCAGGTCACGAACGGTAATATTTACCGGTAATTCTATGGTTTTTTGACCATTATCGCTCATAATTCCGTCTCCTTCCAATTTGTACCCCTGAGAACCAGCTCGAGGCAACTCAACATCTAAAACAGCGGTGGGGGCACGCACTGCTGCAATTGAGTTACTGTCAACAATGAATGCAGGCAATTTTTCTCTGATAGATTCAGATAATTGCCCGGCCGGTACTATTTCGTCTGTTTAAAGGGTTGCCACCCTTAAAAACCGTCGCATTGCGTCCGGTTATTCCTCGTCACTAGAGGACAGAGATTGCATGAATTCATTCAATGCAGCACGGTCTGCTTCAGTCAATTCTGTTTTCAAGGCATGAGGGAGGGAGCCTTTCAGTGCAGTTTCCCAGCATGAACGCTGATTGTGCACATAGGCTCCTCGCCCGGCTGCTTTCCCGGTTGGATCTACCCGCACGCCCTGCGGGCTGCGCACAACCCGGATGAGTGACCTTTTGGGTAGAACCTGTCGGCATCCCACGCAGGTGCGCTGTGGAATGTGCTTGACCGGTTTTCCTGTCTTCTTTGTCACCTGATCTCTCTCGATGACTCTAATCTGCTTCCCAATCCCAGACATCTCCACCGCGTTTGTGTTTCTTTTTGCGCAGGATCATGTCGCGTTCATCGTCATAGACCACTTCAACGCTATGACCTTTTTTGCCTTTCTTACCCTTCTTGGTTTTGGCCAATTCACCTTCTTCCTCTTCCTCAACTTCCTCTGGGGGAGCAAAAGTCTCAACCATATCTGGTTTGAGTTTGAAGAGGTCCTCAAAGGCAACATCTTCTTCAACTTTTTCGGGTTGTTCGCCGCTTGCAGTGCTTATTTCAGATGTATGTACGGTATCTTCCATAGTGCTTTCAGCATGAACAGGTTCTTCAGTTAGGATGACTTCTTCTTCAACGGGTTTGGTGACAACAGTCTCAACTGCTGAAGGTTCTGTCACCACTTCTTCAGCAGGTTTGAGTTCATCAACTTTTTGTTCCACAGGGGCAGCCTGGGCTTCAAGGGATGCAACCAGTTCCATGATTTTTTCCATTGATTTGGGACCCATGCCCTGCAATTTCAAGATTTCGTCGGGGTGTTTCTTCATTTGCAATATAAGGTCGCCGGTGGTGGTATAACCGGCTTCCTGGAGGATGTTAGAAACATGCTCGGGCAGCGAACTGTCCAACAGGTTCTGTTCAAACATTGCGGCCGGAATGGTGCTGCGCAGTTCCTGTGAAGCCAGGTCAACAATTTCTTTTTCTTTATGTTGCACGCGCCCGGTGACCTGCCGTTCAACCCGGTCAACGAATTTGGAAATGGCGTCGAACTCTTCAGGGGTAAGCGGTCGGCCTTCAGCGCGGCGCGCCAAAAGCGTTTCCATGTTTTGAATGTTATCTTTTTCGCTTTCAGCAATTTTGGCGTATTTGTCATCCTGCTCCAGTTTATGAAGCGTGTCACCCAGCGCTTCAGACAGACTCTTGATGTCGATGCGCCAGCTGGTTAACTTGGCCGCCAGGCGGGCGTTTTGGCCATCGCGGCCGATGGCCAGGCTTAACTGGTCTTCAGGGACAACCACGGTGGCAGTGCGCCCATTTTCAGAGGTTTCATCGAGGTAAACGCCAACCACCCGAGCCGGGCTGATGGCTTTGGCGATAAAAACGGCTGCGTCGGGGCTCCATTCGATGACATCAATTTTCTCGTCGTGCAACTCGCGCACAATGGCTTGAATGCGAACGCCGCGAATGCCCACGCAGGCGCCCACCGGGTCAATTCCCGACTGGTTGGCAGAAACGGCAACCTTGGCGCGCTCGCCGGGTTCGCGTGAAATGGAGCGAATTTCAACCACGCCGTGGAAGATTTCGGGCACTTCATTTTCTAACAATCGGCGCAGAAAGTCTTTATGTGTTCTGGAGAGAATGATTTGCGGACCGCGCGGGGTATCTTTGACTTCAGCAATCAGAGCGCGCACCCGATCATGCGTGCGAAAGCGTTCGCGTGGGATGAGTTCTTTGCGCGGCATGGTGCCTTCAGCGCGCATTTCCAGCCCAATGGTCAACCCCTGGGCGTTGACGGCCTGCACAATGCCGCTGACAATTTCACCAAGCTGCTGGTTATAAAAATCCATCTGTGATTTATGTTCGGCTTCGCGGATGCGCTGCTGGATGACCTGGCGGGCAGTTTGTGCCGCGACCCGGCCGAAGTTGTCGGGGGTGCTTTCCACGATTGCCATGCCGCCCAGTTCAGCTTCCGGATCGACACGGCGGGCGTCTTCCAATGACACCTCAGTGGTTGGATTCTGCACATCCTCCACGACTTCTTTTTCAGCAAAAATCATCACTTTGCCGGTTTCAGGATCAATTTTTGCTTCAATGTGCTGCTCTTTTGAGGCATTGACTGATTTTTGATAGGCTGTGATTAATGCCGACTTCAGCGCTTCCATAATAATTTCTTTGGGAAGCTGGCGTTCTTCAAGCACTTCGTTGAATGCCAGTGCAAATTCATTTTTCATTTCTTACTATTCTCCGCTCAGTAGCCCTAATACGCAGAAAAGTGGGGGATGCCCACTTTTCGTTGTTCTCACTATTGATCACAACTTTTAGCCTTCATATTTTAACATAATATTTTGCAGGCTGCAAGGATCGGTTTTGTCAAGGCATTAAGGCGGTTTCATGTTGGGCTTCTTTTTAAGATTGTAATTCATAATAATGTGGATTGCAACGAAGATAAATTTTAAAGTTTTTCAGTCCGCTTCATATTTTCGGAGCCAGTGCGGTTGGCAATGGATTCAAAAATCTTATCCAGATCCAGCAAAATAACCAGGCGATTGTCAAATTTGGCGATGCCTTTAATAAACTGTGTCTGGGATTTATAAATCACCGGTGAGGGCGGCGTGATGGAAGTGGCGTCGATTTTAGCCACTGCAAGCACTTCATCGACCATCAGACCGGCTGAGATATCTGATTTGTTGATGATGATGATGCGTGTGTGGGGTGAATTTTCCAGTTCTTCCAGGCCAAGCCGCTGGTGCATGTTAATCACGGGTAAAACAATGCCGCGCAGGTTGGTGACACCCACAATGGAAAACGGAGCGCGCGGGACAGGCGTGATGGCCTGGTTTTTGATGATGCTTTCTACCACCATGATGCTGACGCCGTAAACCTGCTCATTGAGGCGGAAAACGACCAGGTGTTCATCATCTGCGTATTTCAAATCTCCAATCAAGGCTGTTGTTTGGTCTTCTTCTATTTGCCCGGCCTTAGGCTCAACCGCAGGGGCTGAGGCGTGATTTTCGACAGCGGGTGATTGGTTGGCTGGAACTTTCATGTCTGTTTCGGGCGGTTCAAGCGCTTTTTCAGGTGCGGGCATTACTTTGACCGCGGCTTCTTCAACCGCTGGTTTATTGGTGATGGTTTCCATGATCGGCGCTGGTGGCGCTGCCGGGGTCACAGATGGTTCATCGGCGATGGTGTTCTTTTCCACGGGCAAGTCAGCAGGCGGTTGGGGTTGAGCCGTTTCGGCTTTGGGAGACGGCTTTTTTACCCTGGGGCGGGGCGGTTTGGCTTCGACCGCTTTCTTTTCAATGACCGGGACTGATTGATCTAATTCAGTCGGATCAGCCGGTGGGATTTCAGAAATGGGGAGAACATCCGCTTCGCCATTAGTGACTAAAGGTTTGCTGGAAGAGAATAACCGTTCAATTCCGTTTTCGAGTTTATTTTTCCGGCTCATTTTCCTATCCTATCCAGAGAGGTGATTTCTCGCGCCAGTTCACGATGTTGTTCTGCGGCGCGCGAACGCGAATCATAAAGATTGATGGGCTCACCGGCTGCTGCGCTTTCGCGCAGGCGGGTGTCGACACCAATGATGGTTTGCAATAACTGCTGGCTGAAGTTTTGCTGCAGCTGGTTGAGGACATGCCGGCAAATGTTGTTGCGCCGGTCATACAGCGTGGCCACCAGGTAGAACGCGAGATGCGGATTGGTGTGCTGGCGCACAGCTTCAACGGTTTCCATCAAGTGCAACAATCCACGGGCGGCGAAAAATTCAGTCTGGACGGGGGCCAGCACGATGTTGGCGCTGGTGAGCGCTGAAATGGTCAGCGAACTGAGATGAGGAGGACAGTCGATCAGGATATAGTCGTAGCTGGCGGTTAGGGGGGCCAGAATGCGCGCCAGTTTGGTTTCATAGGCGGGCATTTCAAACAGGGCGCGTTCCACTGAAGCCAGGCGCATGTCGCCGGGCAGCACATCGAGATGCTTTAATGGGCTGGATTGAATGATGGATTGGATGGGGGGCGTTGGCTCATCGTGGGATGGATCGAATAAATCGGGTATGGCCCAGTCAATTTCATCTGGTTCCAATCCCAGCGCAATGGTCAGGTTGGCCTGTGAATCCAGATCGACCAGTAAGGTTTCATAACCAAATTCTGCCAGGCAGGCTCCCAGAGAAATGCAAGTGGTGGTTTTTCCCACACCGCCCTTCTGGTTGCTGATTGCTATGATTGTTCCCATGGCACTCCTTTAAGAGTGATTAACAGGTAAAAATTCGACGCAAGCGCGCTTGAAAAGATCATAACAAAGTTTGTTGGTGTGTGCTGTAAAGGGCTGGTAAAAAGTGGGCGGCAGTGCTGGTTTCGTGATTCGATTGGCGCGCAACTTGCTATAATTTAGTTGGAAAGAGGTGCGGAATGAAATTGCGTGAAGATTTTGGACTTACATTTGACGATGTGCTGCTTATGCCAAAGCGGTCTGCCATCCGCAGCCGCAAAGATGTGGGAACATCGACCCTGCTGGCAAAAGACTTTCGCATGGCCATACCGGTGGTTTCGGCCAACATGGACACAGTGACAGAAGAGAAGATGGCCATTGCCATGGCGCGTCACGGCGGCATTGGGATTTTACACCGCTTCCTCAGTATTGCCCAGCAAGTGAGCATGGTGAACAAGGTGAAGAAGTCGGAAGGCTTTGTGGTGAAAAACCCGGTTACCATTGCGGCAGACGCCAGTGCGGAAGATGCCAAAAAACTGATGGCTGAAAACGAAATTGGCGGCTTGATGGTGGTGGATGCCGAAAATCACCTGCAGGGAGTGATCACCACGCGCGATGTGCTGCTGGCGGGCAACCCCCGCGCCAGTGTGGCTTCGGTGATGACGCGGCGCGAAAACCTGTTTGTCGATGCTCCAGATGTGACACAGGCTGACGCCATTCAGAAATTATATGAGCACCGTATTGAAAAACTGCCGTTGGTGGATGAGAACAACGTTCTGGCAGGCTTGATCACGGCGCAGGATATCTTAAAAATGCGTCAGTATCCGCATGCCACCAAAGATACATTGGGGCACCTGTGCGTGGGTGTGGCGATTGGCGTGAAACCAGAGGACTTTGAACGGGCCCAGGCCTGCGTTGAAGCCGGTGCTGATGTGCTGGTGCTGGATATTGCCCACGGCCATTCGATTCGCGGAATTGAAATGCTGAAAGAGTTGAAAAAGCGGTTTCCATCCACCCCGGTTGTGGCTGGCAATGTGGCTACGGCAGAAGGCACGCAGGAATTGATTGAGAACGGCGCTGACAGTGTGAAGGTGGGCATTGGCCCGGGCTCGGTATGCACCACGCGCGTTGTGACTGGTTTCGGTGTGCCGCAGCTCACGGCGGTGAACGACTGTGCCGAAGTCGCCGCGCGTTACGGCGTTCCCATCATTGCTGACGGCGGCATTCGCACTTCGGGCGATGTGGTGAAAGCCCTGGCGGCCGGGGCCAGCAGTGTGATGCTGGGAGGTATGCTGGCAGGCACCGATGAAAGCCCCGGGCGGGTTTCCATTCGCAACGGGCTGCGCTACAAGGTGGTGCGCGGCATGGCTTCATTGACCGCCAATGTGGCGCGCAAACGGTTGGACAGGGGTGAAGAAATTGCCCTGGAAGAGTGGGATGAGATTGTGCCGGAGGGCGTTGAAGCGGTGGTGCCCTACAAGGGCAGCGTGGTCGAACTGCTGTACCAGATGGTGGGCGGTTTGCGCTCGGGCTTGAGCTACGCCGGGGCGCGCTCGATCGCCGAGTTACAGGCCAACGCCGAGTTCATCCGCATCACGCCGGCAGGGCAGCGCGAGTCCGGCCCGCATGATAATATGCCGCAATAGGGAAAAAATGGACGCATCAGAATTTGATCAAAAATTTGATGATGGTGAGAACCTCATTTCTGAATTGGATTTATCTCGTGCCCGACGCCCTGGAGAAGAAACAAAACGAATCAATGTTGATTTTCCTGCATGGATGGTTTCTTCGTTGGATAGAGAAGCAAGGCGGTTGGGAGTAACCCGTCAACCCATTATTAAAATGTGGCTGGGCGAACGATTACAGCAGCAAAGTCAGTAATAAGAAAGACAAAAAAGGGTCGACCGGCTGGTCGACCCTTTTAGATCTAGTCAGATTTCGGACGTTTTTTTTACACATCCAAATTCTTCACATCCTTGGCGTGCGTCTGGATGAAGCGGTTGCGCGGGGGGACGGCGGCGCCCATCAGCATGTCGAAGGTGCGGTCGGCGGCGGCGGCGTCTTCAATGGTCACCACGTTGAGGGTGCGGTTTTCGGGATTCATGGTGGTGTCCCACAACTGGTCGGGGTTCATTTCACCCAGACCTTTGTAACGCTGCAGGTTGGCTTTCTCGGCGGTTGGCCCCATTTCTTTTAAAATGGCATCCTTTTCCTGCTCGGTGTAGGCGTAGCGGTTTTGATTTTTGTAGCTGATCAGGTACAGCGGCGGCTGGGCGATGTAGAGATGACCTTCGTCGATCAGCGGCTGCATGTAGCGGAAGAAGAAGGTGAGCAGCAGGGTGCGGATGTGCGCGCCGTCCACGTCAGCATCGGTCATGATGATGATGTGGCCGTAGCGCAGGGTTTTCAGGTTGAATGAGTCGCCAATGCCGGCGCCGATGGCCGAAATGAGCGATTTGATTTCATTGTTGGATAACATTTTATCCAGCCGGGCGCGCTCGGTGTTGAGGATCTTGCCGCGCAGCGGCAAAATGGCCTGGAAGTGTCGGTCGCGGCCCTGTTTGGCCGAGCCGCCCGCGCTGTCACCCTCAACGATGTACAGTTCGGCTTTGGAAGCGTCGCGCGACGAGCAGTCGGCCAGTTTGCCGGGCAGGGTCATGCTCTCCAGGGCTGATTTGCGGATGACCAGGTCGCGGGCTTTGCGGGCGGCGTCGCGCGCGCGGGCTGAAGTGAGGCACTTGGTGATGATGTTCCTGGCCGCGCCGGGATTTTCTTCCAGGAAGTTATTGAAGGCTTCTGCCACAACCTGCTGCACGATGGTTTGCACCTCGGTATTCATCAGTTTGACCTTGGTCTGGCTTTCAAACTGCGGGTCGGGGTGTTTGATGGCCACGATGGCGGTGAGGCCTTCGCGAATGTCATCGCCGGTGAAATTGTCATCACCATCCTTCAGCAAATTGTTTCGGCGGGCGTAATCGTTGATGGCGCGGGTGAGGGCGGCGCGCAAACCGGTGAGGTGGGTGCCGCCGTCTATGGTGTTGATGGTGTTGGCAAATGAATAAACTGATTCTGAGAAGGCATCAGTAAACTGGATGGCGGCTTCGATCCCGATTCCATCAACTTCCTTCTCACAATAAACCGCCGGGTGCAAGGCAATGCGGTTGCGGTTGATGTAGCGCACGAAAGAAACGATGCCGCCTTCAAAATAGAAGGCTGCTTCACGCTGGTCGCGTTCATCAACCAGGCGAATTTCAACTTTGCGTGTGACAAACGCCATTTCGCGAAAACGCTGCACCAGCGTATCAAAACGATAGGTAATTTCTTCGGTAAAGATCTGGCGGTCGAAGCGGAAGGTGGTGATGTTGCCAGTGTGCTGTGGGTCACATTCGCCAATCACTTTAACGGGTTCCTGCGGGCGGCCCTGTTCATAGCGTTGAAAGTGAACTTTTCCGTCGCGGTGCACACGCACTTCGCACCACTCAGACAGCGCGTTGACGGCTGAAACACCCACGCCATGCAACCCCCCCGACACTTTGTAGCCGCCGCCGCCGAACTTGCCGCCGGCGTGCAGCACGGTCATCACCACCTCAAGGGCTGATTTTTTCTGGGTGGGGTGAATGTCCACCGGGATGCCGCGCCCGTTATCTTCCACGGTCAGGCTGTCATCGGGGTGAATGGTCACCCTGATTTTGTCACAAAAGCCAGCCAGGGCTTCGTCAATGGAATTATCGACCACCTCATACACCAGGTGGTGCAGCGCTTTCTGGTCTGTGCCGCCCACGTACATGCCCGGGCGGCGGCGAACGGCTTCCAGTCCTTCAAGGACCTGGATGTTCGCGGCATCATAGGAACCGTTTGTTTGTGTCTGGTTCATAGCAAATTCCATTAAAATGATTTGGTTTATCCGCCAGCAGCCGGTGGATCTTGCGGGACGGTGGGGACGAAAGCAGACTCGCGGCGGGCATCATACCAGCGAACTGCATCGCGGTAATAAATAAAAGTAGCGGCCAACAGTGCGGTGTTGATGAGCGCATGGCCGAAAATGCCCACCAGCATCATCCAGGAATCTGGCGGGGCGATTTGCCAGATCATATCCAGACCCTGGCTTAAAATTAGAACTGTCAGGATGAAAAGGCTGGTGTTAGGCAAAAACACGCGCGACAGGCGCAGGCTGGCAAGCACGGCGCGCGGCGCACTGAATGCTTTGGTAAAAATGCCGTGAGGTGAAAAATACAGCGGAATGGCCAGCCAGATGATGATAAAACTGAACACAAAAAGGGCTCCCTGCGCAATGGCCATATTAAAAATTGACAGCAGTGAGCTGAGGAATCCAGCCGGGATGAACAGTACAAACAGCGTTGCAACCATCATAAGGGTGAGTAATAGTGTTTGACCGAATTGATTGAGCAAAACAGGCAGCGAAAAAGGTTTGGGTTCCAGGCTGGTGATGCGCGCCATTTCACTGTAGAACAGTGTTCCCAGCGCAATGCCAATCAGCGTGGCAATCAAAATCCAGAACAGAATGGACAACCCGGATGCGGCTTCAATGACGGGGGGGGCGCCAAGCGGTGTTTCAATGGCTGCCTGCGACGCCATCAGGCTGGGAATTCCAACCGGGAAAGAGCGCAAGAATATCAACAGGTTGAAACGTTCCAGGAGGATTTGCCACAACTCAAATGTGTTCTTTACCATTTCCAGCATGTCTGATGGGGTGTTTTTAAGCAATTGCTGGTGAAAACCTGCCACCAGCGGTTCAAGCAGGGTTTTAAAGCGGATATGCACACCAAACCACAGAAAAATATCCAGGCAAACCGGGAAGAGAATCAAGCTAATATGGTTGGCGATGATATTAAATCCGGAACCAATTGAGCCGAGCATGCGGGGGGGGGTGACGTTTGTTTTCTTCGTTTCCGTTTCCATAACCTTATAATTTTACCATATTCACCTGCCCTTACCGGGTGACGTTTGCTGTCGGGAAAAGCTTGCCGGTGGCCCATCACAGCGGTAGAATCATAGTTGTGCACGAACACCAAAACCTTCCCAATATCAACCGGTTAAGCGTATTGATCTCCACCATCCTGCTGGCTTATGCCGTGACGCCCCTGGTAAACGTCTCGGAGCGGGAAATTGGGATTCAACTTTTTGGAATTTCATTCACCTATGATGTAGATTTATCTCTGCCGGTGTCGCTGCTGGTGGCGGTGATGGCCGCGGTGGGAACTGACTGGCTGCTGCGCGAACATCCCAATCTTGAAAACCAGAGCACCGTTCAACACTGGATGATCCCGGCTTTAACGACTCTGGTGATTGCCATTCCATTAAACACCTTGAAAATTGGCCTGGAGTGGTGGGCGGTTTTTGCATTTGGCGGCATGCTGCTGGTCAGCGTGCTGCTGGCAGAATATATCGTGGTGGATCTTTCAAATGAGCTGCATGCTCCGGCCACTGTGGGTTTGACCTCTGTCTCATTTGCGCTTTACCTGGTGATGGCCATTGCCGTGCGGGCGGCTGACTTAAGGTTGTATATCATGCTGCCCACGGTGTTTGCCATCTGCTTCCTGGTTGTGCTGCGCACTCTCTATCTGCGATTGGGAGGAAAGTGGCAGCCGGGGTGGTCGGTGGGCTGTGCGTTGTTAGTGAGTCAACTGGCAATGGGATTGCATTACCTGCCAGCGAGCCCGGTGTCGTTTGGCCTGGTCTTGTTGGGATCTGCCTATGCTTTAACTGCTTTTGCCACAGCAGTGGAGGAACAGCGTCCCGCCAACCGGATTTGGATTGAGCCGGCGGTCATGCTGGTCATTTTTTGGGCCATGGCATTTATTCTACGATGAAAACGACCAGGTTATTGATACCGGGTGAATTGCAAGATACCATGCTGAAGCATGTGATTTCCTGCCTGCCCGAAGAAGCCTGTGGTATGATCGGCGGGCGGGACGATCGGGCGCAGGTGGTTTTGCCGGCCGTGAATGAACTGCACAGCCCGACAGCTTTTCGTATGACCGCCAGCGACATGGTGAAGCATTTTTACCAGCTTGAAGAACAAAACCTGGATTTGATTGCCATTTATCATTCGCATCCAAACGGGCCTGTCGTTCCATCCGACCAGGATTTACAGGAATTCAATTATCCTGGTGTCTATTATCTAATCTGGGCGCCAATCCATGGAAACTGGCAGATGAAGGGATACTGGTTGGATCGCAAAGAATATCGGGAAATCACTCTCGATTATCCCCGGGCTGCGCAACCATGAAGGCTGGTGAGGGTTACAAATCATTGACGGGAGCATTTGTTTATGTTTGATCTGGTACGGTTATTCATAATTCTGATGTTGTCTTATCTGTTGGGTTCCATCCCAAGTGGTTTGATTATTGTACGCATCCTTTCTGGCAAAGATGTGCGCCAGGTGGCCAGCGGGCGCACGGGGGGCACCAATGCCATGCGCGCTGCCGGAATTGCAGCCGGCCTGCTTACGGTGATTTTTGATGGCTTGAAAGGTTTGGCAACCGCCGGGGTGGTTGCCTGGTTGATGCCGGGCAATGCCTGGGCACAGGTGTTTGCAGCGCTGGCAGCAATTTTAGGGCATAATTATTCCATTTTCTTGATGGAACACACTGATAACGGCAAAATCGTCTTGCGAGGGGGCGCCGGCGGCGCCACTGCTGTAGGCGGGTCAATTGCCCTGTGGCCGCTTTCAGGCGTGATCATCGTACCTTTGGCGGTGCTGGTGTTCCTGTTCATCGGCTATGCTTCGGTGACCACCATCAGCGTCACCGTGTTTGCCACCATCATTTTTGCTGTGCGCGCTGCGCAGGGGATTTCCAGCCCCGTATATATTGCCTACGGTGTGCTTTCATTCTTAATTGTCATGTGGGCGCTGCGTCCAAACCTCGAACGCCTACGGCAGGGCAATGAGCGCTTGCATGGTTTGCGGGCAAAATTTCAGAAGAAGAAACTTGAAGAAGCGACCAAGAAACCTGACGAAAATGCATAAAAAAAACACCCCTCGGGGGGTGTTTTAGTACTCATCTTCGTCTGCAGCCGATGCTGTTGGAATGGGTAATCCCTCTTCGGCCATATACTTTCGATAAAGATGGATTAGATTATTACGGTGTAATTCTTCGGCCAACCCGACGAGATAGATGCGGTTCTTCCCGCACGATTCAACATCAATGCGGCTGATGATCTCGGCAGGATTTTTCTTCTTGACTGCGGCGCGGACTTTCTTTTGAATGGCATCCAGGTATTGCAGATTTTCTTTAACGGCTTCGTCAATTTCACCGCGCAGGATGATATCGCCGTGCCCCTGGATGATGTTTTCCAGGCCCATACCGCCAATGTCGCGGATGGATTTTTCCTGGATGGAAATATCACCGTCAACTACATAGGGGATGGGCAGGAAGGCATCACCGGCAAACAACACCCGATCTTCTTCAATCAAAACAGAAATGCCATCGTGACTGTGACCTGGCATTGACATTAAAATCAAATTTTTTTTGCCAACGGTCAGGCAGGTTTTTCCCTGTGAAAACGTGATGTGCGGTAAAACCAGTTTTACGTTTTTGAATATCGGGTTCTGCCTCCGTGCATCTTCAAGGGCGCTGACGCCTTTTTCAATCATGGTCTGCCGGCAGGCAGAATGTGCAATGATGGCTGAACCGGGGAAGAAACAATTGCCCCAGCTATGGTCAGCATGGTAATGCGTGTTGATGATATAGCGAACCGGTACGTGAAGTTCCTCTTCGATGAAAGCGCGCATAGCCAGGGTTTCTTCGGGCAGCGCCAGGGTGTCGATCACCACTGCCCAATCAGGTCCCTGAATTACGCCTGCAGTCACTTGCGCGTAGATGTCGCTCTGAAACCAATAAACATTTTCTGAGACACGTTCGCGCTGCATAGTTATAACCTTCCTGAGATCATTGATATCAATTGCGTATGGATACCAGTAAGTAGAATAGCACAATTAAATTAAAAAGTCAAAAAATGCAATCATTCGTTATGAAACCAGCTCAATTTTCAGTTAAAAGAGCTGGTTTCATAACACTGCGAACAAATCGATTGCTATTTATGCAGAATTTGAGATAGAAACAATTTTGTGCGGTCTTGCTGCGGGTTGTTAAATAACTCGTGAGGAGTGGTGTGTTCCACTATCAATCCGTCGTCCATAAAAATCACCTCATCAGCAGCGGCACGCGCAAATCCCATTTCATGGGTTACAACCACCATGGTCATGCCAGATTTAGCCAGGTCCAGCATTACATCCAGCACTTCTTTGATCATTTCAGGGTCAAGCGCGCTGGTGGGTTCATCGAACAACATGATTTTGGGATTCATGGCCAGAGCGCGGGCAATGGCCACACGCTGCTGCTGACCGCCGGAAAGCTGGGTGGGATAGACGTTGGCTTTATCAAGGATGCCAACCCGTTCTAATTGTTTCTGGGCGTTGGCTACGGCCTCTGATTTCGTAATTTTCCGAACCACACGCTGTGCCAGGGTTATGTTTTCCAGCACAGTGAGGTGCGGAAAAAGGTTGAAATGCTGGAATACCATGCCAATTTCCGCGCGAATCGCATTCAGCTTTTCCTGGTTGTTGGTCAGTTGTTCACCATCCACCCACACTTCGCCGCTGGTTTCCACCTCCAGGTGGTTAATGCAGCGCAGCAGGGTTGATTTGCCTGAGCCGCTGGGGCCAATGATCACCACGACTTTTCCCTTTTCAATGGTTAAGCTAACGCCATTTAAAGCCTTTACACTTCCTTTGTTGAAGTGTTTGTACAGGTCTTTAACCACAATGATGTTATCCTGGTTGTTGTGACCATTGTTCCCGTTTTGCGGGACGAGTGAAGTGTGTTGAAATGAAGGGCTATTTTTCATCACGTCTGATTCGCCTTTCGATTAACTGAACAGCCATGGAAAGTAAGACAGTCATGGTGAGGTATAACACCGCCAGGGTGGTATACGCCTCGCGGAAACGAAAAGATCGCCCTGAGTAAAGCCGGGCGACCTGGGTAATATCACGAACCGCAAGAACAGAAACAAGGGAAGAGTCTTTCAGCATGGCAATGAAGTCGTTGCCAATTGCAGGAAGCACATTGCGTATGGCTTGCGGCAAAATGACGTGCCGCATTGCCTGCCCATAACTCATCCCAAGCGACCGCGCAGCTTCCATTTGCCCGCGGCCGATGGATTGAATACCGGCGCGGAAGATTTCGGCAGTATAGGCGCCATAGGTTATGGACAGGGCTACAATGGCGCGCAAATTCATGGAAACGGCCTGAATGCCCAGTTCACTGAGCGGCGTACCTAAGAAACCCAAACCAATGCTGTTTAACCACTCCCCAAACTCATTAAGACCTTCAACAGCAAATGGCACACCCACCAATGCAATATAGAAAATCAGCACCAGCATGGGAATGCCGCGAATGATTTCAATATACAGGGTGGCCAGGTTTTTGAAAAATACGTTTTTGGAAATGCGCCCTAATCCGGTTATGAGACCGATTACCAGGGAGATTGAATAGGATATCAAAGTAGTTACAACAGTAACACGCAATCCAACCACGATAAACAGAAAAGACTCGCGGTATGTTTCGCTTGTGGCAATGGCATAAGCGGTAATAATGGCAATAAGAAAAATGGCAGGCAACCACCAGGGAAAGTTGTTGATACGTCTTTGAAGGGTATCTTCCTGGTCTTCGATTTCCGGCGCCACTTCTGTGGGCAAAGGCAATGATGCGTTTGTTTTTAGATCCACCTGGTTCTCCGGATTATGCCGGTGTATGGTATTGTTCCATACACCGGCAGGATATTTTTAAGAGTTTGATGCAATCAAATTATTGCGCGATGTCATCATAGGTGACATTGAAGTCGGGTCCAAAATATTTGATATGAATTTGTTCCAGAGAACCATCAGCCTGCATGGCAGCCAAAGCCTGGTTGATGGGATCCACGAGGTCGCTGCCTTTGGGGAAGAAGAAGCCCAGTTCCTGGCTTTCGATGGCCGGACCGACCAATTCAACTTCCTGGGCATTCTCACCCATATAGCCCATGCCGGCGGTCTGGTCGATAATGACGGCATCGATATCTTTGGAGATGAGCGCCTGGACAGCAAACGGGAAGGTTTCAAAGGCTTTGATGCGATCTTCAGGAAGATAGGTGGCGGCGGTTTCGTAATTGGTGGTGGCGGTCTGAGTTCCCAGCACCAGTGATTCGTCGGCGACAATATCTTCGATGGAAGAGAAACGGGTTTCACCTTTGCGAACCAGCAAACGCTGCTCGATTTTTACATAACCGTTCGAGAAATCGACGGATTTTTGGCGGTCTTCCGTGATGGTGACGCCGTCGGCGCCCATATCATACTGGCCGTCTGCGACCGACTGGATCAAAACATCCCATGAAACCTCATGGAAGACAGGTTCGCAATGCAGCAGTTCGCAAATTTTGTCCATGGCATCATAATCCCATCCGCCCGGTTCACCGGTTTCAATGGAGACGTAGTTAAAGGGGAGATACACATTCTCAACAGCGATGTCGATCTTGCGGCAATCGAGGTCAACCAGTGCTGTTTCGGCAGATCCTTTGCAACCGCGGGCAAAGGCTCCAGCCTGATTGCCAGCGGGTTGTTCCGCGGCGGGTTGTTCGGCTTCTGGCTGGGGGGCAGCCGCGGGAGCGCAAGCAGCCAGCGCTATGATGACAAGCATTGATAAAAATATTGCAATTTTTGAGGCTTTCATTCCATTCTTCTCCTTTGGTTTGGCAGTTTCCACTGCAAAATTCGTTATGTTTTTTATATGGTTACGGATTTCTCCGATCGATTGGAGAACGGATAGTGTCTTCTTGGCGGCGGCCCTCCTTTCTTTGAAAATGATCAATCCATATACATGCCAAATAATTCCGAATTGATTTACAAAAAAAAACCTTCCGCAGGAAGGTCTTTTGGCATTATCTACAAAAAAAAACAAGTACTAAACAAACGCCGCTAGTCCGTCCCTCCGGTTGAGGTCGGCAAATGCTTCTTAGCGAGTCGCTTTAATCCGAGTACCTGATTCATGATTGGTTATTTTTTATCATAAATGGAGACTGATGTCAAGCATTGCTGTTTTTGTTTACAAAACATTAATACTATTTTGATAAAATTGCTAGAAGATAGTGTTTTAATCAAAACGGTGGAAAAAACGTGTTCATCCTTTCATTTTTTCTAACTCTGTATGGAAAAATGAGGGGTAATGAAAAAAAAAGGATCAATGTGCTATAATAATTTCATCATGGAAGAAAATATTTCTCCTCAAGCGCCAGTAGAAGAAGCCGCACCGGTTGAAGAAACCCCGAAAGCGGACCTGTCTCCAACCAGCAGCGAGGGAGCATCACCCTCGGATGATCGTAAAGTTACCACCTGGATTATTGTTGGAGTGGTGGTAGTGCTGCTTTTGCTGATTGGTATGGTTGTTGTGCTTGCCAACCAGCCGGTTGAAGCCACCGGCCACATTCGTGATATCTTTATTATCATGATGGCATTGGAGTTCCTGGTGATTGGCGCGGCGCTGGTGGTTTTGATTGTTCAACTGGCAATTTTGATCAATCTTCTTCAAAATGAAATTCAACCCATTGTCAAATCGACCAATGAAACGGTCAGCACTTTACGTGGAACGGTCACCTTTTTGAGCGATAATCTTACTGAACCGGTTATCAAAATCAATGAATATCTGGCGGGCGTAAAAAAGGCCACCGATATCCTGCGTCTTTGGAAAAAATGAAAAACACTGTTTTACTCGAACTGTTGAATCGCCAATAGGAATGGAAAAGAAAGGAGCGGACAATTATGGCAGAAAAAGATGAATTTGGTGCTTTTTTGCTGGGTTTTCTGGTTGGAGGGTTGACTGGCGCTGTGACAGCTTTGCTGTTGGCGCCCCAATCTGGTGAAGAGACCCGTACTGTGATTCGTGAAAAAGCGATTGAATTGAGTGATAAAGCGTCTTCAACCATTGAGGATGCCTATTCGCAGGCCGAATCAGCGGCGGTTGAAGCCCGCGCCCGTTTCGACGAACTGGCGAAAACAACCCGTGATCGTGCTGAAGAACTAACCAATAAGGGACAGGTTGTTCTGGAAGAACAGAAAACCAAGATAAGTGAAGCAATCTCAAAAACAGGCAAAAAAGCCGCCAAAGATGATGCTGAGCAAAAACCCGCCGAGGCGGCGTAGGCTAAAATAATCCAAATAAAAAATCCCGCTCTTACTGGGCGGGATTTTTAATTTCGGTCTCTGACTATTAGCGTGTACGCAATATTTGAGAAATCGAATCGCACACATCGCTGGCAATCACCGATGCAGTATTTCCCATTTGATTGGCAGCGTAGACGCCCGCCTGTGCGTGTATCCATGCGCCTGCCGCAGCGGCTTCAAATGGAGCCATCCCCTGGGCCAGCAATCCGGTGATCAGACCAGCCAGCACATCGCCGGTTCCGGCGTGAGCCAATGCTGAAGTGGCCACCGGAATGATGCCAAATTGCCCATCAGGGCTGGCTATTACAGTTAATGCGCCCTTGAGCACAATGATATGTCCCCACTGGTCGGCGAAGTGCCGGGCGGTGGGGATGCGGTTCGATTGAATTTCATCCACACTGAGTCCGGTGAGCACTGACATTTCACCGGGGTGGGGGGTGAGTATAGTATTTTGGGGAAGAATTTTTTGCCAATCTGGAATTTTCGCCAGCAGTTTTAATCCATCAGCGTCCACAACCAGGGGAGGCAGTTGTGTCTTTTTGGCCGCACCGGCAGCAGGGCTGGCAGAGATAAACCCAACCGGCCCTTTGCTTTCACGCAAACCCAAAAGGCGGCGCAAGAATTGCAGGGTAACCTCTTCCAATCCCAGGCCGGGGCCAACCAGCAGGGCGGTGATTCGTTCGAGGTTTTCAAGCACCAGGTCAGCGGCGCTTTCAGCGATGACGCCAGTTTCATGTGGCAAGATCAGCCAGACGGCCTCAGGAAGATGACCGGCCAGAGCGCCGTAGAGAGGGCCGGGTACGGCCAACTGTACCAAACCCGTGCCAACGCGGCATGCTGATTTGCCTGCCAACAGGGCCGCACCGGTGTAATTAATGGAACCGGCAATCAGCATGGCTGTGCCATAGGTACCTTTGTGCGATTGCGCTGGCCTTTTGGGAAGTCTTTGCCAAACCCAGTCGGCTGAAATGACCTCTGATTGAATGGCATTAAGGTCGGTTACTTCGGCAGGCAAACCCAGAACAACTGCTTGAAGTTCTCCCACCAGTTCAAAGGCCGGCCACATGAGCAGTCCACGCTTGACGGCTTCCATGCAAACGGTTAATTCCGCCGGTATGGTTTCGGGAGCCGTTTCGCCGGTGTCGCAGTCCACACCTGAGGGGCAGTCCACTGCGACAACATGCAAATGATCTACCCTTTGCCGCACGATGTTCAGCACTTCAACGATATCAGGTTTGAGGGGGAGTTTGATACCCGTGCCCACGATGCCGTCCAACAGCACAGAAGCTTCAGATAACCAGCGCTCCAGGTCGTCATGCAGCGGGTCATCCTTGATATGATAGGCCTCGCCGCCGGCATCCAAAAGCTGCTGTACCAGGGGGTCTTTGCGGTTGCGGTTGCCCACCAGGTAGGCGCGCGCCTTCCAGCCGGCCTGTGCAAGGTGAATGAGAGCAATCAGGGTATCGCCGCCATTATTACCGCTTCCTATTAGTCCCAGAACATTTCTGCCCATGGCATTGAAGCGGCTGAGAACCACTCCGGCAACACCGCGGCCGGCATTTTCCATCATTTGGTCATACGACATACCCAGTGCATGGGCATGCTGTTCAACGTTTTTCATCTCTGCAACACTAACCAGTTTCATAGGGTTTCCCTTTCATTGATCAGGCTGTTGGTAATTATACCAACTGCAAATTCTTTTCCAGAAGCCCCTAAGAGGTTGTTTTTTCAAAAAGCGCATACGGTATAATCGGTCTATCCCTGTTGCAAAGGCGGAACTGTGCGAAAAACCCTGATCATCTCTGTATTCTTCGCTGGACTGGCTACATTGGCGATTGAAATGGCAGCCTCGCGGCTGCTTGGAAATGTGTTTGGCACCAGCAACCTGGTGTGGGCCAGCATCATCGGTTTGATCTTGATCTATTTAACCGTGGGGTATTTCCTGGGTGGTTCGTGGGCAGATCGGTCTCCACACTACAAGACTTTCTATCAAATTCTATTGTGGGCGGGGTTCAGCAGCGCGCTTGTGCCTTGGATTTCACGTCCGGTGCTGCGGATAGCGGCAGACGCTTTTGATGTGTTGAACCTGGGGATTTTGTTCGGTTCTTTTGCGACTGTGCTGGTTTTGCTGGTTGTTCCCATGACGCTGCTGGGTATGGCTTCTCCCTTTGCAATCCGGCTGGCCATGGATGATTCGAGCCAGACCGGAAAAATCGCCGGAAGGATTTACGCCATTTCGACGCTGGGTTCATTTTTCGGCACTTTTCTGCCTGTGCTGGTGCTCATTCCATTGATGGGGACTTACCGCACCTTTTTTACCATTGGCCTGCTGCTGGTTGTTTTGGGATTGTGGGGTCTGGCGGCTTCGACCAGTTGGAAAGATGCGGTGCGTTATGCCTGGATGCCAATCTTAATTGTGATCATGTTGATCTGGGGGCTGCCGGGCACAGATAAAAAATCATCGGGCATGGTTTATGAATCGGAATCAGCCTACAACTATATTCAAGTGTTGGAGTTTGATGGATTTCGCTATTTGCGTTTGAATGAAGGCCAGGGCGTGCATTCAATTTACCATCCCGAAACGGTGATCTACGGCGGGCCGTGGGAGCAGGTGCTGACGGCTCCTTTTTTCAATCCTGTCCCGCAAAATCCTGCTGAAATAACCAGCATGGCCATTGTTGGCCTGGCAGCGGGCACCACAGCCCGCCAGGCGAGTGCGGCTTTTCCGAACATTGAAATTGATGGTTTTGAAATTGACCCTGAAATTGTGGATGTTGGCCGGCAGTGGTTTGATATGAACGAACCCAACTTGAATGTCATTGTTGAAGATGGACGTTGGGGGTTGAAAAAAAGTGAGAAACAATATCAAATCATCAGTGTTGATGCCTACCGCCCACCCTACATTCCTGCGCAGATGACTACCCGGGAATTCTTTCAAGAGGCGCGCGCCCATTTGACAGATGACGGGGTGCTGGTGTTGAATGTTGGCAGGGCGCCCAACGACCGCCGCCTGATTGACGCGCTGGGAACCACCCTGCTGACGGTTTTTCCAACCGTTCATGCAGTGGATGTGCCCGATTCATTCAACACCATCCTGTTTGCCACAATGCAACCGACCTTTCCTGACAACCTGTCGGCAAATCTGGAAAACTTGAAATCACAGCCAGATGCAGCGCCGGTTCTGCTGGATGCTTTGCAGACGGCGGCGGCAAGCCTGGCTGAGGGACCCCGGGCGGGGGTGGTTTTCACAGATGACCACGCCCCGGTGGAATGGATCACCAACGACATGGTTTTGCGTTTCCTGTTGTTTGGTGAGGTGGAGGAGCTTTCATGAAACCCAACCAGTTTGCCCTGTGGGGAATCAGTATCCTTGTGCCGGTTATTCTGCTGATGACCTCTGTTCGAATCCTGATAAATCCTGCATTGCTGCCTTTTGAATATCAGCAAAAAACATTTCCTGCTGATCCGTATGGATTTACGATTGAAGACCGTTTGAAATGGGGCAGCCTCTCGGTTCAATATTTACTCAATGACGCCGGCCTGTCCTTTTTGGGTGATCTAAAACTGGATGATGGGACACCGCTATACAATGAACGCGAATTGAGCCACATGCTGGATGTGAAGAATTTGGTGCGGCAAATGATTCGTGCCTGGTATCTTTTGTTGATTTTGCTGGTTGCTGCGGCTGTTTATGCCTGGCAGGCAAAATGGATGCGGGATTTTCTGTTTGCCTTAAAACGCGGCGGGTGGGTTACCCTCGGACTGATCGCTGCCATTGCAGTGTTGATATTCACCAGTTTCACAGAATTGTTCACCGCTTTCCACCGCGTTTTCTTCCAGGGAGACACCTGGTTATTTCTCTATTCCGACTCGCTGATCAGGTTATTTCCGCTGCGTTTCTGGCAGGATGCCTTTCTGTGGATGGCGGTGTTCTGGCTGCTCGGCGCGGGGTTGATCATTGTCATCAGCAAATGGCTTCTGTTGCAAACGAGGCAATAGTCTCTTTTCAGTGCGATAAAAAAAAGCGCCGGTTGATTGAAACAAGCCGGCGCTTTTAGCTTAATTTTAACGAATTTTATTTGGCTTTACCCTGGTTGGCAACCGCGTTGATGGCTGCCTGGAGGGCTTCCTGGTCGCCCAGGTAGTAGTGTTTGATGGGTTTGAGTTGGTCGTCCAGTTCATAGACCAGTGGAATGCCGGTGGGGATGTTCAGTTCGGTGATTTCATCATCCGAAATGTTATCCAGGTATTTCACCAGAGCGCGCAGGCTGTTTCCGTGGGCAGCGATCAAGACTTTCTTGCCGGCTTTGATGTCAGGCACAATGGTTTCGTGCCACAGGGGCAAGAAGCGGGCCACGGTGTCTTTCAGGCATTCGGCGCGGGGTAGCTCTTCAGGTTTCAAACCTTTGTAACGTATATCTTTGCCGGGGTAGCGTTCGTCATCGAGTTCCAGGTCGGGAGGGCGGGTGTCGTAGCTGCGGCGCCAGATTTTGACCTGCGCGTCACCGTATTTGGCAGCCGTCTGGGCTTTGTTGAGTCCCTGCAGGGCGCCGTAGTGGCGTTCATTCAAGCGCCAGTCGCGGATGACAGGAATCCACATCAGGTCCATTTCATCCAGGGTGATCCACAGAGTACGAATGGCGCGTTTTAACACCGATGTATAGGCCACATCAAAGTGATAGCCTTCCTGTTTAAGAAGTTTGCCAGCCTGATGAGCTTCTTCCATCCCTTTTTCGGATAAATCAACATCCGTCCAGCCGGTGAACAGGTTTTCTTTGTTCCAAACACTTTCACCATGTCGAAGTAGGACTAGTTTAATCATATCAATACCTCATTTTTGGGAAATTCATTATGAAATTATTTTACCAAACGATCTTATTTTAACCGCAATAACAAAAAAATTGGTATAATTGAAAATTAATAACTGAGACTGGTGTCACGCATCTTAACAATTCGTTCAGACTGAAAAACCTTTCCAAGATTTGCTGCACCCGGTGGGAGTAAAGCAATAAGAACCATCTGCGTGAGAAGCAGTGGGATAAGGTGACTGTTCAAAGGGACACCCCAATGAACATGGTGAGGCTTTCGAAGTTGAACGAGACTCCATTGAATCGAATATTTTTATAGTATTGAAAAATAGCCCGATGAGGTATTGACAAATCAGGTTAAAATACTGTAATATTACGTGATATCCCAAAAACCCCATACAAAATCAAGATCAATACAAGAGTATTGCCAGCACAAGCCTGAAAAGGCTTTTTCAACAAATCAATAGCACGTGGGGTAACGCAGCAAATCAACGATTGTTCCTGGTTTCCCCCTTAAGAACATTTACTACATTTGAACCTCGGAAATATATACGCACCAGAACTTTACAGCATGCTTAATCAGGGTGCGGGGAGAAGTTGTAACTTGTTATCCAATTTCATAGCTATCATTATTTTATAAGATAGGCAAGTATCAAATTCAAATTCCCAAAGGAGGATCTGAAGATGAAGAAAGTACGTTTTTTGTTGATAGCGCTGGCGATTGTTGCCATGGTTTTGGCTGCCTGCGCACCTGCTGCCCCGGCAGCTAAACCAGCTGAAGAAGCCGCCCCTGCTGAAGAGGCTGCCCCAGCTGAAGAAGCAGCCCCTGCTGAAGAAGCAGCTCCTGCTGAAGTCGCTGCGGTAAAAGAAGGCGACCCGGAGACCGCTTGCAAGGCCGATGAAAAAGGCTGCGCGGTGATCAAACCCGGCGAGACCATCCAGATTGGTATGGCTGGCCCCATGACCGGCGACTACGCTTCCTTCGGTATCGACATTTCCCAGGGCGGCCAGATTGCCGTTATGGACAACCCCGGAATTGGCGACTGGACCTTTGAACTGGTGACCGAAGACACCCAGGGCTCTCCTGAAGCTGGTGCTGCTGTGGCGAACAAATGGGTAACCGTTCCCAACATGGTTGCCATTGCCGGCCACATCTTCTCGGGTGAAACCGAAGCCGCCATGCCTGTTTATGAAAAAGCCGGCTTCCCCATGCTTTCCCCCTCAGCCACCAACCCGCCGTTGACCACCCTGGGCTCAACCGTGTTCAATCGTATCGCCTTCACCGATGCCACCCAGGCTGCCGATTCCTCGAAGTACATGTTCGAAACCCTTGGAATCAAAAAACTGGCTGTCATGCATGATGGCGGCGCTTATGGACAGGGTCTGGCTGACCTGGTCAAAGAAGAATTTACCAAACTGGGCGGCGAAGTGGTTGCCTACGAAGCCATCACCCCCGGCGAGACTGACTACTCCGCAGTGCTGTCCTCCATTGCCGCCAAAGCCCCCGAAGCCATTTACTATGGCGGTTACATTGGCGAAGGCATTGTGATCGCCAACCAGATGGATCAGACCGGTCTGGGCGACGCAATCCTGTTCGGTTGCGACGGCACCTACGGTATTGACCTGATTGACAAAGCCGGCGCCAATGCTGAAGGCGCTTATGCCGCCTCCCTGGTTCCGCCCGAATCGGAAGCTGAGAAGAAATTCGCCGAACAATACGAAGCTGAATATGGCACCAAACCCGGCGTGCTGTCTCCCTACACCTGGAGCGGTTATGATGTGGTTTCTGCCCTGATGGCCAAAGTTGCCGATGTTGCCTTTGTTGGCCCCGATGGAAACCTGTATGTTCCTCGAACCGAATTGGTTAAAGCCGTTCGCGGTATGAAGGGCGTCCAGGGTATCACCGGTGATATCACCTGTACTGAAACTGGTGAATGCAACACCGCTGGCCCGTCCATCTATGTTGTGAAAGATGGCGAGTGGGTCAACGCCAAGTAATTTGTTGACGTGAATTGAATGGTGGAAAAGACGCCTGGCGTCTTTTCCACCACATTATTTTGAATCCAAGTATTAGACTCTGAAAGAGGGTCGCCGTGGCAAAAAAACCACTATGAAATCGCACAAATCTTCTGCTCGAACACCTTTGCGAACAGCCCAAATCATTCGACTGGTCCTTGGACTGGTAGTTTTGATCTGGCTGATTTCGCGATTGTACACAGTGTTTTTTGTTGAACAAGTGTATGGCCCTGACACCTGGATGCGTCTGGCGGTATCCGGGTTGATTCTGGGCGGCATGTATGCCGTGATCGCCATCGGGTATACCCTGGTATATGGCATCTTGTTGATGATCAACTTCGCGCATGGCGAAGTGATGATGCTGGGAGCATTTGGCGGCTATTTTGCATTTGAAGCTTTGGAAGCCATTTCAGCAAAGTCTGTCGAAAATCCAAAGCTCAATTTTTTGAATGCCCAACCGCTCTTATCTGTCTTTATTGCTTTTCTCACCGGGATGCTGGTTTCAGCGACAGTCGGATATTTTCTCGAAAAAATAGCCTACCGTCCGCTGCGCAACGCCCCGCGCCTGGTTCCATTAATCAGCGCCATTGGCGCTTCGACTTTTTTGCAAAATTCAGGGCAGCTTTTGTTTGGGCCGCAGCGCCGTGATTATGCCAATCCTGACATTTTAACACGCGGAACAGGTTGGATTATCAATGTGGGCGGCAGCAAAGTTATGCTGACCTATACAGGCGTTTTTTCATTTGCCCTTTCGATTATTTTAATGGTGGGGTTGTACTTGGTTGTTCAGCGCACCAAATTGGGACGCGCCATGCGGGCTGTGTCGCAAGATAAAAAGACGGCAGCACTGATGGGCATCGATGTGGATGACATTATTTCCAAGACCTTTGTGATCAGTGGTGTCCTGGCTGGCGCGGCAGGCGTGATGTGGGGCATCCACAATGGTTTGATCAACTTTTATACAGGTTTCATCCCCGGCATCAAAGCCTTCACTTCAGCCGTGCTGGGCGGAATTGGGAATATCCCCGGCGCCATGCTGGGTGGCATTTTTCTGGGCGTCATCGAAGCTATTGGCCCGGCCATTCTGGGTATTGATTTCCAATTGAAAGATGTTCTGGCCTTTTCCATCCTGGTGTTGGTGTTGATGTTCCGTCCTTCGGGAATTCTGGGTGAAGCCTTGACGGAGGAGAAGATATGAAATCGACGCCTGTACGCAACGGCATCAATGCTGGAATCGTGTTTGGTATTCTTGTCATATTCTCCTCGTTGACTGGTTTCACATTGACTGCCACAAAAATGATCGGCAATGCAGTGAATACCATGAAGCTGATGAAAACCACCGGCGCAATGGCCTGGGTGAACCTGGTTATTTTTGTGATTTTGCTGGGTTTCTTTGCGGGGTGGATGGCTGCCAAGCGGCGCGATCCTGATAAAATCAGCGATGCCTTGATCAGCGGCCTGGTTGCCGGTGTGATTGCCGGAATCATCGCAGCAGCATACGCCTTTTTAATAGGCTCTCTGGATGCGGCAAAGGTAAACCTTCGCAATTACTTGCCTTATATGTCCAAAGATGCCATCAAACAATTCCTGTTCCTGAAGAAAAATGACCTGATAACGCCAGCCCTGATGCACTTTGGTTATACCATTGGCGGCAGCTTATTGGGAGCTATGTTTGCAAGATGGATAGTCCGTGGTAAATGGCGGCTTAACATAAATCAAAAATTTGTTGAAGGTTCAACAAGTTTGGCGTCATTACCCTGGGTGGTCAACCTGCGCAACTCAGCCTATTTCCGCTACATTGCCCTGGGGCTGGTTTTTCTGGCCTTGTTCTTCATTCCCCGCAGTTTGAGTTCTTACTGGAACTACATCATAGGCCTGGTGGGCATCTATGTTTTGATGGGCCTGGGATTGAATATCATTGTGGGGTATTCCGGGCAGTTGGTGCTGGGGTATGTGGCGTTCTTTGCCATGGGCGCCTATTCGTTTGCCCTGTTAACCGCCCCGGAACCGCACCATATTATGTTGACCTTCTGGCAGGCTTTGCCTCTTTCTGTGCTGCTGGCTGCATTGACGGGTGTGCTGTTGGGGCTGCCGCTGCTCAACCTGCGCGGCGACTACCTGGCCATTGTCACCCTGGGTTTTGGTGAAATCATCCGCATTTTGTTAAAGAGCGATATACTCGCCTTTTTCACCGGCGGCCCAAAGGGTTTGCGCCAGCTTGCCCAACCCAAGTTGTTCGGCAAGCCGTTTCATGGTGATGTGGAATATGTGTATTTGATTACACTGGCGGTGATCCTGGTGATTTTTGTCACCCAGCGTTTGAAGAATTCTCATTCCGGACGCGGTTGGGAATCCATCCGTGAAGACCAGACCGTGTCACAGGCAATGGGTGTAAATACTTATTCATCCAAACTGCTGGCGCTGGCAATTGGCGCGGGTTTTGCCGGGTTGGCCGGTGCTTTATTCGCTTCGCGCAACCTGTTCACCGGGCCGGAAGATCATGTTCTCATGGTGTCGATTAACGTTTTGTGCCTGGTGATTGTGGGCGGCATGGGCAGCATTCCGGGTGTGATTTTGGGCGCCTTTGTTTTGAAAGGGCTGCCTGAATTACTGCGCGACCTGGAGCTTTACCGCATGCTGGCATTTGGCGCTTTGCTGGTGGTGATGATGATTATTCGCCCTGAAGGCCTGTGGCCGTCATCACGTCCCAAATTGGAGAACCAATTCCTCGAAATAAATAATTCACCCCAACCAACGGGTGAATCAGGGGAAAAGGCTGGCTAGTCATGGAAAATATTCTTGAAACACATCGCGTATCCAAATTCTTCGGTGGATTGACAGCCGTTGATACAGTTGATTTGCAGGTCCCGGAAAAGAACATCACCAGCATTATTGGGCCTAACGGCGCTGGCAAGACAACCTTCTTCAACTGCGTGTCTGGTTTTTATAGTCCTGAAGAGGGTGACATCATTTTCATGGGTAAACCTATCCAGGGACTGCCCACTAACGAAATCGCCAGGCGGCACATCTCGCGCACATATCAGAATATTCGCCTGTTTGGCAATATGACCGCCCTGGAAAATATCCTGGTTGGCGAACATCCCCGCATGCAGTCGAACTGGTTGGAAGCCATCGTAGGTACACCGCGTTTCCGCAATGATGAAAAGAACGGCCTGGCTGAAGCCATGCGCCTGCTGAAATTTGTTGGGTTGGAAGGCCTGGGCGACAGCCTGGCGCGTAACCTGCCTTATGGTGCGCAGCGGCGATTGGAAATTGCCCGTGCCCTGGGTAATGGCCCCAAATTGCTGCTGTTGGATGAACCGACAGCGGGTATGAATCCGCAGGAAACCGAAGAAATGACCCTGTTCATCCGCAGCCTGCGCGATCAACTGGGCATCACCATCATCCTGATTGAACATGATATGCAGGTAGTGATGGGAATTTCAGATCAAATTGCTGTGTTGGATTATGGCAAGAAGATTGCAGAAGGAACGCCTGCTGAAATACAGTCCAACGAGCGTGTAATTGAAGCCTACCTGGGCCCCGGCGCCGATAAACTTTCAGAAAAATTTAGACGGAAGAAAAAATCCCATGAGCCACAAAATGCTTGAAGTTCAAGACATCCATGTTTACTACGGAGCCATTCACGCTCTAAAAGGGATCAGCTTTTATCTTGAAGAAGGCGAGATTGTTGCTCTGATTGGCGCAAATGGCGCCGGGAAAAGCACTTCCCTGAACACCATCTCTGGTCTGCTGCGGCCTCAGCCGGGAACCATCAAATTCCAGGATGAGGATATTACCCAGACACCGCCGGCGAAAATTGTTCGCAAGGGAATTATCCACGTGCCGGAAGGCCGCAAGATTTTCCCCAAATTAACTGTTTGGGAAAACCTGGAGATTGGGGCTTATTCACGGGATGATCGGAATGAAATCGAAAAAGATTATGAAAAGGTATTCGATTTGTTCCCGCGTTTGCGTGAAAGAAAAAGCCAGTTGGGCGGCACGCTTTCGGGTGGCGAACAGCAAATGCTGGCCATCGGCCGAGGTTTGATGGCGCGCCCCAAACTGCTGCTGCTGGATGAACCGTCCATGGGTTTGGCGCCTATTCTGGTTGAACAGATTTTTGAAATCATTCAGGATATCAATTCTCAGGGTACCAGCATATTGCTGGTTGAGCAGAATGCACAGATGGCGCTATCAATTGCCGACCGCGGTTATGTTTTGGAGACAGGCAAGGTTACCATGACAGATGCTGCAGACAGGTTGCTGGTTGACCCAAAAGTCATCAAAGCTTATCTTGGCGGTCACTAATTCCCTGATCGGCATTGGAACGAATTGACAAATAAACAGGCGACCCTTATGGGTCGCCGTTTCTTTATAAATAAAAGTACCCCGCCATGCCGTGTGCAGCTAAGTTTTGAACCTGCTTTCGCAGGATCGGCCCCCACCCAACAGCTTCGCCTTGGCTCAGGCCTATCGCGTTGCCGTTATATATGATAGGGGCACATTTTTGGTAAGTGTTGGCTCAAAACCTGTTTGCAGCACCACGAACACAGCAGGGTGCTTTTCTTATACCATGAATCAAAAACTGTGCCAAGTGTTGCAGGGTGCTGGACAGGCGATCTTAACAATCATGTCTGACCTCTATCCAAATTGTCTGCTGACAGATTCGCCAAAACCCTATACAATAGGTGAAATTGCTTTCAAAAGGAAAACATGCCAGGCATTCGCTCATTCATTGCCGTGCCGCTTGAGCGGCAGCTTTTACAACAAATAGCCAGAATTTCACAAATGCTCAAGGAAACGATGCGCGGGGGTGTGAGCTGGGTGCAACCGGCGTCGATTCATCTTACCCTGAAGTTCCTGGGAGAAATTCAGCCTGGTAAAATTGCTGAAGTAAAAAATGCTTTGCACGCAGTTGTGCCGAAATTTGAGCAGTTTGAGTTGGACGCCGCCGGCCTGGGATGCTTCCCTAATAAAAATCGACCGCGCGTGGTGTGGGTGGGATTGCGTGCACCCGTAGAGTTGGACCATTTGCAAAAGAGTATTGAAGATGCCTGTGTTGAACTGGGATTTGAACGTGAACAGCGGAAATTTTCTCCGCATTTGACGCTGGGCAGAGTGAAACCCTATGCCCGGCCAGAGGACATCCTTTGCCTGCAGCAGGCGCTGGAGCGCATTCCGGCGCTCAACCTGGGCGTCACACATGCCTGTGAGGTGGTCTTGTTTAAAAGCGACTTGCAGCCCTCCGGAGCCATCTATTCACCCTTGATCAGTGTAAAATTGAAACAAAAATGAGGAAGGTGGAAACTGAATACAAACGAAATTGCACATCAATTGATTGATATTCTCGAAGAGAAAAAAGGAGAGAAGATCGTTCTACTGGATCTTCGGGAGATTGTAAATTTTACTGATTATTTTATTATTTGCAATGGAACCAGCGACCGTATGCTGCAAAGCCTGGCCGATGCTGTGATTGAAGGCGCGCGTGCAAAGTTGAAGATTCACGGCAGGATTCAAGGATCGCCCGACGGTGGATGGGTGGTGGTGGATATGGGAGATGTGGTCATTCACCTTTTTTCGCCCGACCAGCGCGATTTTTATAAATTGGAAGAATTGTGGCAGGCTGGAAAAGTGGTGCTGCGCCTGCAATAAATTGTTGTTTTATTGTTGACCTTTGATTAAGGTTTGAGAAGAGCAAGAACTTCGCGGCTGTGATCGGCGGGTTTCACATTTTCAAACACCTTCTCGATGATGCCTTCGGGGTTGATGAGAAATGTAGTGCGGTAAATCCCATCATACTCGCGTCCCATGAACTTCTTTCTACCCCACACGCCGAACAATTCGGCAACTTTGTGATCTTCGTCGGACAGCAGTGTGAAAGGCAGGTCGTGCTGTGTTTTGAATTTTTGATGTGATTTGCACGAATCGGGGCTGACACCGAGGATGGTAACTCCGGCATCCAGATACTCTTTAAAATCATCGCGAAAGTGCAGCGCTTCCAGCGTGCAGCCTTCGGTGTTGTCTTTTGGATAGAAATACAGCAGCACGGTTTTCCCGCGATAGTCGGACAGGTTGTGCACAACACCGTCTTCGTCAGGAATGCTGAATTCGGGTGCGGGGGTTTTTTCTTGTAACGGCATAATTACCTCCTATTAATTTGTAGCTTATTCTCCATTACAATCTTTTACGATATTCCCCATGTTCGTCACATCATAACCAGGCATGGCTGCCACTGCATTTCGAAAATCCGCATCGTGCATCAAATCGAAAAGCGGGTGCAACAATTTGCTTTTTAAATGTTCGCATGGAATAACCAGGTCATAACGTTCCTGAAACAGGGGAACAAAGTCAAGGTCGAGCGCTCTGGCGGCGGCAGTTACACCCAGGCCGCAATCAGCGCGTTCTGATGCGACCGCAGCGGCAACTGCCAGATGTGTGTATTCTTCCAGTTCATAACCAACAATGGCTTCAGGTGAAATACCCAGATTCTGCAAATGATAATCCAAAAGCACACGAGTACCAGCGCCGCGCTGGCGGTTTACAAAACGTATGCCGGGACTGGCCAGATCGGCAAGCGACCGGATGTTTTTGGGGTTGCCTTTGCGAACAATCAACCCCTGCTCGCGCCCTGCCCAGGTGACCAGGCGCACGGGGATATCTGGCAGGTATTGTGCAATGGCTGAAAGGTTGTATTCTCCGGTGGCAGGATCCAACAGGTGTGAACCGGCAAAGTGTGCTTCACCGCGCCGCAATGCAACCAGGCCGCCCTGGCTGCCTACGTTGGCCGAAACCAGTCGCCGGCCTCTTTCCATGATAAACTGCGCCAGCAGGTCGAGCGTCATGTCGTGTGAGCCGATGACAAAAATGGTGTCGTCCAGTTCAGCAGGATTGCGGTACAGGCGAACATTAATTTCAGAGCCTGCCTCCAAGCCTTGCACGCTGCTGGGAATGATAGCAATCCCATCAGCCCTGACCAGCGAAGTGATCATACCAGCGCCACGGGAAAGCGGCGCAGCCAACATGCGGGTGCCAACCCGACCCACCACCACGCGCATAAAGTCATCATCACCGGCCGGAGAGGTGACTTTGCGGGTGAGTGCGGCGTTCACTGTGACGGGTTGTTCAGGCTGGCCTCCCTGCCAGAGCTTCAATAGCGGTTCAACAAAAATTTCGCCTGTGAGGGCGGCAGAAACCGGGTATCCGGGGATGCCAATGATGGGGGTTTGCGTCGAATCGGCTCTGGTGACAGAATGATGGATCATTCCCAGGATGACCGGGTGGCCGGGCCGCACGGCCACACCGTGCACCAACAGGTTTCCCAGTTTTTCAACCACACGCGAGGTAAAATCTTCGGAACCAGCTGAAGAACCGGCATTGACCAACACCAGGTCATACTCGTTCGCAGCCTGCTGCACATGTTCGCAGATGAGGTCGAAATTGTCAGGGGTGATGGGAAAACGGGTAGGCTCGCCGCCCCATTCTTTAACCTGTGCGGCCAGAACCAGCGAGTTATATTCAATGATATCGCCGCGCTGTATTTCACTGCCTATGCTGACCAATTCAGTGCCGGTGGGGAGGATGGCCACGCGCGGTTTGCGGCTTATTTTTACCTGTGTGTGACCGCTGGCAGCAATGGCGCCCAGGTCGGCGGGGCGCAAGCGGTGACCCGCCGGCAGCACCAGTTGGGTGGCGACGATGTCTTCTCCCAGGGGGCGAACATTTTTCCACGGGGTTAGCGCGGCTCGCAGCCGGATGGCATGCGGTTTGCGCGGGTTTTCAGCAAGAGAACCGCTTTCATCGAGCGGTTCCACCAATTCTATCGGTACCACGGCGTTTGCCCAGGCGGGCAGCGGGTCGCCGGTATCAACATATTCAACCTGTGCACCGTATTGCAGCGTGACCGGCTGGGTGGGCATGGCGTGGTTGGTTTCTTCTGCCAGCAGCGCAAAGCCGTCCATACCCGAGGCGTGATAATGCGGCGAAGAAATTTTTGCCCAGACGGATTCAGCCAAAATCCGTCCGATCACATGCTCGTTCAACTCGCATGTTTCAATGCCCAGTCTTTTCCATAATCCGGCTTGCTGTAATGCCTGATGAAAAGCTTCTTTGGCCTGTTGAAGTGGGATATCGTGGAGGTAAACACTCATCATAGTTTTTTGATGTGGAAAAGCCTATTTTCCTTACCTATTGAGCCGGGGTTTCGGGCTGGGCAAGCGCCGGATCGACAGTGGGCTGCGTTACCGGCTCTTCAACCGCACCTTCACCGGTAGTGGCAGAGGACGGGTCGGTAACCGTGGCCGGTGCGGCAGGCATAACATCCGGTTTCCAGGGCAGGTAAGTTATAAAGTCTTCCAGGGTAAGCTTGTTGTTTATTTCATAACGCGGCAGGTAATATAATGACGCCCAGCGTTCGTGGTCACTGGTTTTGCCAATGCCCACTGCACTGGTGTAACCCCAGCGTGAGACACGATCAGCCACTTCGCCATTAAAACCGTTGCCGGGATAGGCAAAGGTGGTAACCGGAACACCAAGTGCTTTTTCAAGCACCAGGCGCGAACCGGAAATTTCATCAGACCATCTGCTTACATTTTCAGCTTTGGTTAAATCAACACCAGTCATGCCTTTGCTGCCAACTTCCCAGCCGGCGGCGACCATTTCTTTAACCTGGGCGCTGCTGAGCGTGCCTTTGCCGTCCAACTGGCTCGAGGCTATGTAGAGTACCCCGGCGAATCCCATTTCTTTCATAATAGGAAATGCTTTCGTGTAGATACCAGACGTGTTGCCGTCAAACGTGATAACCACCGGACGGGGAGGAAGATTGCCACCGCTGACCAGGATTTCTGACACCAGTGAAACCGGGATGCTGGTGTAGCCTGCCTGTTTCAGCACTTCCATCTGTTGGCGGAAAACGGCAGGATCGATATTGAGCGGGCTTTCATGCTGGTAATAAACATTGTCTTCCAGCCCGGCAGCGATGTGCGTGTAAAGCAAAATGGGCACTTTGGCGCTCCCGGCCGGGTAGGCAGCCCAGGCTTCGGTGGGAGTGGGGCTGGGGGGAGGAGTCACGGTAACCGTGGCAGTGGGTTCAGGCGTGTCGGTGGGCGCCTCAGTAGGGGGAGGGGTGTAGGCAGCGGTCAATTGCGCTCCAACCGTCTGGGCTGCCTGAGTGTAAACCATGTTTGTGTCAATTTCAGGTTCTTTGGGTCCGCATCCAACGATCAGTGTCAAGAGCAACACTGCGATTAACAATATCCAAGTTTTTTTCATTTCTTCTCACTCTCCTGAGGGATTACGCAAAACTATCCCCTGATATTTCGGCGTAAAAATTTTTTAATGTTGAGATGTTTCACCCTGTACGGATGACAGGGGTTAGTCAATCACAATTTTACTTGATAATCTGATGTTTCCGGGTCGATCTGTTTTTATTGTAATAAATAGACCTGTACCATTTGATTGGCTTCCAGGCCGTTGGCGGCAGATGGAATGCGCAGCAAACCGTCAGCTTTTGCCAGTGAAAAGATCAGGTTGCTTTTGTAGAAAATGGGCTCGGCAATCCAGCCATTCTGTCCATCATCCAACAGGCGCACGGGAATCCAGTCTTCGCGTCCCGCCTGGGAGGATAAGTTGATCGACAGGCGCGCCTGAAGATAAGGGCGCATATTGGGAACATGCATTCCCAACAGGCGCTGAATCAAGGGTGGTATGAAAAGCCCTGCAATCACCAGCGCGCTGACCGGGTTACCCGGCAACCCAATGATGGGTTTTCGATCACACACAGCCAGGATGGTGGGTTTGCCCGGGCGAACATTGACGCCGTGCACCAGCACACCGGGGGCGCCCATCCCCTGGATCACATCAGCGGTCAGGTCGCGAACACTGGCAGAGGAACCGGCAGTGATCACCACGGCAGCATTGTTTTGCATGGCTTTTTTCACAGCGGTGGCGAGTTGTTCGCGGTCATCGGCCACGATGCCGCAGTTTACCGCAATGCCGCCCAATCGATGAATGAGGCTGCCAAGTGTGTAACTGTTGATATCTCTGACTTGACCGGGCATGGGGTTTTGATGGGGTTCCACCACCTCATCACCGCTTGAAATGATGGCAATGCGGGGAGGTGCAGCCACTTGAACTTGCTGGATTCCCAGCGCGCACAGGCCGCCGATGTGCGCCGCATTCAATCGAACGCCGGCCGGGATAATGATTTCATTTTCCTGAACATCTTCTCCGCGCTGGAGGATGTTTTCTCCCACACCACAGGCTTTCAAGATTTCCACTTCACCGGGGCGGGCGATTTGCGTATCTTCCAGCATGATGACGGCATCAGCTCCGTCCGGCAGCATACCGCCGGTGTGGATATGGGCGCATTCTCCCCTTTGAAGAGAAAAAGCCGGTGAACTGCCCATGGGCACTTCGCCGATGACTTTCAGGTAGGCGGGCAGGCTCTCACTGGCGCCGAAGGAATCAGTGGCGTGCAGGGCATATCCATCGACGGTGCTGCGCGAGAATGCCGGCAGCGCTTCGGGAGCATGGATATCGACTGCGCTGACACGCAAAACCGCGGTTTGCACCGGCGCCATCTCTGACTCGGGAGTGAAAACGGGCAGGTGATCGAGAAATTTTTGCAGAGCGTCGCCGGGAGGTAGCAATTGAAGGAATTCAGGCATTGAAAACTCCCTTCCATCTGGTATTTGACATATTCTACATTACCCTGCTGGTTTGCACAATTCAATTCTTCATGTTAAACTTACCTGTTATGAAATTTGGACTGTTGATCGTTTCACTTTTTATGCAATTATCTCTTTGGTCAGGCGGGCTGCCCAACTTGACACAGGTTGACCAACCGGAGATCATTTCACCTGTGCCGGGTGCGGCTTTGCAAGGCACCGTCTCCATCATCGGCACAACTGATATCAACAATTTCTCATATTATGAAGTTGCTTTTGCGTATGATGAAGGGGAAGAACCAGGCTGGTTTGAATTGAAATCTGCCAAAAAAATGATCCGGGACGGCGAACTGGCTGCCTGGGATACCACCACCATCGCCGACGGCGCTTACATGCTGAGATTGCGCGTGCACCTGGAAAATGGCGACAAAAAAGATGTGGTTGTCAGGGGGCTGCGCGTGCGTAATTATTCAGCCATTGAAACCAACACACCCCAGGCGGCGGCAGCCCTGGAATCTACCAGCGCGCCAGGCGAAACAACCAGCGCAGCGCCACAAAAGACGCCCGTGCCATCGGTAGTTGCATCGAACCCCGCTCAGATCACACCCGGCCAGGTCACGCGTTTTTTGGTCGGCGGGGCGCTGTTGACAGCGGTTGGCTTTATATGCGTGGGGCTGTTTTTTACCATACGCTATTCACAAAAAAGGGGATAAGGAATTGTATCGTGTTTGTTAAACGTTTACTGGGTATTGAAAAACAATTTGAGTCAGACGCGCAGCGTGTGATGATCGTGGGATTGGGCAACCCCGGCCGCGAATACCGCGAGAACCGTCACAATGTTGGTTTCATGGTCATCGACGCGCTGGCTGAAAAATTTGGCATCACACCGGGCAAGGTGAAATCCAAAGCCATCCTGGGCGAGGGTAGAGTTGACGGCATTCGCGTGGTGTTGGTGAAGCCTCAAACCTTCATGAATTTGTCCGGTCAGGCGGTGGCTTCGCTGGTGAAATTTTACAAAATACCTTTGGATCGTATGCTTGTCATTCACGACGACCTGGATTTGCCCCTGGGAATTTTGCGTTTGCGCCCGGGAGGCGGTTCGGGCGGGCAGAAAGGGATTGCATCGATCATTGAACGGCTGGGAACGCAGGATTTCCCCCGAATGCGTGTAGGTATAGGAAGGCCGCCAGGCAGAATGGATCCTGCCGATTATGTGCTGCAGGATTTTTCAAAGCAGGACAAAGATGAACTGACATTACTGTTTCAACGCGCCGTTGATGCGGTGGAAGTTTTCATCCACTATGATTTGCAAACGGCCATGAACCAGTTTAACGGCGGTTCGAATGGGGGAGACAAGGCGTGATATCTGTCTTTCAGTCACTGCCGGTCTATCAACAATTTAGCCGGTCAGTGCAGGATGGTGCGACAAAAACTGGGTTGGGTGTAATGCGCTCGGCCCGTTTGCCGCTTTTGGCAGCCTTGCAACATGATTTGAAGCGGCCGGTGTTGTTGTTGACCAACCGCTCTGACCGGGCGCTTGCCCTGGCTGATGAACTGCCTTTCTGGTCGCCGTCGATTATTCGCCAGGTATTTCCTGCTCCCAACCCGCTGTTTTATGAGATCGCCGCCTGGGCATCAACCACACGGCGCGACCGTTTGCAGGCGCTTGCCATGCTGGCGTCGTATCATTTGCCGGGCATTCCCCGCCCGGAAAAACCTCCGGTGATCGTAGCGCCGCTGCGGGCAGTGATGACTCGAACACTGCCCCGCAGAGACTTTTTGCTTTCATCCAAATTGATCAAGGTTGGACAAACCCTGATCATCGAAAGCCTGATCCGCTCATGGGTTGATATCGGGTATCGGGCGGTGGACACGGTGTTGGAAGCCGGCCAATTCTCACGGCGCGGAGGAATCCTGGATATCTGGACTCCGGCTGAATCAGCTCCGCTGCGCCTGGACTTCTTTGGAGATGAATTGGAAACCCTGCGCCGGTTTGACCCTGCCAGCCAGCGCACCCTGGAAAAACTGGATCAGTTATGGATTACTCCGGCGCGTGAAGTGCTGCCTGGAAAGGCTCACGGCGTGATTCCTGATGGACAAGAAGTGGAAGATTTTTCGCTGCCACTGGTGCACAGCACTCCAACCAGCCTGTTGGATTATTTACCAAAAGACACACTGCTGATTCTGGATGATCTGGATGGATTGAGCATGGTCGCCAGCGACATGGAAGAACGGGCAGTTCGCACCCGCACTGAGGCGGTCCAGGAGGGAATTTTACCGCCAGATTTCCCGGTGCCCTATGTGACCTGGTCGGAGATTTTGGACAGGCTGGATGATTTTCAGTGGCTCGATTTTGGCCGAGTGACACCGCCAGGTGATTCTGAAATTGCGCACATCTTTACTCCTGGAGAGCGCTTTGCCGGGCGTTTGAAGCCGCTGCTTGAATCAGTTGCAGATGGCTCCAAGCAAGGCGATCCATTTATGCTGGTTTCGCGGCAGGCGCCGCGCCTGCAAGAGTTGTGGCGAGACCAGCAGGGCAATGATCGACTGGACCTGGAACCGCAGTTCCTGGAAGGTAGTTTGAGTGAAGGCTGGAATATTTATATTGGCCAGGACAGGCAATTCCATTTGCTCACCGACAGCGAAATTTTTGGCTGGGAACGTCCACGCCCGCGCCAGCAGCAGCGCGCCGTAGCCATGGCCCCCGAGGCCAGTTATGCCGACCTGAAACCAGGTGATTGGGTGGTGCATATCGAGTACGGCATCGGTCAATTCACCGGGCTGGTGGCGCGTGTGGTGGACGGTAACGAACGTGAATTTTTGCAAATAGAATATGATGCCGGCGATGTGCTGTTTGTACCCGTGCATCAGGCTGACCGGCTGACGCGCTATGTGGGCACCGATAATAATCCACCGCACCCCACACGCCTGGGAACCCCCGAATGGTCGGGCGCCAAGCAGCGCGCGCGTGAAGCCGTGATGGAAGTGGCTCATGAACTGCTTGAATTGTATGCCCAGCGCCAGGTGGTGGAAGGGCATGCGTTTTCCAAAGACCAGGCATGGCAGCAGGAATTGGAAGCCAGTTTTCCTTACGTGGAGACAGCGGATCAAAAACGCGCTATTGAAGATGTGAAACGTGATATGGAAAACAAACGCCCCATGGACCGCCTGCTGTGCGGTGATGTGGGCTATGGAAAAACCGAAGTGGCATTGCGCGCAGCTTTTAAAGCGGTAATGGACGGCAAACAGGTGGGTGTGCTGGTGCCCACCACGGTTCTGGCGCAGCAGCATTTTGAAACCTTCCGCCAGCGGTTGTCGGCCTACCCGGTGACAGTGGAGATGCTTTCGCGCTTTCGTACACCGCGTGAGCAAGACCAGATTTTAAAGCGCGTCTATGCGGGTGATGTAGACATTCTCATCGGCACGCACCGCCTGGTTCAACCCGATGTGGTGTTTAAAGACCTGGGGTTGGTGATCATTGACGAAGAGCAGCGTTTTGGCGTGACGCACAAAGAGTTTATGAAGCGTTTGCGCACCGAGGTGGATGTGTTGACTTTGACGGCAACACCTATTCCACGCACGCTGTACATGGCATTGACCGGTGTGCGCGACATTTCCACCATCAACACCCCGCCAGAAGAGCGCCTGCCAATTGTGACGCACATTGGCCCCTATTCGCCCAAATTGGTGCGCCAGGCTATTTTACGAGAATTGGAGCGCGGCGGGCAGGTGTTTTTTGTGCACAACCGCGTGCAAACCATCTATGCCATGCAAATGCACCTCAACCGCCTGACGCCTGAGGCGCGCGTGGGTGTGGCGCACGGCCAACTACCCGAAGGTGAATTGTCCAAAGTGATGCGGGCTTTCAGCCAGGGTGAAATCGACGTTTTATTATGCACTTCCATTATTGAGTCCGGTCTGGATATTCCCAATGCCAACACGCTCATTGTTGACCGCGGCGACACCTTTGGACTGGCTCAGTTGTACCAGTTGCGCGGCAGAGTGGGGCGGGGCGCTCAGCGCGCTTATGCCTATTTCTTCCGGCACAAACGCCGCACGCCAACACCTGAAGGACAGGAACGCCTGGAGGTGATTGCTGAAAACACGCAACTGGGTTCAGGCTATTCGATTGCCATGCGCGACCTGGAAATGCGCGGGGCTGGAGAGCTGTTGGGAACGCGCCAGCACGGAACCATCACCGCGGTGGGATTCCACCTGTATACCCGATTGCTGGCCCAGGCAGTGCGCGACCTGAGGCGTGCCCAGGGGCTGCCGCAAGCCGAAGGAAAGGTGCAGGTGCGCGAACTGGCCATCAACCCGGTGACGGTTGACCTGTCGCTGCCGGTGGGCATTCCCATTTTCTATGTCGCTGACCAGGATATGCGCTTGAGCCTGTACCGCAGGATTGCCGATTTGAGTGCAGAGGATGAAATTGACGCGCTGATGGACGAGTTCAATGACCGCTTTGGGCCGGTGCCGGAAGCGGTGCGTAACCTGTTTTTTCAAATGCATGTCAAACTACTGGCCGAGAAAATTGGCCTGTCTTCGGTGACCCTGGAAGGCGACCAACTGGTTTTGCGCTATCCGCCGCTGCCCGAGGGAGTGACTTCGCGAAATTTACCCGAAATGGGCGAAGGGGTGCGCGCTGGTAAGAATGCTTACTGGCTGGCTGTGGCCGGTGAAGAGGACTGGCAGAAACGCCTGGCTCAATTGCTGCAAGCCTTGCTAACAAAAGCACAGGGCAGAGATTAGCCCGCTTGCATTTGATTGGGTGCGGGTTTAAGATAACAGTGAGCATTGGAATTCATTCAAATTACCAGGTTTTGATTGGGGAGGATGAGAATGACCGAAGAACGATTGTTTTGCCAGTTTTGTGGGTCTCAAATCCAACCAGGTTTCAAATTTTGCGATAAATGCGGCAGCCCTGTGGATGCCGGTTCAGCAGCAAGCGCAGCAACGGCACCTGCCGAACCCGCCGCTGTTGTTGGTTACTCCTCGCCTTCCCCGGCGCCAGCCAACTTTAATACCAGCCAAAATAAACCAACCGGAAAAAAACCTGCCTGGATCATCCCGCTCATTGGTATTGGATGCTTGATCATGCTGTGTCTAGCAGCTTTTATTGTGGGGGGAATCTTGATGTATTCCAGCAATGGACAGGCTGAAATTTCAACGGTGGAAGCCCAAGCAGAAGAATCAGAACCTGTGGTAAGCGAAGAACCCGAAATCGAAGATGAACAGCCTGAAATTCCTACAGATACTCCAGTAAGCTTACCCGATGCCACCAGCACAACGGCTGCCACCACCACAACTGAAAAACGATTGACTGGTACAAAAGAGCCTGTAACGACAGACGATATCCTGCTGGACTATTCTGATCAATGGCAGGTTGAGGATACCGATCAATACCGTACGGATATTTCTCAACGGGGTGATTGGGCAATTGGCGTCAAACAAGCTGATATGTCTGTGGCGGTCATCCCACCGGGACAGGCGGCTGCCGGGGTTGAAAATGTGCTGATCACAATGGATGTGGCAACCAGTGCGGCCGATCAAATCGCCGGAGTGCGCTGCCAGGTTCAGGATGAAAAGAATTATTACCAGGTTTCCTTCAAGAACAAACAATTTGCCATTGGCAGGGTGGTGGATGGAAAATTGACAGCTTTAACGGAGCCCTATTGGAAGGACAGCCAGTTCATTGGCGCTGCGGGTATGCCGGGCGGGACGAACGTCACGGTGACCTGCCAGGGCAGCAGCATTGGAGTCACAATCGAAGGTATGGGTGAGATACCCCTGGTCAGCGATCCTGATGATCGCTTCCAACAAGGCAAAATCGCGTTGTTTGCCGCTCCGGCTGAAAAAATGACCGATGAATTTTTCAGCTTCGCGATATTTAATAATCTGACCATTGAAACCCTTCCTTAATCCGACTTGCAAAATTAAAATAATACAAAAGTTCTATCATAGCCTGTTATAATGGGTTGTGATGGAAGTATTTAACTCACAATCAGGGTAGAAAGATAATATGAACCGCTTATACTTTGTGCGCCATGGCGAAAACATGGCGAATATTACCGGGGAATTCTCTCATAAGATTTTGGATTATTCACTCACGGACAAGGGAGTGCTGCAAGCCGAACAAACCGCAGAGTTTTTTGCCGACAAACAAATTGATGAAATTTTTGCCTCGCCATTGAAACGCGCCCGGGAAACCGCTGGAATTATCAGCGAGAAATTGCAACTGCCCGTCACCATCCTGGAGAATTTTCGCGAGATGAACATTGGCGACCTGGATGGGAAAAAGGGGGAAGACTTGTGGCTGTTTCACAACCAAATTGTGCGCCGCTGGTTGTCGGGCGAGCCGGAAGTGCCCTTTCCGGGTGGGGAGAATTATTTAACGATGGCACAACGTTTCCTGGGCGGATTAAATCAAATCCTCGCAGGTAAACAGAACAAAAACATAGTGCTGGTGGGCCATGCTGGAATTTTCAATTGCACGGTCAAGGATTATTGTCGGAATATTGATTTCCAAACCATCTTTACGGCTCACAATAACAACTGTTCCATTACGACCATGGACATTGAATCAGTCAACGGTTTGGTTCAAGCCAACATGGTGCAGTGGGCTTACTTTGGACATCTCAACGGGCAGGCAGCCGAGTTTGTTCCCCCCATCCCGCAACCCAAAGACCAAGCCAGGCGAGAGGCTATGAAACTGTGGAGAGAAGATGCCAAGGGATTGGAAGCCTGATTTGTGTGTTGAAGTTTGAAAGGTGACAACATGGAATTTAAACTGAACGCCCCCTTCCAGCCCACCGGCGACCAGCCCGAAGCCATTCGACAACTGGTTGAAGGTATTCATAGCGGCATGCGGAACCAGGTTCTGCTGGGCGCCACGGGCACCGGCAAGACCTTCACCATTGCCAATGTAATCACCCAGTTGCAACAACCCGCCTTGATCATGGCGCACAATAAGACGCTGGCCGCCCAGTTGTACGCCGAGTTTAAAGAATTCTTCCCCGAAAATTCGGTGGAATATTTTGTGTCCTATTACGACTATTACCAGCCGGAAGCTTATGTTCCGCAGCGCGACCTGTATATTGAAAAAGAAACTGATATTAATGAAGAAATTGACCGTTTGCGCCTGGCAGCCACCACGGCGCTCATGTCGCGGCGCGATGTGATCATCGTGGCTTCCGTTTCCTGCATTTACGGCCTGGGCAGCCCCGAGGCGTACGGCAAAGTGGTGATTAACCTGGATGTGGGCAGCATTTACCGGCGCAACGCTTTGCTGCGCCAACTTGTCGAGAGCCACTACCAGCGCAACGACATGGAACTGCGGCCGGGCACCTTCAGGGTGCGCGGTGATGTGCTGGAGGTGTTCCCGGCTTATGAAGAAAAAGCAGCCTACCGGGTGTCTTTCTTTGGCGATGAGGTGGAGAAACTAACCTCTTTCAGCCCGCTGACAGGTGAAATTTTCGATAACCCCGCCCATCTCGACCTTTACCCTGCCAAGCATTACATCACTGAAGAAGACCGCATGAAGAAGGCTATTGTGGATATTGAAGAGGAACTGGAACAGCAACTGGCTTACTTCAAAGCCAATGAGAAATTCCTGGAAGCGCAGCGCATAGAGCAGCGCACGCGCTATGACCTGGAGATGATGCGCGAAGTGGGTTACTGCTCTGGTATCGAAAACTATTCACGCCATCTCGACCAACGCCCGGCGGGCTCGGCGCCGTGGACTCTGATGGAATATCTTCCCTCTGACTATTTGCTCATCCTGGACGAGTCGCACATGACCGTGCCGCAAATTCGCGGCATGTATCACGGCGACCTTTCTCGCAAGCAAACCCTGGTGAATTTCGGCTTTCGGCTGCCTTCAGCGGTGGATAACCGTCCGCTGACTTTTGAAGAATTTGAAAAACGTATGGGAACCACCATTTACACTTCAGCTACCCCAGGGCCGTATGAACTGCAGAAGGCTGATCAGGTGGTGGACCAGGTGATCCGCCCAACCGGTTTGCTGGATCCTGAAATTGAAGTGCGTCCCACCGAACACCAGGTGGATGACCTGGTGAATGAACTGCGCAAACGGATTGAAGCGGGTGAACGCGCGCTGGTTACCACCTTGACCAAGCGCATGTCAGAAGACCTGTCAGACTACCTGATGGAACTGGGTATAAAAGTACATTACTTGCATTCAGAGGTGGAAACGCTGGAACGCATTGGCATTTTGCGTGATTTGCGCCTGGGTGTTTTTGATGTGATTGTGGGCATCAACCTGCTGCGCGAAGGATTGGACCTTCCGGAGGTTTCACTGGTGGCCATTCTGGATGCGGATAAGGAAGGATTTTTACGCTCAGATCGGGCATTGATTCAGACTGTGGGTAGGGCGGCGCGCAATGTGCATGGTAAAGTGATCATGTACGGTGACAAAATCACCGATTCGATGGCCAAAGCCATCAGCGAAACCAACCGCCGCCGCGCCAAGCAAATGGCATATAACCAGGAGCACGGTATTGAGCCCGCCACGATTGTGAAAGAGATCTATGATATAACAGCCCGCCTGGGATCAGCAGCCGACCGGGCTGTTGCGGAAGAAATCGCCGATTACCGCACCAGCCGCGAATGGCGCGGCAAGCAGGGTGAAGAATTGAAACGCATTATTGGCGAACTGGAAAGCCAGATGAAACAGGCCGCCCGCGACCTGGAATTTGAACGGGCAGCGGCTCTGCGTGACCAAATTTTTGACATGCGCGCCATGCTGGCTGAGGAATCAGATATTCCACCCTGGAAACGCGCCAAACTGCTGGCCGGTGAAATTTAATATCTTCAAGAGAGGTCAAACATCAAACGCCACTGTGAAATGATCAAATTCACCTGTGGCGTTTTCAAATGAAAAATCGACACTGGTGACGGCTGCTGCGGCAGGCCCACGGTGCAAGTATTTCAGTAACATTTCCAGGTTTTCACGTGTGCCTTCAGCTTTCACTTCAACCTGGTCGTAATTAACATTGCGCACCCAACCGGTCAAGTTGAGGGCGTGGGCTTTGTCCAGGACAAAATAACGGAAACCCACTCCCTGCACTCTGCCGTCAATGAGGGCATGCAATCTTTCGTTTTTTTCTTCGCTCATTTTGACACCTATTTCTCGCGTGACCGTTTTGAGATTGGTTTGAAAAGGAGGGATAGAAATGCGGGAAAAATGACCATGACAAGCAGTGCTGCGTAGGGGGCCAGGCTGTTCCAGGCGGTCAATCCAATGTTTTCTGCCAGCGCCTGGTCGCGCCAGTCCAGTTCCACCTGTTGCAGCGAAACGCCCAGCGCCGCCAGGCTGCCCTGCTGGCAATCCATGCCGTCCTGGTAAACCTGGACGAGACGGCGGATGGATGGGTCGCCGAATTTCTGTGCAATGAAGCGGGTGAAAGATTCAGACTGGGCGTAAGCCAGGAATGCCCCGGAAGCATCGGTTGGAAACCCGTGGCATAACGATTCCATGCTGAGCAAACTGTTTGCATTCACAGCTTGCTGCAGGGCGCGTTGATAATCGGGATTGGGGTTAAGTTCAGCCTGAGAAGCCAGGCCTTCGCTTAACCAGGTGGGAATGCGGTTGGTTTTTTCACCGAGCAATTGCGCCATTAGAATATGCACCAGTTCGTGCGGAATCTGGCGTTCCAATTCAAGCTGCTGGTTGGCGCCTGCCGGTGCTGAAATGAGAATGACGTTCTGCACTGGATTGGCGCTGCCTGCCGTCCACTGGTTGGAAATTTGTCCAAGCGTGAGGGCGTTTTGCAATTCAGCAGCTTCTTCATAAATATATAAACGGATTTGATCAGGTGGCTGTACCGGAAGGACAGCCTGCGCTGCTATAAGCCCGGTCTGTGCCGCGTTGAGAATGGATTGGCCGGTCTGTGCGCTGTGGTTTTGCCATTTGATCAGGAAAGGCGCCGATTCGAGAGTGTTCCAGGTATAGCGGTTGTCTTCGTAAATAAACTGGAAAGTTTCGCTTTCCACCTGCGAACCATCCTGGAGAATGGCGGTGAACCACACGTTGATGGGAGCAAAGGCGGGAAGATAAGTTTGGCGCAGATCATACTGAAAAACTGCTTCACCAAATGTATTTACGGGAACCACTTCCAGCCGGGTTTGCATACCGTTGGCTTTCAACGATAGAAGCAGTTCATCAACCGGTATGGAAGATTGAATGGTGGTTTCAAAAACAGCCTGTTCACCAAATTGATAGGTGATGCGGGTGTTGGAAAAAGTTATGGGAAGGTCTGGTTGAACAGGGGCAAGCGGTCCCAGCAGATTAACTATTGCCAGTAAAGGAAGTATCCAGCGTGCCATGCAGTATTCTATCCCTGTCCAACCATGCCCTGATCAGTTTGTTTCGTCGTAGTCCTCAAAGAGTTCCTCTTCGTCTTCTTCTTCGTCCTGGAAAAGCCTGCCGTACTCCTCGTCATCGCTTTCGTCTTTTACTCCCCCTTCAAGGTCAACGATTATATCGAGCATTTCATCGTCATCATCGGCGTGAATATCAAAGAGGTTAAATTCTTCAGAGCCGTCAGTAAATTCAAGGTTGCCCAGAGCTTCATCCAGAAATTCAACTTCGTCATCGTCATCAGCTTTATCCAACAAGGCTTCCAACACCTTGCGCACGTTCTTGCCGCCGATTTCGGATAATGACCAGATAATGGAACGATACAATTCCTCTTCCATGTCTTCATCTCTCACCAGCATTTCAAGCAAGGGTTGGCGGGCTGCGGCGATTTCCAACCTGCCGGCTGCCCGCACGGCTTCCAGTTGAATTTCGTGCGAAGGATGTTTCAGCATGGGAATCACTTCATGCGCCCAACTCGAATCTGCCGATTGCCCCATGGCGAACAGCGCGCTGGCAATCCAGGCTTCATCTTTATGATGGTAGGCCTTTTCAACCAGTGGGGGGACTTCAGGATGGCAGGAAAAACCCAGCGATTCCAACGCCCGGCGCTGCACCAGTTCGGATGAGTCGTTGTGATAAGCGTCCAACAAATGGTCTTCCAGGTGAGCGGCTTCAGATGAAGTTACTTTGTCCAGCTCCTTGAGATACACAAACATGCCCAGGGCTGATGCGGCCGAAGAACGCACCCCTTCATCCGTGTCGGTTTTCATCAAACGCACAAACTGGGGGATGAGGCGGTAATCTTCACATTCTGACAGCAGGTGAATAGCTTTTATGCGTAACCCCGGGTTTTCATCGGCCAGTACAAAACGTGCCAGGTCGTCAAAACAGACCAGCGTGTCGGTTTCAACCATGTCTTGCAGGTTTGCCACCAGTTCCAACCGCCGTTCCACATTCACCTGGTTCCAGATTTTTTTCAATGCTGCCAGGTTTTCGCTGCTGATGTCTGAAAACTGGCGCAGCATGGCGGTTGGCAACGGTGTGGCAGAATCCAGTAAGGCGGATATCACCTGCTGAAAACTGATGGGTTTGGGTTTGGCAGTGGGCATTTCAATTTCCTTCACACTATTTTGGCAGCACAATGGGATTGATGATGTCCTGTGTGGTGATATAAACCATTAGGGCCATCATTATGGCGAATCCGATCAGGTGCACCATGTTTTCATACTGAGCGGGAACCCTGCGTTTGATGATGATCTCAGGCATGATGAACAGGATTCGGCCGCCGTCCAATGGAGGGATGGGCATGAGGTTGGTGAGACCGATGGCAACGCTGATAATTCCCATAATCCACAGTGTGTTGACCGCAGGCAAAGATTCGGCTCCGCTGCTTGCTGTGGATTCAATCTCATCGTCCATTTCTCGCGCCTGGCTGTAGATGTCATAAATGCCTTTGGGGCCTACCGGGCGGGCTTCTTCCATACTTACCTGCCCGCGTATGAGCTGGCCGGGAAGCTGCAGAAGCTGCACGGCCTGTTGATAGGTGACACGTGAGGCAATGGGGAATGCCTGCCAGAAGGTGATGGGCGCCACCGGATTGGACATCACCACACCCAGTGAGCCTTCTCCCTTGGGCGGGTTGAGACGCGGGGTAGCACTGGTGGTGATTTCTTGCCCATTGCGCAGGTAAATGATGGTGATTTGTTTGCCCAGGTTTTGTTTGACCAGGGCGGTCACTTTTTCAATGCTGTCAACGGGTTGTTCATTGACAGACACCAGGATGTCATCCATTTCGATGCCGGCCATTGCAGCCGGGGAACCTTCGTTTACACCCACAATTTGCACTTTATGAGGGTCGGGGGCGCCGGTTTGAATGAACACCAGGCTGAAGATGATGATGCCGGTCAGCAGGTTCATCAGCGGGCCGCCCACCAGCACTGCCAGGCGGGCATAGGGATTGGCGCCCCAGAAACCGCCCGGCACTTCGGGGTCATTTTCGCCTTTAAGGCGCACAAATCCACCGATGGGAATCCAGTTGAGGGTGATTTCAGTTCCGCCAAAGTTAAACATTTTCACCAGGCGGGGTGGATAGCCGAAGCCGAATTCTTCGACTTCGATCTTGAACAGGCGCGCGGTGACAAAATGTCCCAGTTCGTGCAGGAAAATTAGCAAGCCGAACGCCAGGATAAACTCGACAATATTGAGAATTAAGTTAGAAGATGTGGCCATCGTTAACATTTATCTTTCTTGAATGATCCATTCAACCAGTAACCAGGTGCAAGCGGTGTTGCTTGTATGCATTTTTCTTTATTATATCCTGTTTGACAACCCGCCCAAAATTTTGGAGATTTTTCTAATAAATTTTTGATTACCGGACACTTTAACAAATGACGACTGCCATATCAGGTAAACTATGTTTTTTCCTGGCAAGGAAGAACAGGAGGATACCTATGGACAATCGTCGCATATATCGTACCATCAGAAT
>Ga0228536_1000593_pt1 | contig 59713 bp, 51 predicted proteins | sample SJ1Smetagenome_FD_168611 | JGI IMG/M metagenome (GOLD analysis project Ga0228536, IMG submission 168611) | Enriched culture of PCE-dechlorinating microbial communities from Ithaca, New York, USA - SJ1.S | ecosystem: Engineered > Modeled > Simulated communities (microbial... > Unclassified...
GGGATGATTTTTGATCAAAAATCATCCCTTTTTGTTTTAAATTGTTATTAAAGCAATTCTACTGTTTTACTTTTCTTGTAAAAAAACCTGACAGGATAATTCCAACTTCCGTCAAAGCAATCATCGGTAATGCCATTAAAAGCTGCGATATTACATCGGGAGGCGTAATCACAGCAGCAACTACAAATATGGCTAAAACAATGTACTTTCTATTTTTCTTAAAAAATTCTACTTTTACAATTCCAAATCTAGTCAACAGTATCATTAGTATAGGAAGTTCAAATACTATCCCAAATGCAACTACTGTACTAAGTATAAATGCAAGATAGCTGCTAAAACTGATCATTGGCTGTATAACATCGAGTTGAAAACCCAGGAAGAATACTAACATTGTAGGCACTACCATAATATAGGAAAAAACTACTCCTAACGCAAAAAATATACCTCCCATAGCCAAGGCGGACATAACCAGTCGCTTCTCTTTGGAAGTAAGACCTGGACTTATAAAGAGCCATATTTGTGCTATAAGAAAGGGAGCTGAAACAATCAATCCTCCAATCATTGCAATGCGAACATTGGCCATTAACAGCTCGGAAGGTGATATAAATATGAATTCAATATTTTTACCTAAGTCGACCATGTGCCTGATAATCCGCTCAGCGAAAGTAAAGCAAATTGCTGCTGCTGCTATGAAAAATATGGCTGAGGCAATTATCCTTTTTCTTAATTCATCCAAATGACCAGTCAAAGTTAGGTTCTTTTCTTTTTGCTTCTTATTTTTTGTCATCTTCTTTCTCATCCTCTTTGTCTGTTGCCTGATTAGCCCCTGATTTGAACTCTTTTATCGCTTTGCCTAAAGATTTCCCTATTTCAGGAAGCTTCGATGGCCCAAATATCACTAAAGCTATTGCTAATATTAAAATTAGTTCCGGTGCTCCAATTCTTCCAAATCCCATTTTATACCTCCTATCCTCGATAAAATATTGTCAAATACACAATAAATTCTATCATTTATATACATTAATATCAACTCTTATATCACCCACTTGTTCCATTGAAAAGTACTTTAAATAGTGCTATACTCTTTAGAGTGTCTAAACATATATGAGGGTGATAGCATGGAATCTGCATTTGACAAGAAAAAAATTCGAAGTGATATTACGAGGATAGCAAACCCCGTTTTTATAGAGCTTCTGCTTGGTACACTGTTTGGGATGGTCGATATGATGATGCTTGGCAGATCTGGAGCTACTGAGATAACCACTGCATCAATAGCTGCAGTAGGCATAACCAACCAATTGATATTTGTTGGCCTTTCACTGGTACAGGCACTTAATGTCGGAGCAACCGCAATGGTAGCAAGGTACATAGGTTCCGGCAGAACAGACAAGATAGAGTCTGTGGTGAAGCATATTATTATTATGACTCAGCTTTTTCTCGTTCTTCCAATTTTGTATCTTGGACTGGTAAAAAGCTTATGGGTTATGGAGGTCTTGGGTGCCGGAACTGACACAATATCAATAGGTATGGGTTATTTCAGGGTGGTTACTCTAGGATTTATATTTCAGGGCTTTAATTTCTCCTTATTTGCAGCATTAAGAGGTGCTGGAGATACCAGGACTCCGATGAATATAAATATTAAGGTAAATCTATTAAATGTATTCGGTAACGCAGTTTTGATCTTTGGTTTGCTGGGTTTCCCAGCGCTTGGGGTAACGGGAGCAGGGATATCAACTGCAGTCTCCCAATTCATTGCAAGTATATTATTGGTAAGGTACCTAATCAAAAGTAAGGGTCACATAAAACTTAATCTAAGGCATAGATTTAAAATTGACAACGACGTAGTATATAACCTGGTGAAGATTGGAGTGCCTGCATCGTTGGAGCAGATCGCCTTCAGAGCGGGGATACTTATTTTTACAAGAATGGTTGCCACACTTGGTACTGTTGCATACGCGACCCATCAGATTTGTATAAACATAATGAATCTATCCTTTACACCAGGTCAGGCCTTTGGAACAGCAGCTTCGACATTGACCGGAAGAAGCCTTGGGGCTCAGGATCCTGACCTTGCGGAGAGATACATTAAGGAAAGCAGAGGGATAGGATCTATAATATCGGCTTTAATGGGACTTTTGTTCTTCTTCCTTGGACCATACGTAGCTATGATGTATACTGACAGCCCGGAGGTTATTTCTGAGGCATCACGTGTTCTTAAGCTGATGGCCTTTATCATGCCGTTTCAGGGATCTCAACTTATTGTAGCTGGTGGCTTAAGGGGAGCTGGGGATACCATATGGACTCTGGTAGCGACATTCGCAGGTATAATAGGGGTAAGAATAGCACTGGCGTGGTTATTCGTAGTAGTTCTTGGATATGGACTACTTGGGGCATGGCTTTCTGTACTTATAGACCAATTTGTTCGGTGGGTTTTTATCTCACTTAGATTCAGGACAAATAAATGGAAATACATTTCAATAAGATAAAATCTGTCGTTTCCAGGCGGATTTTTATTTGACTTTAAATTTATGGGATGATAGCATATGAGTATAATCGAATATAATCATATAATGAGGTGAAAAAATGGAAGAGCTTTTCAAAGCCATTGGGGATGAAAACAGACTTCGGATATTGAATCTGTTGACGGATTATGAGCTCTGTGTATGTGAAATTGAGGTCCTCCTCGATTTGAATCAATCCAATGTGTCAAGACATCTGGGTAAATTAAAATCATCAGGCGTAATTTCATCTTACAAGGATGGTCAATGGATCCACTACAGACTGAGTGACGAGTTTAAGAAGAACAGCACTGACTTACTCAAATACCTTAGAGAGCAGGTTTTCAATAAGACTATTTATGTTAGAGAACTTAGAAAATGTAAAATATACATCGACAGTCCTCTAAGCTGCCAGGATATAACCAGTGACAAAGACAGGGTGCAGGTTTTCCTTGAAGGAGAGCTTGAGAGACCAATATTTCCGGAGGAGTCCAAAAATGAAAAATAATAAGTTGCATGGAATAAGTTTTTTCGAGAAATACCTTACGATCTGGGTCGCTCTATGTATGATAGTAGGTGTAGCTATTGGTGTATATTTGCCACAAATACCTCAGTTCCTAAGTAATTTTGAGTACTATAAGGTGTCAGTGCCGGTTGCGATCCTAATTTGGCTTATGATATATCCTATGATGCTCAAGGTTGACTTTAAAAGCGTTAAAAAGGTGGGGGAAAATCCTAAGGGATTAATAGTTACATGGGTAACAAACTGGCTGATCAAACCTTTCACTATGTTTGCTATAGCTTATGTTTTTTTTAATATATTTTATAAGGGTATGATAGATGGTGATACAGCCAAGCAGTACCTTGCGGGAGCAGTTTTACTTGGAGCTGCACCTTGCACAGCGATGGTATTTGTCTGGAGCCACCTTACGAAAGGAAACCCTGCATATACCTTAGTGCAGGTTGCAACTAATGACCTGATAATACTTGTGGCTTTTGTACCAATAGTTGCCCTGCTGTTAGGAGTAAGTGATATATTTGTGCCATGGAATACCCTTTTCCTTTCAGTCGTTTTATTTGTAGTTATCCCTTTAGCAGCTGGCGTAATATCAAGAAATGTTATAACAAAGAATAAGGGACTAGAGTATTTTGAAAAAGTATATATACCAAAGTTCAGCAATGTAACAATAATCGGACTTTTACTGACGCTGATAATTATCTTCTCGTTTCAGGGGCAAATTATCATCGACAACCCAATAAACATTCTGTTGATAGCAGTTCCTTTGATCATACAGACATTTTTGATCTTCTTCATAGCATATTTGTGGGCAAAGGCATGGAAGCTGCCTCATAATGTTGCTGCACCAGCTGGAATGATCGGAGCTTCTAATTTCTTTGAGCTTGCGGTTGCTGTTGCGATATCTATATTCGACTTGACATCAGGCGCAGCGGTAGCAACAGTCGTCGGTGTATTGGTTGAAGTACCTGTAATGCTTATTTTGGTAAAGATTGCTAATAATACAAGGCATTGGTTCGATAATGGCTCAACCAGACCAAAGGAGGTATAAATTTTGAGAAAACCTAGAGTTGCATTCATATGTGTTCATAATTCCTGCAGAAGCCAGATGGCTGAGGCTTTGGGAAAGCATCTTGCTTCCGGGGTATTCGAAAGCTACTCGGCTGGAACTGAGACAAAACCCCAAATAAATCAGGACGCAGTAAGGATCATGAAGGAAAGATTTTCTATAGACATGGAAGAGACTCAGCATTCAAAGCTTCTTGACGAGCTGCCTGAGATAGATATTGTCATAAAAATGGGCTGCAACGTGATATGCCCGTTCCTTCCCAGTCAATATGAGGAGGATTGGGGACTTGACGACCCATCAGGTAAGCCGGATGAGGAGTTCCACAGGGTGATAGATATTATTGAGAAAAATATGGTAGATCTGTCCAGGAGAATAATAGAAGGGGAAATTGAGCTTCAGCTATAAAAAAATACCGCCGGATATCACACCGGTGGTATTTTTATATGTTTCTAATAATATGCTTTGCAAATTCTCTTGCTTTGTCCTCGATGTCCTCTATTCTAAGGATGGAGCCAGGGTCATTTGCCGTTGCCTGCATGGAGAATGCAGGTGGGAGCTCAAAGGTCTTATTCATATTCAAGCTGCTTATAAGCTGCTTTGCCAGTGCATCTCCTCCGGAGTATCCGGATACGATAACAGAGAAGAGCTTTTTATCATAGAATTTCGTTTTGCGGAAAAGTGCCGTTAATCTGTTTATTGTGGCTACTATGTTGGCAGTGAGCATATCGTTGTAGTTGGGGCAAAGCATTATCAGAGTCGATGAGTTGCTTATAGCAGGGTATACCTCCTCAACAACGATCCCTCCGTAGAAGCACTTTGATTGCCTGCCGAAGTATTTGCAGGTTTTGTAACTGCAGCCTCTGCAGTCAGTTATATTTCCATTTCCTAGATATACCTCAGTAATATCGATCCCACTTAGGTTTTTCCTTACAAGGTCCCATAGCTGGAGCGTATTAGAGGTACCCTTATTGGACGAGTGGAGTACAGCTATGCTCTTATTTCTGAAGTACTCCTGTGTTGATATGAGTCTCCTTCCAAGCTCCTCGCATTTTAGGAGGCAAATATCCTCAAGAGGCATCCCGTAGATTTTTTCCAATGGCTGGAAATTATCCAGATTTTCATTGGCTTCAATAGCCGGTCTTCCTGGAAATAAGCAACCAAGCTGGTTTGCAAGATATATTATGTCCTGTGACGCTGTTTTGGTAAAGGAGTTATAGCTGCTGTGCACAAGAAGTCCACCTCTGGAACCTGATAACGATGAGTTGCCTCTTTCCCAGAGCTTTTCCAGGATCTGATTCATTTCAGTATTTACTCCAATTGGATTTAGCTCAACAGCAAACAGGATATCGTTTTCAGTCATGTCAGGAAGCTCCATGGAGCTCCTTATTATTCTATGGGAGTTATCCCCTACAGCCCTCTTTATCATTTCTTTTAGCAATCGTCCAGGCTCAGAGGGTATTACTACAGTTAATTGTCTCATATAATGCTCCTTAATCCGTTGTAGGTTTCCTTAAGCCTTTCCTTAAGCAAAGGATGAAGACTATATTGAGGCACCTCAAGCCCGGAGTCTGTAATTCTAATCTTTGAGCCCATATAAACATGCCCCATCAGTGAAGAGCCATAGAAATAATCGCCCTGAATCGCTGCTATAATGGATAGACTCCCTGAAGAAAGACTTGGTGCAACATAAGGTTTATACCCTAGTGCTCTTATTTCAAGATTTGCTTTTACTGTTTTTTCTGTCAGGTATATTGACTTTTCATTATTATAATCGACCATACTGTCAGCAACGATGAGGCCGCTGCCGTGAGGTCCGAAAACCTGACCTTCCCTAAGGTATTGACCAAGAGAAACCTCTTTTTCAGCATAAAAAGCAGCTCTTGCGTTCATTACACCCAATCCGAAACCGATTATCTTATTCGGGGCTATCCCATTAAAATCCATCTTTCCATTGTCATCACTGTTGCTGTCGATAAATACTGCTTTACACAAGGGATCGACAGGATCGCTAACTACTGCAAAGTAGCCCTTAAAACCTATACTTCTTGCCATTTTCGCATACTTATGGATAATCTCCCTGTTTCCCTCAAATTGGGCCATTCTTACATCAGACACACTGGATCCAACGGGTGGTATACCCTTTGATGCACAAAAAACAAACATGTCACAGTTAAATAAATCTTCCTCAGAGACACTTGCCACTTTTGGCATACTATCCTCATCAAAAGGCCTTCTTATTTGTCCAAGCTCATATTCCCATCTTTTTTGCTTATCAGGACTCCTGTCATATAAACCTATGGCAGAGATATTTTTACCAAGAAGTCTCAGACCAATAGCGAGAGTGCTCCCAACATCTCCCAATGCAGCTATGTTGATTCTCCATTTTTCGGGGAGAGGATTGAGTTCATCCTTCCAACTGGGATAATTTTTGTTAACTACCTTTACGTCACCGGCGAATATCCTATTTCTGATCCATTCAGGGAAATCAGTGCTATCTCCTTTATATTCTAGAAGCTCCAAATCTTCAGCCTCGTTTTCCAACTGAGATGTAGACATCGCTTTGAAGCCCCTTCGAGAGAGAAGAGGGTCACTTCTCCTTAGGAAGTATATGGTTCCCTCATGGTTTTTTACTGTGCATTCATCAGAAGCTTCAAGATCGTCAAACAACTGCCTTGAGAACAAGAAACTATCTCCGACTTTATAGTAATTCATATCAATCACCTCATATGTCCTCTAAGTGTGTGTTCGAGCCTTTTCAGATAGTCAAGGTCCATCTCGATAGATGCAGATGGCTTCATATGGCGTTTCTCACCAATACTCCTTTCAAGATCAGGATACCTTGGTATATGGATGACCTCACCCAGTGAGGCTATGGTCAAGTTCTTTTCATTGATCTCCTGATACAGTTTTTCTATCGCCTTGAAAATATCCATGGTATTCCTCAGTGAAACCTCTGACATTCTGTAAATACTGTCCTGGCTTTTTACCTTAATGAATCTTGGTGAGACATATGGCAGGATGAAGTTTATGCTTGGAATCAGATTATTCTCAAGGTAATCGCTTCTGACCATATCGCCTCCAAGAAATGGGTACTGACCGCTTTCATTGAACCAGAGCTTGAGATTAGGAACGAAGTATGCAGAATCGATATTCAGGTTTCTGATTTCGGCTATTTCTTTACCCTTGCCGGACAATATGCCTACCAGAAGCTTAGATATTTCAATTTCCTCATTTCTCAATAACGGTTCGACTATCTTTATTCTGTAGCCCTTGTGGAGAAGGTCATCCAGAAGGATCACAGGCTTGTTGAAGGATTTAATGGTTTTACATTGTTCTTCCAATGTCAGGTAATTGGGGAAGTGCCCAACTGTAAAGCTTTGAATGTTAGGTTCAAAGATCCTTTCAGTATGGAGGGTCTTCGTTACAGTATTGGGAATAATGGAGTTATTCAGAATGATTCCAAAGGGTACGCACATTTTACCTCCAAGCTGTTTTTTCCCGGAATCAAGTACTGGCACCTCATTTTCGTCGCAGATTTTTTGTATTAGCTTTGAGTAGACCATATCCCTGTTAAATGATATCAACAGCTCTCCAGGATAAAGATCTGCCAAAACTTTCTTCAACTTCTTCCTGGATTCATATATGACTCTCTGAACTCTTGGATCCTCGTCATAAGGAGCCTTTAGAGTGTTTTCAAGATCTAGGTTAAGGCTCACGGGATTGTTCATATCCACCATTAGGATTGGAGATCCCCTGTGGGTATAGGGGGTTTTTACAAATCCCTGAAGGCTCAAGAATTCCTCAGCTTTTTTATTCTCTCCCTTGACCATGGTATTGCTGTATAAAGCATAGTTATAATCCCTGTTTAATGCGATCGACAAAGTCTCGTTCAGGATCATGTCCATTAGATTGTCGTCATCATCCTTGGCAAACATACAGGAAATGAAAGCTGTTCGTCCCTTTGCATTATTTCTTATGAACTCAGTGGTTTCCTGATCCTTGAATTCATCGAAGAGCATACTGTGACGAACCCAATAGAAGGCTGAAAAACCAAGCGGTGAATTAGTCTCGGTGTCCATTAAAAGTATTATTCTGTAGCTTAGTTTTTCCCTTATTCCAATAAGACCTTCGATGTCAAGCTTATCTCCAAAATGCCCCGTAAGATAATCAAGCAGCTCACTGCTTAGGTTTCTATGGACGTCGATATCTATGGTCTTCGTTTCCAGTAGTGTCTTGTATAGGGGCTCCCGCAGATATAAGCCAAAATTGTAGATATAATCGGCTGCCATAGGATCTATGAGCTTTGAAATATCTCTATTCTTGTCAATATTTTCCCGGATTTTTGTAGAACTGATGTCCTCATATTGTGTGGGCAGAGTAAGCTTTACTACGTTGCCCTTTATTCTTGAAATCGCAGATTCAAGTCTTTCAGACTCATTAATGTGATTCTGATCTGTTTTTCTGTCGAATATTACATGCGAAAACTTCAGTATTTCTCTTTCTCCTCTGTATGCTGAAGCATTCACCAGGACATCAGAGCCAACGGCAAGGTAGACCTCTCTCTTGCCAAAGATTGATTTCAGTTTTTTCATGTCTTGGTCGTTTCCGATATTTACAGGTATTTCCCTTGGGAAAAGATAAATTCCGTCCTCTTTGGCAATACTCATATTGATTATATTTCTCCTGAATTGATGGGCCTCTGTTCTCTTGGACCATGAAAACTCATCAACTGCAAGGTAAACCTCAAAGCCTTGATTACGGATCTCCTTGGCAATTTCCCTGTGACTCAGGCTGAATGGGTCAAAGGATCCTGGGAAGAATACCACATCCTCCTCAGATTCAATGTCCATGTCACCTATTTCAAACTCATACTCAGAAATAAATCTGTATATGTGGTTTAGGGATGCGGCATTATTGTAAAATACAAATGCATTCTCCCGAGCATCCTCGATTAGAGTCAATAGCTTTTTACCTACTCTTTTGAAGACCACAAATTTATCTTCAAGCGACAGTTTGTCCGAGTTAAAGACTGTCGATGCAATTACCCTTAAGGCCTCTGTTTTTATTTCTACCTTGTAGGATGATATTGGAACGAGAAGAAGGCCCAGCAATCTGTAAAGCCTAGTTATGTTTCTGCTGAAATCCTCCGGGAACAGATCTTTGTAAATTGGGTAATTAACTATTGCTGTGCCAATTGTGTTTAATAAAAGAATGACAGTCTGGGGTCTTGAAACCCTGATTTTATCCTCCAGGTCGTCTACGATCTCGTCAAGCTCCTTCGGAGGAAGATACAGGAACAAGTGTCCCAGGTACTCAGGTATGAACTTAGTGAACTGATAACTGTCCATCTCAAGAGCTCTCAACAACTCTATGGCAACATCGTTCCTCTGCTCAAGGGATAGAAGGGGGATTATATTAAGCAATGTATAACCACTGTAGTTCCTGACTCTTTCAACTGCGCTCACCTTCAACAGATTGCATAAGTGTATAGCTGTATGGATGCCTGTCGTCTGGGGATTTTTTCTGACCTGGTCGTAAAGGATATCAATATTTATCTTCTTATTGGTCCAGCCTGTTGCAGTCTTTAGATTTTCCAGAAACAATTCGGATACATTTGCCTGATCCGAATAGTAGTTTGCTCTAAAAACAGCAATCGCTCCATCATCCATCTTAAGTTTCATGGACAGGATGTATCTGAGATAATTCTCAGCTGGGATCTTTGATTTTTCCATCATTTTGGATAGATGGTCCCTTATGGGGATAAAAAGCTTCTCATCAGCAAGCTTAGTAATAATTTCAGAGGTTCTGTCCAAAGCACTTAGTCGGATATTTGTGTTTGGAGAGGATATTTTTTTGAGAATATACCTGTATAGCTGAGATCTTCTGTCATCATCCAAACTGCTTAACGGAAGATAATTTATTGTCTGTACAAGATAAAACTGTGCAATTGGGGTCAGACTGTCACAACCCTGATAAAACGAATTCAGCTTATCGAAATATACAGGATATTTATCCATGTGACAGAACTCGAAAATAGATTTTACTATGAGCTTCAGATTATACAGCCACTCATTTTGAGAATCGGCAAGCTTATAGCTGGGATACAGAAGATCAGTCAGCAGTTTTTCAAGAAGCATCTCGCTGGTCTCATCCGGACGATTCATAACCACTGAATCAGGCAGCTCTTTTCTGTATTCCTCGTCATAATTTGACAGTATCCTGCCTATCAACTCCGAGGCCTCCTTACGCACATCCTCCTCTTTATGGAGCATCAGGTCAATTAGGAAATGCAGCACCAGTATCTTTTGTTTCTGTGTCAGGTAAGTGGAATATTCCTTGAGGATCTCAATATAAAGCCTGAGTCTTCGCCAATTAGCCTGACTTCTTGCCTCCTCCAGTATTTCCAGGAATCTGTCCTGGTTTACAAGATTAGCCATGAGGTATACGTTGTTTTCAATGGCTTTATATTTTACTGAACGAACTATATCTTCGCCCTTTAGTAAGCTCCAATATACTTGCCCACGGGGTTTTATGCCGCCATTAAGAGTTGTGTCCACACCAAGATCGATGATATATTCCTCGAAGTCCTTCAGCTTGTTATATACTCTCCTGTATCTTCGCTCCTTTGCTTCATCAACATTGTCAAGCTTGTCGAGTATGACCTGGAAGGATTCCTCAAGAGTGTAGGTATACATCTCAAGCCTCCCATCCACGGATCTGTTTTTCACTCTAAAATCTGCGTATATAAGAACCAGCGATTCCAGTGGTAGAGTTTCAAGCTCAAGATCCCAGGTTGAATGATTTGTGGCGATATGTCCGATCCTGTCCAGTCCTAGCGCTTTGAACCATTGCTCTGTATAAAAGTAGTGCAGATAAGGCACCCTTGGCTGTTCATGCTGGGTAACTCCATATTTTCCTATATCATGTCCAAGACTGGAACCCAACACTACACCCAGGTCTATTGGGAGTCCAAGGCTTTTCAGTTGGAGAGCAACATGCATAGCCACATCCTTAACACCTAGTACGTGCTCAATGGTGTTATGGCCTGTGGCTGCCATATCAAGCTGCATCATCTCAAATATGAAGCGGCTTTCATATTCTGACTTAAAAGTATCGAACTCTTGAGAACCATCTGCTATTGGGTAGTCAAAATGCGATGAACCATTAAGCTCCCTCAACCCTGTCAGGACAGCTTCGTAGAGTTCAATATGCTCCGGTTCTATTCGAGAGGTTCTTTTATGTGGATATGATTTTGAAGCTGCATAGTCAAATAATGTTCTGATCCACTCATCAGTTCCCATAACCTTGTAACCATCCAGGAAACCCTTAAGGGCTGCAACATATTCCATTACTGTCTGGTCTAAACCCATTTCAGAACTTCTAAAAGAATCAAATGCCTCTAGTCCGTTGGTGAATTCATCAAGCTTCTCTCTAATATTCATAGAATGCCTCCCAAGGTCCGGAATTTATTTCTCAATATTTTTATCAGGTTTAAAGCTCCAATACCATTTAATCTCATCGAGTCCGGTTATTTCTGCCAATGTTTCATCACTTAAAAGACCATCCACCTCACATACCATAACTGCTGTATCGCCGGTTCTTTCTACTCTCATATTGGCAATATTAACATCGTGGGCAGCTAGAATGTAACTAACTTTGCTTATTATACCCTTTTGATCGGTATACTTAAGTACAAATGCAGATAATTGGCCTGAAAGGCCATACTCCTCATACATACAGATCCCTCCTCAAGTCACCTTCATTATATAATTATAAAGAGTTGTTTTCAATGCTGAAATGGCAATGGCAATTGCCATTTCACCGGTGTGAAGGGTATAATAAGCTAATGGGAGGTGTATAGTGTGATATTATCTGTAGATTTAAATCCTGTTTTAAGGAAAAGAATCAAAGTTCCCTTTAGGAAGGACCACCCAGGAGCTTTGACTCCTGAGAGAATAGATATATTCCCTGGAGGTGAAGGTATCGAGCTTGCACTGATGCTGAGGATAATGAATGAGGACGCATTGGTTTGCGGAATTTCCGGTGGATATACCGGAAAGGTCGTCAGAGATTTCCTTGATGGATCAGGAATTGAACATGATTTTGTTGAAATCAAGGAATCTACAGGTGAACAGCTATTCATACACTATAGCGACGGACAGACTTTGATTTCAGAAATCAGACCAAGACTGTCAAAGGATGAGGCAGCTGTCTTTCTGAGACATTTTAAAGAAAATCTTAATACCTGCGAAATTTCATGTATTACAGGTACTGTTCCAAATAATCTTCCTGATGGTATGCTGGAGGACATGCTTATAATGTCTAGACAGTTTGGAAGAAGATCCCTAGCAGCGTTGAGGGGAAGAGATGCTGCTCAGGCAGTGAAGGGTTCTCCCTACCTCATGGCACTTGATCTGGAAAGTCTTGAGAATATTACTCACCTTAAGCTTGAATATGACTCTGAGATTATTAAGGCTTGCAGATACTTGCTGGATAAGGACATTGAGTATGTTTTTGTTGATCTTAGGGAGAAGGGAGCACTGGTACTTTCTGATGAAAAGGGATACAGAGTAGATATCCCGTCAATCGGAAGGGAGCACTGCAATTCCAATTATGGTTATTTGCTCGCTGGAGTGGCATTGGGTATGATTAGAGGCTATGATGAGGAGACGATATTCAGACTTGGTGCAGCGGCAAGTCTTATACATTGCTTCCGGAGATCTGGAGAGGTGGACATGTCAGATATTAAGGGACTCATGAATAAACTGGAGGTCAGGACCTTTAGAAATATATGAAGACGGGGGATCACATGATTAGATTTATCCATACTGGCGATATACATCTTGGATTGAGATTCACAAATACCTCCTTCGGACCGGAAAAAGGCAGAAAGAGAAGAGAAGAGCTGTGGAACTCATTCCAGAGACTTGTTTCATATGCGGTAGACAAAAACATAGATTTGTTCCTTATTTCAGGTGATTTGCTTGAGGAAGACAATTTTACACAAAGAGATATAGCAAGACTTTCAAATATCCTTAGCTCCGCTGAAGGTGTAAGGTTTTTCATTATTGCTGGGAACCATGATATGTTATCCTCAGATTCAATACTATCCAACAGGAGCTTCAGCAATAATGTAACAGTATTCAAGGGAACGGAAGTAGAAACTAAAATATTGGATGATATTGGGGTTGCGGTGCACGGCGTAAGCTGGATCAAATCTATGGATATATCTGATTTCATCAGCAGTACAAAGGTGGTCGAAGGCTGCCATAATATCTTCATGCTACATGGCGATGTTATAAGTACAAGCAAGTACATGGCACTTGAGAAGAAAAATCTGGAGTCCCTAAAAATGGACTATATTGCACTTGGACACATACATAAACCTATGTTTCTAGCCCATAACATAGCCTACTGCGGCTCACTTGAGGGTCTGGACTTTGGTGAGCCAGGGAAAAGGGGGTTTATCCTTGGGGAAATCGGGGGAACCAATAGCTTCAATTTTATACCATTTAGCACAAGAGAATTTCATTTGCACCAGCTTCAATTAAGTGGTGATATGACCCCTAGTGAAATATATGGAACTGCAAAAGATATTGTGACTGATGCAGGAAAAGAAGATTTTCATCGAATCCTGTTAACTGGGCATTCACCCAAGCACTTTAATGTTGAGGCATTATACGAACAGCTTGAAAAGGACTGTTACCATATAGAGATCCAGGATAAATCAAGCCCTGATATAGATTTGAATGAGCTTCTGGAAGTGAATGAAGGGAATATAATAGGTTTATTTATTAAATCCTTCACTGAAGAGGATATTGCAACTGATGTAGGAAGAAGAGCTCTTTACTTGGGGCTTGAGGCTCTTTTGGAAGGAGGATCTCCTGATGCTGATAAGAGAGATTGACATTAGAGCCTTTGGTAAGCTCCGTGATAAAAAGATTAGCCTTGAGGAAGGCTTAAATGTTATTTATGGTCTCAATGAAAGCGGTAAGACCACCATCCATAGCTTCATTGGTGGCATGCTTTACGGATTCCTGAAGCCTGGAGTCAAGTCTGCCATATATAATCCGGAGCATTCAAAATACACTCCGTGGTTCGGAGAAGCCTATGGAGGCAGATTGACTCTGATCAAGAATGGGGTTGGATACGTTATTGATCGCAGCTTTGTAAAGGGCAGAGAAATGACGAAGATAATCGAGGAAGCTACCGGCGAGGAGGTAACCTCACAAATGAGGCTGGGACCCTCTGGAAGAATAGCACAGCCGGGGTATCAATTTATTGGAGTCAGCAGCAGCATATTTTATAATACAATTTATGTTGGACAAAGGGCAATCGATACAGACTCAAGGCTTACAGAGGAAATAAGGGAAAAAATGATCAATGCAGCCTCAACAGGAAATGATTCAATCTCTGTGGAGAAAGCATTAAAGCTTCTGGATAGAAAATCAGCTGATATTGGAACCAATAGGACTTCAAGGACCTGGTTCGGTCAGCTTTCCAGAAGGCTGGCTGATATTGAAGAACGGCTTAACGAGCTCAATGAGATCAGGAATCGATATGATTCAGCCTCCATCAAGAGACAGGAGCTTTCAGCAATGCTGGATCATAAGGTCGAGAGATATAATTACCTGGTATCACTGGCAGATCACTTTAATGGTATCAGGAGAAGGAATAAGAGGCTGAAAATTGATTCAATAGTCAGGGAGATAAAGAAACTTGAACTCAAATGCTTAGATATTGAGCCCTACAGCATTCTCGTTGAGGAGGATCTTGAGGAGTGCTACCACCTCGAATCTGACATCAGATTATCAAAAGACAGAATATCAGGACTTGATGAACAATGGTGTGCTTTACAGGATCAATTCTTAAGGTTGTTTGATAACAAAGAAAGAACAGAAGAGCTTAAGCAGATTATCGAGGATGGGCACAAAGCTGAAGGTCTTAACTCATCTGCCGGTTATGCCACGAGAGAAACTGTTGAGAAGGAAATTAGAAGCAATGAGGTAAAAAAGCGAAACACTTCAATGTTTTTTGCAGTAACAGCGTGTATCTACATCATTGGAAGTGGAGTGCTGCTTCAGACAAAAAATTATTCTTTGCTGCTCTTCATCCAACCATTCCTCATAGCTGGTCTGCTCCTTTATTTTTCAATTATAAAATCAGCAAAGGCTATTGCAGAGCAAAGGGAGAAGCTGCAATATATTGTTGAGCTTGAAGCAATCCTTTCTGAGAACGGCAAGAGTACATTAAAGGATTTCTGGGAAACATTCGAGAATGCAAAGCTAGAAATTTCATCTTCAGAGCTAAACAGACTAAGAAGGATGGAGCTTGAGGAATCTATGCTGACAATCGAAGAAAGACGGAAACAGGAGCTTGTAGAATTGTCGATGCTGGAGAAACAGCTTGCAGGGATATTGCTGGATAACAGGGTTTCTGATACCCTTGAGTTTAAGGCTGGTCTAAGAAACAAGGCATTGTACAGCAAATTGAAGGCAGAAATTTCCAACAAACAGATACAGCTTAAGAGTCTTGAGGGAGAAATCGCCTCGCTTCCAAAAGAAAGTGATGAAGCAATAAGTCTTGACATTGAAAAGCTTCCTATTGACTTTGATGAGGAATGCATGCTGAAGGAGTTGTCTGAACTTGATGAGGAGCTTAAGAATCTGCGTATGGCCATTAAGGAGCTGGATGGCAGGATAATCGCATATGAGGAGAGCTTGGGAGATAAAATTGAGATGGAGGAAGAAAGAGATCTTTGCAGGCAAAAGCTCTTTGAACTTGAAACAGAGAAAAAAGCCATTGATCTTGCAACCCTAAAAATAAAGAGTATATCTGCCGAAATGCACAGGGATTTTGCTCCTGTCCTAAACAAGGAAGTCAGTGAAGCCATTAGAGTGCTGACTGCAGGGACATACAATAGTGCAAAAATTGATAAAATGCTTAGTGCAAGGGTTATGGATGATTCAACAGGCCGGCTTCTCAACATTGACGATTTAAGTGGAGGGACCGCTGATCAACTCTACCTTGCATTAAGAATAGGAATGCTAAAGAGCTTAGTTCCAGGTAATACCCCTTTGTTTTTTGATGAATGCTTTCAACAATATGATTCAATAAGGCTTGAGGCTTCATTATCTTTGATTTTAGAGGAATCCAGAGAAAGACAGATACTGCTCTTTACCAGCCATGAAAGAGAAATGTATTTGCTCGATAAGCTTGGGAAAAGTTATAATCTAATTGAACTTAATTAACACTGAGGTGCTGATATGATATTTGCTATTGGGGATCTCCACTTGGATCATTCAGGGCAAAAGCCCATGGATATATTTGGTGACAGGTGGATAGGCCATGAGAAAAAAATAGTCGAAAACTGGAAAGAACAGGTCGGAGATGAAGATCTTGTTCTTATACCCGGTGATGTATCGTGGGGACTTAGACTAGAGGATGCTGTTCCTGACTTGAGACTAATAGACTCATTACCAGGAAAAAAACTCATTATCAAGGGTAACCATGACTATTGGTGGGAGAGCATGTCTAAGCTTGACGCACTTTCGCTAAGATCCATTCGATTTATGAGAAATACTGCTGAAAATTATAATAACGTAGGTATTGCGGGAACCCGGGGTTGGATGTCAAGAGATTCTGAAGGATTCGATGAAGGTGATGAGAAGATTTACAAGAGGGAGTTGGCAAGACTGGAGACTTCGATTTTGGCTATAGACAAATCTTGCTCCACCAGGATAGTGATGCTTCATTATCCTCCCTTTGACAATAAGCTAAGACCAAATGAATTTATTGACATCATGAGGAAATACAATGTTGATATATGTATTTATGGACATCTTCATGCTGAAGGGCACAAGTATTCCGTAGAAGGAGACCTTGAAGGATTGACGCTGCACCTTGTATCCAGCGATTATTTAGGATTTAAACTTAAACCGATTTTGGAGGTAGGAAATGAAAATAATTTTGACTAACAGCTATGATGAATTGAGCAGAAAAGCGGCAGATATAATCGAGGAACTGATTTCTTCCAATGGTAATGCGGTATTAGGTCTTGCCACTGGATCAACCCCTGTCGGGACCTACAGAGAACTGATAAAAAGATATTTAGAGCATAGTCTCGATTTTTCCGGGGTCACTACCTTCAATTTGGATGAATATATTGGATTGAGAGCATCTAACCATGACAGCTACAATTATTTTATGAATTACAATCTGTTCGATCATATCAATATCAACAGAGATAATACCCATGTTCCTGATGGGATGACAAATGACCCCAGGTCATATGGAAGACTTTACGACCGAATGATAGAAAATGCCGGAGGGATCGATCTTCAGATACTTGGAATAGGTTCAAATGGTCACATTGCATTTAACGAACCTGCAGAGGAACTGAATCTTGGAACAGATCTTGTAAAGCTAAGTAAAAAGACCATTGAAGACAATGCAAGGTTTTTCGAGTCGAAGGAGAGGGTTCCAACAGAAGCAGTATCCATGGGAATGGGGAGTATTATGAAGGCCAGGAGAATATTACTCTTGGCAAGTGGTGAAGGAAAAGCTGAAGCTATAGGCCAAGTACTGAATTCAGGTAAAGTAACCACCTGGCTGCCTGCTTCACTTCTGCTATTACACCCTGATGTGACATTAATATGTGACCAGGAAGCCTTTTCACTTGTTGATAGAAGAATAATGGCTGGTGTTATTGTATGAGCAGAGAGTTGGAAGTAAAAATTCTTGACATCGAGCCTGAAGAAATGGAGAAAAAAATAATTGCTTTGGGTGGAAAGCTATTATCAAAAGAAAAACAGACAAATATCCTTATAGACTCTGAATCAAGGCCAATCAAATCGTTTCTTGATGCATACTTAAGAATAAGACATACTGAAGATCTCATTTCAGGAAATAAGTTTTCAGAGATTACACTTAAAAAAAATCTTCGAAATGATGTTTTAAGGGAAAATGTGGAGCTTAACGTGACTATAGATGACAGAAATACTATGCTTAGGATCTTAAGAGAGCTCGGATTTGACAAAGTGACTGTCGGTTTTAAGGACAGAACGTCTTATTCATTATACGGAGCAAGGCTTGACATAGATGTCTGGGATAAGGAAACCTACCCAAATCCTTACATGGAGATAGAGGTCGACAACGAGGAAAAGCTTGCAGAGATCCTTGGAACTCTTCATATAAAGACAGAGAGTGTCTCAAGGTTGTCGATAGTGGAGCTACAGAGGAAGTTAAGGGAGGGTACAGATGCTAAGTGAAAGAGTGGTCAGCAATACAATAAATGCTGCTATGATGAAGGGCGCTGAATTTGTTGAAATTTTTGCCGAGGATAAGCTTACTGGAAATATCAAGACTGTAGCAGGGCTTGTTGAGGATAGTCTGTCCGGGAGAGATTATGGTGTCGGTATCAGAATAATAAATGGTCTTAAAAGCATATATGCTTATACCAATGATACATCGGAGGATAACATGGTCAGGCTCGCTTCAAATGCAGCTCAGTCAATGAAGGAGGGCTCGTCCAGGGAATTGGTGTTCAACAAGAAGGGAGCTCCCGAATATAACATGGTTGACAAGCTGCTTTCAAGCACCCCAAGAGCAGAGAAGCTTGAACTGCTTAAAAGGGCATATGCGTCTGCTAAGGGCTATAGTAACCTGATAACTCAGGTAACCTCAAGCTATATGGAGGAAGAGCAGGACATCTTAATTGCCAACTCTGAAGGACTTTGGATCATTGATAAAAGAGTAAGGACCCGTTTTGCAGTTGCATCTGTAGCTTCTCTGAACGGAGAAATGCAACAGGGCTATAATGCACCAGGGGCATCGATGGGCTTCGAGTTCTATTCCATTAACCCGGTTGAAAAAATAGCTGAAGAGGCCTCAAGGATCGCAGTGGAAATGATACATGGAGAGTATTCTCCCAGTGGAATGATGCCGGTAGTCATAGACAACGGCTTTGGAGGAGTCCTTTTCCACGAAGCATGCGGGCATGCCCTGGAGGCTTCATTTGTATCAAAGGGTGTGTCAGCTTTTGGTGGTAAGCTGGGTGAATTGGTGGCATCACCATTGGTAACTGCTATAGATGATGGAACAATAGCAAATGGCTGGGGAACTACAGGAATCGATGATGAAGGAACACCTACGAGGAGAAATATCCTTATCGAGAATGGAGTTCTTAAATCCTACCTGGTAGACAAACTGAATGGCAAGAGGATGGATATGGAATCTACTGGCTCTGCAAGAAGACAGTCATATAGATTCTCTCCAACATCAAGGATGAATAATACCTTTATTGCAAATGGCGATATGGATCCCATGGATATTATCTCAAACACAGAATATGGTTTGTATGCTAAAAGCCTTGGAGGAGGAAGTGTGGATCCGGCTACTGGTGACTTCAATTTCGCTGTAATGGAGGGTTACCTTATAAAGAATGGAAGACTCACAAAGCCGTTAAGAGGTGCAACCATTGTAGGCAACGGAGTCAAGGTGCTTGAACTTATTGATGCAGTGGGAAACAACCTGGCTCTTGGGCAAGGAATGTGCGGCGCAGAAAGTGGTTCAATTCCGGCAAATGTAGGGCAACCTATGATAAGGGTAAGCAGCTTGACCGTTGGTGGAAGGAATGGTGATATATAGTGGAGTTTAATACCTTTACCAGAAAAATATTTCAGAAATCCAGTGATATCTTTGAAGAAGCTGAGATTTTCAGGGTAGAGAGCGAAAACATGAAGATAGGAATATTTAATGGGGAACTGGATAAATTCAGTTTCTCAAATACCTCAGGGGTTTCTCTTAGAGGGATACTCAATGGCTCGCCGGGTTACTCCTATACAGAGGCCATCGACGATAAGTCAGTTGATATACTTCTTGAAGGAGCTCTCGCCAGTGCGGAGTCAGTAGAGACCGGCACAAAGCTTACACTTCCTGAAGCAGGGAAAAGCTATAATGCAATGCCTGAATCGAAGAATAAGCTTAACTCGATGACAACAGAGGATAAGATTCAAGCAATGCTTCAGCTTGAAAAGAAGACACTATCACGGGATAAAAGAATTCAATCAGTCCAGGAGTGTATGTACCAGGAATTTACGTCCAGGAGAATAGTAAGGAATAGCAAGGGACTTGATCTTGAGCATGCTGATGAGGGAGGCTTTGCATATGTGTCAGTAGTTTCAAGGGATGACACTGATACGAAGACCGGATCCAGCTACAGACTTTTCAGAAACCCTCAGGAGATGGATATCGATAAAATGGCCGAGGAAGCGGCAGAGGAATCACTTTCAATGCTGGGAGCATCTCCTATTGCAAGCGGGATGTACCCTGCAGTCATAAGGTATAATGTTTTTGCAGAGCTGCTTGAAGCCTTTTCTCCAATATTTTCAGCCGATAATATTCAGAAGGGCTTATCAGGCCTAAAGGGCAAGCTGGAAATGAAAATTGCCTCGTCCGGAGTAACACTTGTAGACGATCCTTTTCACAAGGATGGCTTTTCTGGCTCCAGCTTTGATGACGAGGGAATTCCCACATACAGGAAACAGATTGTGGATAGTGGAGTTCTAAGGACATATCTGTACAATATCCGAACTGCTCATAAGGATATGACTGAATCAACAGGGAATGGATTCAGAACATCATATAAGTCGGCAATTGGTGTAAGCCCAACAAATTTCTACATGGAACCTGGCGAACATGAACTGGAAGAACTGCTGGAGAGAGCTGATGGGGGTATTCTGATAACGATGGTTGCAGGTATTCACTCTGGTCTTGATACAGTTTCAGGAGATTTTTCTGTACAAGCTCAAGGCTATTTGATCAAGAATGGAAAAAGAGAGGATCCTGTTAATGGAATAACGATCTCCGGGAATTTTTATGATCTGCTGTTAAACGTTGAAGCCATAGGCTCTGACCTTAAGTTTATTCTCCCGGGTAATGGACATTTTGGGTCCCCAAGTGTGTTGGTGAGAAAAATATCCATATCGGGCATATGATGATCATCCGGCAAAGCCGGATGAATTTTTTTATTAGAAATCCTGCAAAATGAACATTCAATTTCCTACGAAAAAACTTGGGATTGGCTCAATTTAAGGCCTGGATCAAATGTATATTAATGGAAATTGAATGTTATCTATATAACGACTCTTTAGATTGTTTATTCAGATTCTTTATTATATAATAGATTTGTTGAACTATATCTAAGAGCAAAGGAGTTGATATTGTGGGCTGCTGTGGAGCAAAGGAACTAAAATCCCACTTCCTGGATGAGGCCGTTGACCTTTCTAAAATGGATTCAGTCATAGCCAAGTACAAGGAGGTAAAGGGAAGTCTTATAACTATTCTTCAATATGCACAGGAAACCTATGGTTACCTCCCGATGTCAGTACTGGAGTACATATCAAGAGAGACTGGTATATACAGCTCTCAAGTCTATGGAGTAGCTACCTTTTACACCCAGTTCAGGCTGAATCCTGTGGGAGAGAACCTGATAATGCTTTGTAAAGGTACGGCTTGTCATGTAAACGGTGCAGACAACATAGAGGAAGCTATAAATGAAGAACTTGGGATCAAGAACGGCGAAACTACAGATGATAACGTTTTTACACTTAACAATGTAGCCTGTCTTGGTTGCTGCAGTCTTTCTCCTGTAATGATGATAAACGGAGAAACCTATGGAAGCTTGACACCTCAGAAGACAAAGGATATTCTTAGGAGCCTTAGAAAAGCTACCTTGGCTCAAAGGGAGGGGAATTAAATGAAGGTTGTCGTCGGCCTTGGCAGCTGCGGGATAGCAGCTGGAGCAAGAAAAGTATACGATGTCCTGGATGGTGAGATCAAAAACAACAGGCTCGATATCGATCTTGAGATTACTGGCTGTGTTGGGATGTGCCACCTCGAGCCAATAGTGGACATATATGATGAGAATAATAATTTAGAAAGATACGTAAAGGTATCCGGTGATGATGTCCTTGGTCTTGTTCATAAAGCCTTGGCTAAGGAGGAGGAAGCTTCACACAAGATATCAGCTGTCGACGAGGAGGCACTTGGGAAGCAAGTAAGAATAGCGATAGAAAATTGCGGGATCATAAATCCGGAAAGACTGGAAGAGTACATAGAAAGAGAGGGCTATGAAGCCCTTAAGAAGTGTCTTACTGAAATGACACAGGAGCAAGTGATTGAAGAAATGAAGGAATCAGGCTTGCGTGGAAGAGGTGGTGCGGGGTTCCCGACCTGGTTCAAATGGAATGCAGCTTATAGAGAAAAATCGACGCCAAAGTTCATGGTCTGTAATGCGGATGAGGGAGATCCAGGTGCATTCATGGACAGGTCCATACTCGAAGGGGATCCACACAGACTTTTGGAGGGTATGGCTATAGGTGCTTATGCTATAGGTGCAGAGGAAGGCGTTATCTATGTAAGAGCAGAGTATCCCCTTGCGATCAAGAGGTTGGAAATTGCCATACGACAGGCCAGAGAAGCAGGCTATCTTGGTAAAAAGATTTTTGGCTCGAATTTTAATTTTGATATTAGAATAAAGGCTGGAGCAGGAGCATTCGTATGTGGCGAGGAGACTGCCTTGATAGCATCACTTGAGGGCGAAAGAGGAATGCCAAGACTTAAGCCTCCGTTCCCTGCGCAAAAAGGCTATTGGGGACAACCTACAAACATTAATAACGTCGAGACTTTTGCCAACGTTCCATGGATAATCAGGAAAGGTGGAGCAGCCTTTGCTGCTTACGGTACTGACAGATCAAAGGGAACCAAGGTTTTTGCTCTTACCGGAAAGATAAAGAAAGGTGGCCTTGTGGAGGTTCCAATGGGAATGCCGATCAAGGAAATCATATACGGTATTGGGGGCGGCATACTAAACGACAAGAAGTTCAAAGCGGTTCAAATGGGGGGACCTTCGGGCGGATGTATTCCTGCACATCTTGAAGATACTACCGTTGATTATGAATCACTTGGAAAGGTCGGAGCAATAATGGGCTCTGGCGGAATGGTAGTAATGGATGATTCAACCTGTATGGTTTCTATGGCAAGATTCTTCCTGGATTTTACACGTAAGGAATCCTGCGGCAAGTGCATACACTGCAGACTTGGAACCAAGAGGATGCTTGAGATACTTGAAAGAATAGTTGACGGCAAGGGAAGACCTGGAGATATCGAGCTGCTGGAGAGCCTGGCAGTCGAGGTCAAGGATGGTTCACTGTGTGGCCTGGGGCAGACGGCTCCAAACCCTGTTCTTAGTACGATCAGGTATTTCAGGGATGAGTATGAAGCTCATATACATGACAAGAAATGCCCATCCAAGTCCTGTAAGGCTCTTATCAGATATGACATTCTTGACAACTGCATAGGCTGTGGAATGTGTAAGAGAAACTGCCCGGTCAGCGCTATAACAGGTGAGCCTAAACTGATCCATGAAATAGATCAGGACATATGTATCAAGTGCGGTAAATGCTATGAGGTTTGTAAATTTGATGCTATAGAAATAAGCTAGAAAGGTGGGGGTGAATATGTCCGTTATAAATTTGAATATCAATGGAAAAGAAGTTAAGGGCAATGCGGGTCAGACGATTCTTGATATTGCCAGAGCAAATAAAATTGAAATCCCTACCATGTGCTTCGATGAAAGGGTAGAGATATACGGTTCCTGCGGACTGTGCGTCGTAGAGGTTGAGGGTATTCCTAAGCTGTTAAGGTCCTGTGCAACTGTTGCATCTGATGGAATGATAATAAATACAAACACAGATAGAGTTAAGAGCTCAAGGAAAACAGCGCTGGAGCTGCTTTTGTCAGATCACGTAGGAGACTGCAGACCACCATGTGTGCTTGCATGTCCGGGCTATACTGACTGTCAGGGATATGTAGGGCTTGCTGCAAACATGGAATACAGAGAAGGCTTAAAGCTAATAAAGGAGCAGCTGCCTCTTCCAGCATGTATAGGAAGGGTATGTCCACATCCATGCGAGACTGCCTGCAGAAGACAGCTTGTGGAAGAACCGATATCAATTGCATATCTTAAGTCCTTCCTTGCTGATATTGATCTCGCAAGTGACGATGTTTTTATGCCGGAGCTTGGCGAACCGACGGGGAAAAAGGTAGCAATAATAGGTGGTGGTCCAGGAGGACTTTCAGCGGCATACTTCCTGAGAGTTGCAGGTCATGAGGCAACAATTTATGAACAGATGCCTGAGATGGGCGGGATGCTTAGATATGGCATTCCCGAATACAGGCTTCCAGGACACGTTATCGATCAGGAAATCGATATAATAAGGAAAATGAATGTTAGATTCGTCAATAATGTCAAAGTTGGAGAGCAGCTGGATCTTTCCTACATAAGAAACAACTTTGATGCATGCTATATATCCATAGGGGCCTGGAAAAGCACCAGCCTGAGAGTAAAGGGCGAGGATCTTCCTGGAGTTATCGGCGGTATCGACTTCCTAAGAAAAGCAACCATCAATGAGAATATGATGATAGGTGAAAGAGTCGCTGTAGTCGGTGGCGGAAATACAGCTATGGATGCATGCAGAACTGCAGTCAGGCTGGGAGCCAAGGAGGTTTATGTCCTTTACAGAAGAACTGAGGAGGAAATGCCTGCTGAGCTTATTGAGATCAAAGAGGCCAAAGAGGAAGGCGTGATATTCAAGTTCCTCGTCTCTCCATTGGAAATTATTGAAGAAAACGGTAAAGCAGCAAGAATCAAGCTCCAGAAGATGGAGCTGGGTGAGGAGGATGCATCCGGCAGAAGAAAGCCTATCCCAATTGAAGGATCCTTTGAGTACCTGGACATAGACCTTGTCATTGGAGCGATAGGACAGGAATCGGCGCTGGATGGCTTTGAGATCCTAGAGAAAACAAAAAGAGGGACCATTGCGGTAGATGAGAACAGCTATCAAACCAATGTTGAGGGGATATTCGCCGGCGGTGATGTCATCAATGAGGGTGCCAATATAGCAATTAAGGCGATAGGCGATGCTAAGCGGGCTGTTGGGGTAATTAATTCCTACCTTGAGGGTCATGTTATTCCATACAGAAGACCTTATGTGGTTGAGAGGACTCATCTGACAAGCGAGCATTACAAGGACAGATCCAAAGAATACAGATCTTCAATGCCTCACCTATCAGCTGAAGAGAGAAAGAACAACTTCAATGAGGTGAATCTCGGATTTACTCCTGAGCAGGCTGTAAAGGATGCCATGAGGTGTCTGGAGTGCGGATGTGGCGACTTCTTTGAGTGCAAGCTGTACAACTATGCAAATGATTATGACGTGCAGCCTGAAAGATTTGAAGGAGAGGTACATTACAGGGAACAGGACGATGATCACCCATTCATAGTTAGGAATACGGACAAGTGTATTCTTTGCGGGCTTTGCGTGAGGGTATGTGACCAGGTAATGGATAACGGAGCTCTCGGGTTGGTTGAGAGAGGCTTCGATACCATAGTAAAGCCAGCTTTGGACCTTAGACTTGCAGATACATCCTGCATATCCTGTGGGCAATGCGTCAGTGTTTGCCCAGTAGGTGCAATTCAGGAGAGACTGCAGATAGATAAATCAGTACCGGTTGAAACTGAGAAAACTAAGACGATATGCTCCTTCTGTTCAGTCGGCTGTAATATCGACATAGAGACAAATGGAGAGATGCTTTACAGGGCAGTTCCGGATAAAGATAGCAAGGTTGATGAAGGCCTCCTGTGTGTCAAGGGAAGATTCGGATATAACCAAGGGAAGCAAAAGACTAGACTTTCCAAGCCTTTGGTCAGGATGGGCGACGAGCTCATAGAAGGAACCTGGGATCAGGGAATGAGACTTGCTGCCAAGAAGCTTCAGTCTCTCAAACTCCAGTATGGTCCTGAGTCGGTTGCAGTTGCAATATCCGACAAGCTTACCAATGAGGAGATATTCATAGCCAAGAAATTTGCTTCAGAATTTTTGGGAACTGAGAACATCACCTGCTTCAACAGAACCTATGGCGGAATAAAGGATGTACTTGGCTATGACGCATCGTCAAATACCTTTGAAGAGATCAAGCAATCAGACTTCATTCTCGTTATGGGTGCTGAAATGATGAAGGACCATACCATAGCTGCTCTTAAGGTCAAGCATGCAATTGACAGGGGAGCAAGGATGGTAGTCATAAATAACAGCTATGACCAGATAAATGAATGGTCAAGCGCTGTTGATTGTCCGGATAATGACCTTACCTGCCTAAGGGGCATACTGAAGGTGATCATTGACAAAGGCTTTGAGCCTAAGAATGCAGAGGGCTTTGCAGAACTGAAGGCATCGCTTGAAGGAGTACAGCCTAAGCCTGAGGCAATTGATATTGCAGAGCTATATCTTGAGGCCAAGAAGCCCGTCATAATATTTGATCAGAACTACCTTACTGCTGAAGCTGCAAAAATGCTTGCAAATATTGCAGTTGTTTCAGGCCAGATCGGCAAGCCAAGAAGAGGTATCATCCAGCTTAAACCAAAGAATAACAGCCAGGGCCTTGCAGACTTGGGAGTAGATAAGCCTTGGAAGGATGTAGTAGAGGGTATAAGGACAAGAAAGATTAAGGGATTGATGTCCTTTGGCGAGGATATTCCTGTTGAATATTTAGATGGGCTTGAGTTCTTTGGAGTACAGGACCTTTATCTTACTTCATCGGGAGAGAAGGCCGATGTTGTAATCCCTGCAGTAAGCTATGCCGAATCAAAGGGGACCTACACAAACAGTGAGAGAAGGATCCAGTGGACAAACACAGCAATCCCGCCGCTTACCGGCTATGCAAACTGGCAGGTGATAAACGAGATGATGTATATATTGGGCAGAGTCAATAAGTACAAAAAGGTAGAGGAGCTTACAGAGGAAGTATCCAAGGCTGTGCCTGAATACAAGGATTTGTTTAAGCTTGATGGATCAACTTATTGGCCTATTGGAGGAACTGAGATACTTTACACCAAGGGCTTCAACTTCCCGGATGGGAAAGCCAAACTTGCAGCAATCTCAGAAGGGAAGCTGTTTGATAAGAGAATTTCAACAGACTATGTGGAGAAAGAGTTTGCTAAGGTATTGGAAGAAATATAAGATCGGAGGCAGGGAAACCTGCCTCTTTAATTTGCATTTGAACCTCCATGGCTGTAGAATAAATCATGTAGGGATCATAGATTGCTGTAAGGGAGAGTGGAAAGATGCTTAGGCTTGAAGGTTTGGAGAAATCGTATAGCAAGGGATCGGTAAAGGCAGTAGATGGAATTGACCTGGAGATTAGGCCTGGAGAAATATTTGGATTTCTTGGCCCAAACGGAGCAGGCAAATCGACTACCATAAAGATGATAGTGGGTCTGCTGAAGCCTGACAAGGGCAGGATAGTCATTGATGGAATCGACGTATGGAATGAACCACTCAAGGCGAAGCAGATTATCAGCTACGTACCTGACAATCCTGAAATTTACGATAGACTAAAGGGCATTGAATATTTGAACTTTGTAGGCGATATGTACGGTATCCCAACTGAACTTCGAAGGGAAAGGATCGAAAAATACTGCAGCATTTTTAATATAAAGGATGCTTTAGGCGGCATTATCGGAGGATATTCACATGGGATGAAGCAGAAGCTGGTTTTGGCTTCAGCTTTATTAAATGATCCAAAGTTATTCATCCTCGATGAGCCGATGGTTGGCCTTGATCCAAGGTCTGCCTTCAATCTGAAGGAAATTATGAGGGATATGTGTGATCGGGGGAGCAAAGTGTTTTTTTCTACACATGTAATGGAGGTTGCAGAGAAGCTATGTGACAGAATTGCCATAATAAATAGGGGCAAAATAATAGCATTAGGGACTATGGAGGAGCTACGGGCTCAGGCAGAGGAGAAGGGCTCATTGGAAAATATATTCCTGGAGTTGACCGAGGATGAATAAACTTGTATCGCTTATTAAGACTGATTTAAATATTACCTTTGGGATATCCTCACTGAAGTATTCGATCAAGAATAAGAAAAAGAGATGGACTTATATCATATTTGCAGCAGCGATGCTTTCCCTGATACCTTCCTATATTATGATGGTTAGAGGCTTGGACCAGCTTTATGCAGCCTTCAGGATGATGGGGCAGCAATCCTATTTTCTTATGATGGGCATAATGATGTCCCAGTTCATGATATTTTTTTTGGGTTTGTTATATGCCATGAGCAAATACTATTTTTCAAGCGATACTGAACAGCTGCTTCCGTTACCAATAAGACCAGCGCTTATAGTAGGCTCTAAATTCACTTCATTGGTTATCAGTGAATATTTGGTATCCTTGCCTATAATACTGCCGTTTATACTGATATTTGGTATCAGAGAATATCAAAGTATCCTGTATTGGCTAGATTCACTATTGGTAATTGTACTTCTGCCTTTGCTGCCTTTATCAATAGCTACCATCCTGATCATGGTCTTTATGAAGTACACCAATATCAAATCAAAAAAAGATCTGGTAAGAACAATAGGAGCGCTGCTATTTATCTTTTTAGTTGTATTTATTCAAATGAAGGTAAATCAAATAGTATCACAAGGACTTATGGAAAGTGAAAGCTTTTTGTTCGACCTGGCAAGAGATGCTCATCTTTTGGTAAATAAACTGGGCAAGGCATATCCACCGGCGATGTGGGCCGTCAATTCTATGGTAGGAGCTGCCTCTGGAAAGGGAATACAGGGTATATTGTTTTATGTTGCTGTTTCTGTCATTGGGACAGTGATAGCTGTTGTTCTCTCTGAAGGTTTATATTTAGACGGTTTAATTGGAAATAATGAATCAGCGTCAAGGGGAAAAGCAATTGCAATAGATGACTTCAATAGTAGCACAAGACTCAGGAAGCCTTGGCTGACCCTAGCCAGAAAGGAACTGACGATGCTATTTAAAACACCCATCTACCTGATGAACTCGGTGGGAGGTGTAATCCTGGTACCAATATTGCTGGTGATGAGTCTATTTACCAGTGGAAGCGAGATTGAGTCTATCAGGGTGCTGCTTCGTAATAATGAGGCGTTGGTAGCTTTGGGAGGAGCAGGGATGATAACTATCCTGGGGATGCTAAACTCAGTCGGAGTGACCACATTCTCCAGAGAAGGCAAGAATATGTGGGTTCAGAGGACTCTTCCAATAAATCCCAAAGATCAAATTTTTGGAAGAGTGTTGGCTTCTTTGGCAATACAAGGTATGGGAGCAGTGATCTTATTGGTCAGCATCTCTTTCGTAATTCCATTATCTCTTACTTCTGCAACATTTATTCTCGTCACAGGTGCATTTGGAAGCATTTTGATGACAATGCTGGGAATGACGATAGATATACTCAGGCCTATGAGAGAGTGGACAAACCCTCAGCAGGCCATGAAGCAAAACATCAATGTCCTGATTGGGATGGGAGTAACAGCATTGTTACTGGGGCCTACTGGATTAATCATCTACAATATCCAGGATATGGTTCCTGATATAGTGATTCTGTCAGGTATGCCGCTGTTGTTCATGGTGCTGTCTTTAATGGACTATAGGATTCTTCATTACTTAGTGGCCAGACAGCTGGCTGAGCTTGAAGAATAGTAAAAATGGGAGCGGAAGCTCCCATTTTGATCAAGAGTAATATTCAACTATCAACTGGTCCTGAATTTCAATTGGGACCTCTTCCCTTTCCGGAAATCTTAAAAAAGTTCCAGACATCCTATCCTGGTCCTTTGTGATATAGGGAAGGGAGCTGAGAAATGCATTTTCAAAATTTTCCTTGAAAAGCTCCACTGATTTAGATTTTTCCCTTAATTCCAAAGTATCACCAGGGGTACATAGACATGAAGGTATATCTATCTTTTTTCCGTTAACTAGAACATGTCCATGAACGACCATCTGTCTTGCCTGTCTGATCGATGATGCGAAGCCGATCCTGTAAACAAGGTTATCGAGCCTTGATTCAAGAATCCTGATTAGAGCAGGCCCGGTCTGATCCTTGCTCTTTTTGGCATTTTCAACATATTTCGCAAATTGTTTCTCCATAACTCCATAGTACGCCCTCAGCCTTTGTTTTTCCAACAACTGTTGGCCGTATTCAGACAGCTTCTTGTCAGCTCGGGAAGTTCCTTTCCTTGCCCTGTCCATAGCCTTGGGATGTCCAACCACATTCAGACCAAGTCTTCTGCTCAGTTTAAATCTTGGACCCATCATTTTAGCCATTAATTATCAACTCCATAAAATATTTGCCGCGATAATTTTAGAGCCATAGTGATTATAGCATATAACAGGCCCTATGTAAATGATAAATATTATCAATAAGGCAGAATATTCAAGTGAGATGCAATAAATGAGTTTAATATGGTATATTGTATTTAAGGACAATAATAAAATATTTGGGAGGGATACGTATGAAGGTATTTATAAGTGCAGATATTGAGGGTGTAACAGGGTGTACCACCTGGGATGAGACAGAGAAGGACAAAAGCTCCTATCAGGCCTATGCAAGGCAGATGACAAGGGAGGTAGAGGGAGCTTGTATCGGAGCCAATGAGGCTGGTGCCAAAGAGATAATCATTAAGGACGCTCATGACAGCGGCAGGAATATTGACCATTCTGTTCTCCCGCTAAACACTAAATTGGTTAGAAGCTGGGCTGGAGGTCTTTATTCAATGGTGCAGGAGCTGGACTCAACTTTCTCAGCCTTGGTTTACATAGGATATCATTCAGCTGCAGGAACTGACACAAACCCACTGTCCCATACAATGAACACAATGTTGGATAAAATCCTTATAAATGGGAGAGTTGCAAGTGAATTTCTCATTCATTCTTACATAGCAGCTTATCACAATGTCCCGATTGTATTTTTGTCAGGAGATCAAGGACTTTGCAAAGAAGCAGAATCGGTTGTTCCAGGAATAAAGACAGTAGCCGTCAAGGAAGGAAGAGGGAATTCGACAATAAATATACACCCAGAGCTTGCAATTGACATGATTAAAGAGGGAGTCAAGGAAGCACTTACTGGAGACCTTACAAGGTATAAACTTCAATTACCTGAGGAATTCAATGTATCGATCAGATATAAGAACCATAAGGATGCCTATAGCAAGTCACACTATCCTGGAGTAGAAAGAATAGATGAGCATACTATCTGTTTCAATTCAAAGGATTATATCGAGGTATTGAGACTATTTAACTATGTAGTATAGGAGTATTGGTAATACTGATTTCTTTTTATAAGATGTGTAATCGGCAATATTTTTAGACGATCAAGAAAGACAAAAATTTAACATATGCAATATGTAAAGTGCAATAAATGGCTTTATTCATAGGGTTTCATTATATAGATACTGCCCGATATTTTGGACTTAAGTCATTGACACAAGAATTTAGTAGTAGTACAATAAAGCTGTAAACATCTACAGGCTGAATATCTTTTACTAATGTAAAAAGCGAGGACGGGCATGGATTACGCGCAGTATCTTGAAAATCTTGAAAATAAGCTAAGAAGCAGTTTTGACTTATATAGGGATCACAAAATAAATAATCTGGAACTAGATTTGTATGGGCGGTTTTACATGACGACTGAAAGGTATTTACTCACGAAAAAAGCTAAGATCTTTGGTATAGAAAACAACGAACATATACTGGTGAATAAAATTGACAATCTCGACGCATCAAAGCTTAGTGAGTTTATTGGATGTATCATAGATTCAATCGATCATATAGTAGATCCTCATCCTGAGCACATGTCCAGCATTGTAACAGGAGTTTTAGTAATCGATGATTCAATTAAGATCCTAAGTGACGAAATCGTTGATGATGTAATAAAATTTAAGTTTCACAAAGGATTTTCATTCGGTCTGAGGGGATGGGTGGACGTCAGGCTTCTGATAGTATCCCTGAAGGACGGAATTGTGATATCAAATAAAAAGGGAAAGGAGGTCGAACAGGTATACAAAATATCGTGACTTTCTATTTCCAAAATCATAAGGAGGGGAATCTATGAACGCACTTTGGTTAATCGTTATTGGAATTTTAGTTTTTATTGCAGCTTATGCTACATACGGTTCATGGCTCGCCAAGCAATGGGGTATTGACCCGAGCCGTAAAACCCCTGCTCATGAGATAAATGATGGTGTTGACTATGTTCCCGCTAAACCCGCGGTGCTTTTAGGACACCACTTTGCATCTATCGCAGGAGCAGGACCGATCAACGGACCGATCCAGGCAGCAATTTTTGGCTGGGTACCTGTTTTATTGTGGATCATCATTGGTAGTATATTCTTCGGAGGCGTGCACGACTTTGGATCACTGTTTGCATCCGTAAGACACAAGGGTAAGTCAATCGGTGAAGTTATTAATGCCAATATGGGACACAGAGGAATGCAACTGTTCTCACTTTTTGCATGGCTAACACTATTGCTTGTAGTTGCAGCCTTCACTAATATCGTTGCAAACACCTTTGTATCTGTACCTGCCGCAGCTTCAACATCTTTGATGTTTATAGCTCTTGCAGTTGCTTTTGGTTATGCAGTATACAGAAAAGGAATGAACTTGACTGTTGGAACAATTATAGGAGTAATTTTGCTATTCACAATGGTTTGGTTAGGGAATGTGCTCCCATTATCACTAAGCCTTAACGCTTGGATTATTATTCTTATGGTCTACATTTTTATAGCATCCACAGCTCCTGTTTGGATTTTGCTACAACCAAGAGACTATTTGAACTCTTTCCTTCTATATGCTATGATTGCTGGGGCTGTTGTCGGTATAGTAATTTTCAGACCTGAGATCCAGCTTGCTCCTGTTACAGCTTTCAATGTAAATGGCCAGTGGATGTTCCCGATGCTGTTTGTTATTGTTGCTTGCGGTGCTATTTCCGGTTTCCACTCACTTGTAGGATCAGGTACGACCTCCAAGCAGCTTGACAATGAAAAAGACACTAAGATAATTGGTTACGGTGCAATGCTTATCGAGGGAGTCTTGGCAATAGTTGCTCTTATAACAGCTGCTTATGTAACTCAAGGTGAACTTGGGGAGCTGCTAAAAGGCGGACCAGTTAATGTATTCTCAAACGGAGTTGGAACATTTATGTCCAAGTTTGGAATACCGTTTAATATTGGTAAATCATTCGTAGCACTAGCAGTTTCAGCATTTGCATTGACCTCACTAGATACTGCAACCAGGCTTGCAAGATTCATATTCCAGGAATTCTTTGACAAACCTGGTGCTGCTAAGCAGAACCCATTGACCAACATGTATGTATCAACTGGTATTACAGTTTTGATCGGTGGATACCTTGCAGCAGGTGGTTATGCAAGAATTTGGCCGATATTTGGATCTGCTAATCAGCTTCTCGCTGGATTGTCACTATTAGCCGTTGCAGTATGGCTCAAGAAATCAGGCAAGAACTACCATATGATAACTGCACCTATGATTTTCATGATAATTGTAACATTGACAGCATTGGTATTATTGATTCAAAAGAACTTTGTTGCTGGAAACTATATTCTTGTAATATTCCCGATTGCTTTGTTCATATTAGCAATAATCCTTGCTGTTGAAGGATACAATATTCTCTTCGGAAACAAAGCAGTAGAAACAAAGAAATAGTTCAATTATAAATTTTCCCAGAAAGCCTACACCCGGCCTTCTGGGATTTTTTTATTGATATTTGCCTTAACAGGAGGGCTGAAGACAAGAGTAAATCAATAATATTTTTCAAGTTTTACAGTAAATATGAAAATTGATGTTGATTTTACTTAGCAACCTGCTATAATACTATTATATTAAGAGTAATCAACAGGCGTTGAAATGGTAAAGTAAAACATGCATAGTATTTAAGAGAGGGTATCAAGGGTGGGAGATGCCTATACTGGTTTGTTTGAAGTGCACCATTGAGCCTAAGGTCGAAATTGTTAGTAGACCCTTACGGATGTCCCCGTTATAGGACTATGGTATGAAAGTACCTGATTGAGATAGGATGTTTATCCTAAACAGAGTGGGACCGCGAAGATAGCCTTTGCCTCTGTATACTTATGTATACGAGGCAGAGGTTTTTTTAATTTTAAAGAAAGGAAGATGGATAATGATTTACAAAAACATAGCAGATACCATAGGTAGTACTCCCGTAATCAGCTTAGGCAGGCTTGAGGAGGATATGGCAGAAATACTAGTTAAGCTTGAAAGCTTTAACCCAGGAGGGAGCGTGAAGGACAGAGCAGCATTATTTATGCTTAAGGATGCTGAAAAAAGAGGTTTACTCTTTTCGGGGAATACAATAATTGAAGCTACCAGCGGAAACACCGGTATTTCTCTAGCGATGCTTGGGGCAGCTAAAGGCTACAGAGTAATTATTGTTATGCCGGATACCATGAGTCTGGAAAGAAGACGATTAATACAAGCCTATGGAGCTGAGCTTATATTAACCCCAGGATCAAAAGGGATGAATGGTTCTGTTGAAAAGGCAATGGAGCTGGTTGCAGAAAAAGGCTACTTCATGCCCAGTCAGTTTACAAACCCCTCTAATGTTACTGCACACATGGAAACTACTGCTGAGGAAATATGGGAAGACTTTGGAGGGAGCTTGGATGCATTCGTTGCAGGTGTGGGATCTGGAGGAACAATTACTGGAGTTTCAAGGGTTTTAAAAAATAGGAATCCTAATTTGCTTATTGTAGCGGTTCAACCTGAGAAGTCACCTCTGTTGACTGGAGGAACTCCAGCAGGGCATGGATTACAGGGGATAGGAGCTAATTTTATCCCTGAGATCTTGTCCTTGGAGCTTGTCGACAGGATAATTGACATGAGCGAGGAGGAGGCCTTTCAGGGGGCAAGATACCTGGCAGAGAAAGCAGGCATATTGTCAGGGATCAGCTCTGGAGCCAACGTCGCTGCAGCCATTAGGATGGCAAGAGAGCTTGGCAGGGATAAAAAAGTTCTCACTGTACTGCCTGACACTGGTGAAAGATATCTGTCCACCGATTTGTTTAAGGGGGTTGAATAATGCTCAAGCAGCTAATAGATGACAGTAAGAATATTCTCAAGAAGGATCCGGCAGCCAGGAGCCTGGTTCAGGTATTTCTACTTTATCCTAGTATAAAGGCGCTATTCTGGCATAGGATCGCTCACTATCTCTACGGGCATGGACACCATCTGGCAGCGGGATTCATATCTCAGCATTCAAGAAGAAAGACCGGTATTGAGATCCATCCTGGTGCTTTGATCGGAAGAAGACTTTTTATAGACCATGGAATGGGAGTAGTCATTGGAGAAACTGCAATTGTTGGTGATGACGTTACCCTGTACCACGGAGTTACTCTCGGCGGTGTTGGAGGCAGCAAAGGCAGTAAAAGACATCCTACGTTGGGAAATGGTGTAGAAATAGGAGCAGGAGCTAAGATACTCGGGCCAGTCTCAATTGGTTCAGCTGCCAGAATTGGTGCAAATTCAGTGGTTTTGACTGATATTCCTGCTGGTGCCACTGCCGTAGGATCACCTGCTCGAATAGTTGATAAGAAGGAAAAGTATTACATCTATGCAATATAATAAGGACCTCCATGTGGAGGTCCTTATTATATTGCCAAAACCTTATAGGAATTTTGCAAAGTCTTTTAGGCTGAGAATCTTTTTATTGTTTCTTCCCACTGTTGTATTTGAACATATCAGTGAGTTTAGAACGGCCTCTTCCGTTGCTTCGACTGTAGCTTTAAATACCATATCCAGGAGATCTTCGTGAATAACTTTTTGATCAGTAAATTCTCTCTCCTCGTAATGCATAACTTTGTTTGCTGTAGTGAATCCTATTGCTACTTCCCCAGACCCGTTTCCAGTATACCCACCGGTTCTTGCAATTCCTGATTGAGTTCTCTTAAGGAGTCTCTTTAGCTGAAGTGAGCTTAGTGGTATGTCGGTAGCAAGGATTACCATAATTGATCCCTTGTCCTTGCCTGGGTCTTTCAGAGACAATTCCTCTTTAATTTTCTCGCCGATGGGGTTCCCTCTGATCATAAGATCCTCCATGGAGCCAAAGTTTGAGAGTACAAGTATTCCAACAGTGTATTCTGAATCCCCAAGCTTAACCATTCTTGAAGCAGAACCAATCCCACCCTTAAGGTCATAGCAGACCATTCCTGTTCCGGCTCCTACATTACCTTGCTGGAAAATTATATCTGCTGAGCTTATTGCCTCCAGAACATGCTTCTCAGTAACTGATGGTGTTCTTATCTCGTTTAGAACTCCATCGTTGCATTCGCCGATTATTGGATTGACCGTTCCTGTGGTATCCCCGATATCACTGTTTTTTCCAAGCATATAACCGACTACAGCTTTATGGGCTGTTCCCACACTAAGTGTGTTGGTAAGTATTATTGGGGTTTCTATTGTCCCCAGCTCATCGATTTGAACCAGGCCTTGCGTCTTTCCAAAGCCATTGATAACATGGCTCGCCGAAACAAGCTTTTCTCTGAAGATATTTCCCTCATGAGGGATTATGGCTGTAACTCCGGTCTTGATACTGCCCGAATCCAGCGTGACATGACCTACAGTAACTCCGGCTACATCTGTTATCAGATTGTTCTTCCCTGTTGGAAGATGTCCTAAATTGATTCCATATTCTCTTAATTTTTTATTCATACGATCCTCCTGATGATTCATAATTGGTATTCTTCAGACATCATCTTAATCATATAGCTGAAAACAAGTCATTGCAATATAAATTACTAAAAGTATTGAAAAAATACAAAATTCAATTAATACTGTATGAAAAATGAATTATGCTATATAATGTTGTTAAGTAGCTAAAAAGGGAGGTATACCCAATGAACTGTGAATATAAGCTTTATGACCCCTCCTGGTGTCCAGGTTGTGGTAATTACATGATACGAACTGCTTTAAAAATGGCCTTGGAGGAGCTTGAAATACCTCCTCAGAGAGCTGTTATCTTTACAGGGATAGGACAAGCTGCAAAAATGCCACATTATATTGACACTAATGGATTCAATGGTTTGCATGGCAGAGCGCTCCCTCCCGGGATAGGCGCCAAGCTATCCAATAAGGATCTTACAGTTATTGTTGAATCAGGCGATGGTGACACCTATGGTGAAGGTGGCAATCATTTCATACATACTATTCGAAGGAACATAGATATTGCGCACTTTGTACATGACAATCAAATTTACGGACTTACTAAAGGACAAGGATCTCCCACGACAGCGATGGGTCAGGTAACGACATTACAGTTCGAAGGAGTAAAGATTGAGCCTGTTAAGCCATTAGCTCTATCCCTCACCATGGGAGCAGGCTTTGTGGCGAGGGGTTTCTCTGGTGATATTCCCCAGTTGGTAAGTCTTATGAAGGAAGCCATTAAATATAGAGGATATGCACATTTGGATATCTTCCAGCCATGTGTCGTATGGAACAAGGTCAATACATTCCAATGGTATAAAGACAGAGTGTATAAGCTTGAAGAAGACCATGACTACACAGACTTTGAGGCTGCATTTAAGAAGGCTCTGGAGTTTGGAGACAAGATTCCTACAGGGATATTATATAAAGTGGAAAGGGAGACCTATGAGGATAGATTCTCCTTTATTAAAAATGGACCGGCTTTGGTTGATTCCAGGCTCGACCCTATTGATGCTGAAAAGCTGATGGCAGATTTTGTTTAGGAGGGGGATAGAGATGGACTATACTATTTTGGTTGGTGGAGCGGCAGGACAAGGAATCGAAACGGTCGTTCTATTATTGGAAAAAACTATTAAAAGAAGCGGTTATGAGGTATTCACATATAAGAATTACATGTCTATGGTAAGAGGCGGCCACAATTTTATGCAGGTCAGGTTTTCTGATGCGCCCGTCTACACCTATTCGTCAAAGCTGGATATGATATTTGCACTTACTGAGGAAACAATTGATTACCATGGAGATAGACTCAAGGAGAACGGGGTAATCATAGCAGACGATGAGATTTTTCCAGACATGGACATTTGCCATCTTCCGCTTGCGAAGGCATCCAGAGACTCCGGGAACCAGAAGACATTTCCAACTGTAGGCTTCGGAGCAATAGTAAAGAGATTTGGAATGGATATCGGGATTGCAGAGCAAGTTGTTAAAGAAAACTTTAGTGGGAAGATACTGGAGGTCAATCTTAATGCCCTTAAGTCGGGATATTCCCTGGTTGATGAAAGACAAAAGCTTCCAAGGAAAAAAGATGATCGGATAATAATAAACGGCAACCAGGCCCTGGCTCTTGGTGCCATTGCTGCAGGCGTTAAGTTCTATTGCGGTTACCCAATGACACCATCCACAAGCGTCATGAGCTACATATCTTCAAAGGCTTCAGAGATGGGAATAGTCGTGGATCAGATAGAGGATGAGGTAGGAGCGCTCAATATGGCTTTAGGAGCTGCCTATGCTGGTGTAAGAGCTATGACCGGTTCATCGGGAGGTGGTTTTGCTTTAATGTGCGAGGCAATGAGTCTGGCAGGTATTCTGGAGACTCCGGTTGTAATAGTAAATGCCCAAAGACCAGGTCCTGCAACCGGGCTTTCCACAAGGACAGAACAGGGAGACCTTAGATTCGTAATACATGCAGGTCATGGCGAGTTCCCTAAGATGGTCATATCACTCAGAAACCCTGAGGATGCTTTCTACCAGACAGCAAGGGCATTTAATCTTGCAGAAAAATACCAGATCCCGGTAGTGCTTATGACCGAGGAATATCTGACTGACTATATGGTAACCACTGAACCTTTCGATTTCAAAAAAGTAACCATAGAAAGGTATATTGCAGATTCCGTGGAGCTTCCTGAGGGAAGGTATAAAAGATACATGTACACGGACTCAGGCGTTTCCCCAAGACTTATCCCCGGAAGGTGTGGTGATAAAACGGTCCTTGTTGACAGCCATGAACACAATGAATACGGGAACATAGACGAGTCTGTCGAAACTAGAGTAAATATGATGAAAAAGCGAATGAGAAAGTTAGAGTCCCTTAAGGAGGACCTTCAGGAACCGTGCTACTTTGGAGCTGAACACCCTGAGGAGCTGATGGTAGCATTTGGAGCAACCTGGGGTGCATTAAAGGAGGCAGTTGAGGAACTCAATCGGTCAGGCGAGAAGGTAGGAGCATTGGTTTACGGAGATATATGGCCGTTCCCAACAAAGCTGCTTAATGACTTCGGTAAGAAGGCAGAAAATATAATTACTGTCGAGCAAAATTTTACAGGTCAGCTGGAAAGTCTTATAAGAGAGCATACGGATCTGAGGATATCGGGAAACATAAGAAAATATGACGGAAGAGCGATAAATGGCGAAGAGATCGTTCAGAGCTACTATAATCTGAAAGCTAAGAAATTATCAAACGAGGTGTAGAGATGGAAGAAAATTATTCCAGTCCAAGGTATGAAAAGATAGCCCTTGATATTGCGAATGCGATCTATAAAGGGACTTACGAAGAGGGAGAAAAACTTTATGGCAGGTCAACTCTGGCAGGTACATACAATGTATCACCGGAAACTATTAGACGTGCTGTTAAGATCCTGGAGGATGTTGGTGTGGTTGAATCATCCAAGGGAAGTGGTATTACGGTCCTTTCTAAAGAAAAGGCCTTCAAGTATATCAACAGATTCAAAAATATCGAAAGTGTTACCTCATACAGAATTAAGCTGACTGAGCAAATAGAGAAACGGCAAAGGCTAGAGGAAGAGATCCTTGGGACTATTGACAGGATAATCGAGAGAAGCAGTATCCTTAGTCATACTACAGCTCTGACTCCATTTGAGCTCGAGATATCGAAGGAGTGCAGGATGATAGGGAAATCTATCGGAGAGGTCAACTTCTGGCAAAATACCGGAGCTACAATTGTCGGAATAAGGAGAAACAACGAGACGATACTTTCTCCTGGTCCTTATGCCACCATGGAAGAAGGGGATATTCTTTTGATCATCGGGGAAGAAGAGATTGTCGAGGCAGTTAAAATATTTCTTGAAGAGGAATGATTATTGATTAACAAGGGTAAATTATTAATGGTAGCAATAAGATAAACCAGGGGGTGCATTATGGATAGGATACTCGTACCGGTGGACGGCTCGGAGAATTCGATGAAGGCAGTCGAAAAAGCAGTTGAGATAGGATCATTGAAAAAAAGCCACATAACTATTCTTACAGTAGTCAATAGTAAGAGAGACAACCCGTATATTCTTGAACAGGATTATTCTTCAGATATCAGCCAACGGAATATCGAAAATGGAAAGAGAGTACTTAACAATGCCCTTGAGCTATGTGCAGGCTATGATGGAGAAGTTGATACATTATTAAGAAATGGCGATATTGCTGAAGTTGTAATAGATACTGCAGAGGAGCTTGATATAGACCTTATCGTTATGGGACGCAGAGGAATGAGTATTTCAGCCAGATCCTTACTGGGAAGCGTTTCAAATAAGGTGCTCAATTATGCAAACAGATCAGTCCTTGTAGTAAAATAGGCGCTCTCTAATGGAGCGCCATTTTTTTATTTGATATAGCTGTCAAAATAACCCTGAATATATATGATAGGGGTTCCCTTATCTCCGCTTCCGGATGTAAGGTCTGCAAGTGAGCCTATTAGGTCTGTTAGTCTTCTAGGTGTGGTTCCTTGAGATACCATATTGCCGACTAGAGACTCATCCTTATTTCTGATATATTCAGAGATAGCTCGCTTGAGCTCTTCTCCCTTTAAATGGTTGAACTGATTGTCAGCGAGATATTTTAGCTTGATCTCAGATGGTGTGCCTTCAAGACCCTTGGTATATGCCGGTGATACAACAGGATCTGCTAGCTCCCAGATCTTTCCTACCGGGTCCTTGAAAGCGCCGTCGCCATAAACCATTACTTCGACGATCTTTCCCGTTTCATCATGGATTTCCTTTTGAATTCTTTCAACTATGGGTTGACTGTTTCTGGGAAACAGCTTTATCTTGTTCTCAGAAGACTTGTTAGACCCCAGCAACCCGTATTCCTGATTAAAGCCACTTCCATTCATAGGCACAGACAGAATATCATCCAGACCGAATATCTTTTGACCGCCATACTTCTTAAGTAGTGATTTTGTTCTAGCCCTGGTATGGATATCGCAGGCAATGACGTTCTTTGTAAATTCCAGTATTGTAAGTGGGTTGTTTGAAAATATTATCTCGAAATCAATACCACATTCCTTCATGATCGACTTATAGTATTCAATATAGTCCACACCAGTGAAAGGGTGTGTATTAAATCCGAAATACCCTCTGAATTTCTCTTCGGTCAGGACATCAGTCCATGGATTAATACCCTTGACGTCAAGTACATCCATGTCTACTAAGTGATTTCCTACCTCGTCTGAAGGATAACTAAGCATAAGTACGATTTTCCTGGCACCCATAGCAAGTCCTCGAAGGATTATGCTGAATCTGTTTCTGCTCAGGATGGGGAAAATCACTCCGAAGGTTTCTTCGCCAAATTTGGACCTGACATCCTTGGCAATATCCTCTGTTGTCGCATAATTACCTTGTGCCCTTGCGACTACAGATTCCGTAACACAGACGATATCTCTGTCCTGGACCTTGAACTCCCCTTGAGCCTCTGCCTGCAATACGGTTTCAACTACAACAGATGCAATATCGTCTCCCTCTTTTATGATGGGTGCTCTCAAACCTCTTGAGACAGTGCCAACGATTCTTTCCACGTTCATCTCTCCTTTAATAATGACCTTTGATTAGAGTATATAATATGTTAATATATAAGTAAAATAGATATTAAATATAGTTGGTATAAGGAGGGATTATATGTTGGGGAAGCTTGAAGGATATAGAATATTCAATCAAGTGGCGGTGCTTGGAAGCTTTACAAAGGCTGCAAATACACTTTTCATGAGTCAGCCTGCTGTCAGCCAGGCTATAGCTGCTCTCGAGTCCGAGCTTGGAGTGCGTCTGTTTACAAGGACAAGAAAGGGAGTTGTATTAACTGAGGAGGGCAAGCTGCTGTTCCAACATGTAAACCCTGGTATAAACCTGATAATAAATGGTGAAAAAAGAGTACAGGACAGTAAAAATCTTATGGAAGGGCATCTGAAGCTTGGGGTTGGAGATACAATTTCGAGATACTTCCTGCTTCAGTATTTGGAAAGCTTCAACAAGAGCTTTCCTTCAATCAAGATGAAAATAATCAATAGGACTACATCAGAGCTTGGTGAGCTGGTAAAGTCAGGTGATATAGATCTAGCAATCATAAACCTTCCTCTGGAGGACAACTCAATGGAGATCGAGCCGATACAAAAGGTCAGGGATATCTTTGTGGCAGGGGACAGATATTCAGCTCTTAAGGAAATTAAGCTAAGTCTTCCAGAAGTTTCATCTCTACCATTGATAATGCTTGACTCCTCTTCCAGATCAAGGCAGTACGTCGAGAACTTTTTCAGATCGAAGGGTATAGTCATTAATCCAGAGATAGAATTGGGATCCCACGATCTTTTGCTGCAATTTGCAAGGATAGGGTTGGGAGTGTCCTGTGTGGTCAGGGAGTATTCTGAGGAGTTTCTTAAGTCTGAGGGGTTATTTCAACTTGAGCTTACTGAAAATATACCTGAAAGAAGCATCGGTGTATGCAGACTGAGAGGTGTAGAGCCTTCACCTGCAGCAAGAAAATTCATTGAGATAATTCTAACGACATCTAAAATGTGATAAAATGGAACGAGTGGGTATATTCAAATAAATTGGACGAATTATTCTGGAGGCACTTATGTCTTATAGGAAGCATTTGGATAGAATAAATAAGACAATTGATGAGGGTGGAAGCTTGTCTCATCATTTTGACGAGCTTAGGAAGAGCATAGTACCCTGGCGTGAAAGCCTCAGAGTAATATTAATATATATAATTATTGGTGCTGCCTGGATTTTGTTTTCAGACAGATTGCTTTCCATTTTATTTGCCGATCCACAGACTTACCAAAGCATGCAGACCATTAAGGGGTGGGTTTATGTCCTTCTTTCAGGGTCTGTTTTTTATTTTATGATCAGAAATAGACTCCTGCTTTTCAAGGCTGCGACCGACAGGATATACCAGGGATATCTTGAACTGGATGAGTCCCACGACCAGCTTAGCAAAGTAGAAACGGAGCTTAGGGAGAGAATAGAACAGCTTGAATATTACCAAAAGGCCTTAAAGGACAGCCAACTGCAGTATGATCTTTCGGTTGCTGGAGCCAATGATGGTATTTGGACCTGGGATCTCATAACTGGAGCATATAAAACATCTACCCTTATAAAGCCTGAGTTTGGATATACTGAGTTAGAACAGGCAGATATTGATACAATGGAAAAATGGAGGACATTTGTCCATCCTGAGGATCTGGTCTTCGGAGTTAAGGTTATTGAAAGCTATATTGAAAACGGTGAGGGGATATACGAGAATATCTTCAGGATCCGAGCTAAGGATGGTACTTACAGATGGATCCTCAGCAGAGGAAAAGCCGTAAGGAATGAGGATGGGAAAGCTGAAAGCTTTGCAGGCTCACATACGGACATCACCCAGCAGCTTCAGCTTCAGGAAAACCTGAAGCTTGAACAAGGCTTAGTCGAAAGCATAACAAAGGAAGCTCCGATTTCGATAATTGTTTGTGATAAAAACGGACTCATTACCAAGTTCAATCAATACTCGGAGAGCGTATTCGGATACACTCAAGGGGAGCTAATTGGGAAAAATGCATTTGACTTCCTTGGAGATGATACTCAAAAGAGAGAATTGGTTGAAATACTTCCAGCACTTATGAAGGGTGAACCTTTGGCGAATGCTGAGCTTAAGGTAATCGCAAAGGACGGTTCAGAAAAAACACTGTTGTTTAGCAACACCTATGTTTGGAAGGATGGCTATATAGAGAGCCTTGTCTTTATAGGTGTTGATATCACAGAGAGAAAGACGATGGAGGATAAGCTCGAGGTACTTGCATATAAGGATAGACTGACAGATCTCCCCAATATGGCTAAATTCAGAGAAGAGCTATCCTATGTCTTAAAAAGCGATAACAATAAGCAATTTGCCGTCATCTACATTGACATAGATGATTTTAAACTTGTAAACGATACTATGGGACATCATGCCGGAGATCTGCTTATCAACTTATTTGCAAATGAACTACTGAGCTTTGCCAAGCCTGAAGACAGAGTCTACAGATCTGGAGGGGATGAATTTGTTCTCACATTGAGAAGCTTCAGTAACGATGAAGAGCTTAGAGTGAGACTGTCAGAACTGATGGACGTTATTAGAAGGCCTTGGATCTACAACGATCACAAGTTCTTGATTTCATCAAGTATAGGGGTTGCAGTTTACCCGGATCATGGAGATACTCTCGAAACACTGATGCAAAATGCTGATACTGCTTTGTCCTATGCCAAGACTGAAGGGAAGAGCAGATATTTGATATATAATGATTATATGAAGGATAAGACCTGGTCATTTATTCAGTTGACAAGTGATTTGCGTATGGCATTGGAGAGAAATGAATTCTTCCTCGTATATCAACCCCAGTACAATTTAGTCGATGGAAGTCTGTTTGGATTTGAAGCTCTCATCAGGTGGATTCATCCTCAAAAGGGTCTTGTGTATCCACTGGATTTCATTCCATTTGCTGAGGAGACAGGCCTGATAGATAAAATTGAGGACTGGGTTCTTGAAACGGCCTTCAGACAGAGCAGAGAGTGGAGGTCAGGAGGATTTGGAGATATTAAGATATCCATTAATATATCTGCGAATACTCTCGGTAAAAGCTTGTGGACAAATAAGGTAGGACGACACCTGAGTGAGTGGAAAGATTATAGTGGAGTGATCTTTGAGATCACAGAAACCGCAGTTATAGGTGACATGGAAGATAGCATTAAGGCATTGGAAACCCTTCATGATATGGGTATTCATATAGCTCTTGATGATTTCGGTACGGGATATTCCTCTCTTACGCATCTGCAAATGCTTCCGATAGATATCATAAAGCTTGATAAGTCATTTGTCTGGTCCTTAGACGTTGACGATAACAAGTCTTTTATCGTCAAGACAGTTATTGACCTGGCTCACCGGCTGGGTATAAAGGTCGTGGCTGAGGGAGTCGAGACAGAAAAGCAGCTTATTTTTCTGAAAGATTCAGGCTGTGACTTAGCACAGGGCTATTATTTCAGTAAACCTCTGGATGTTTATTCAGTGGATGCTTTACTGAAAGCTGGAGTTAAACAATGAAGAAACTGAAGGTATCAGTTAGCGTATTTTTGATATTGACACTCATTTATTTTATGACGATGCATATTCTGATATCAAGTGAAATAGAAAATACCCCGGATAGTAATGCAGATTATGCAATAGTTCTTGGAGCAAGGCTATATGGCGACATACCTTCACCATCACTTGTTTTAAGATTGGAGAAGGCGGTTGAATACCTTCGAGTTAACCCTTACACTATTGTGATTGTGTCCGGAGGCCAGGGGAAGGGTGAATCAATATCTGAGGCTGAGGCTATGAGAAGGTATCTTGAGAAAAAAGGTGTCTTATCGGAGAGGATCATTATTGAGGATAAATCAACCAACACAAATGAAAATTTGGAGCTAAGCTTTGAGAAAGCCGGAATATATGGAGCTTCAGAGGAGTCTTCATTCCTTATAATAAGCAGCAAATATCACCTCTACAGAGCCAAGCTTTTAGCCAGAAGGATCGGATTCGAAGCAGATGTACTTCCTTCAGAGGTGCCATCAAGTGTAAAAAAAGCATCCTGGATCAGGGAATATTTTGCACTGGGAAAGTCAATGGTATTTGATTGGTAGAAGGTTATACAGAGGAGTTAAACCGATATAGGCAGTGTAATTGATCAAGGAGTGAATTGAAATGGACGATAAGTTGGAATTAGTAGCTTTGACAGAGGTTGAGAATGAGTTTGAGCTTGGTATTATAACAGCTATCCTGAAGGATAACGGAATCCCGTTTATTATAAAGAACAAAGGTTCCGGGGGTTATATGAGAATAGTAACAGGCTCTTCCCCATATGGTACGAGTATTATGGTTGAAAAATCAATGTTAGAACGAGCCGGAGAATTAATAACCCCTATAACCGAGGATTGAATGGCTCATTTTGGTCGATCCTATTTACAACAGCCAGTTAAAGGGTTATAATTAATTTATTATACTGTGATGGAGAATAGTATCTTAGGAAAAGCTAAAAGAGAGCCGTGGTTGGTGGGAAACGGCAGCAGGACCTTTGTGAATGGACTCCGGAGTGCTGTCTGAATAAATAGGACAGGGAAGATCTCGCCTTAAGGGATAAAAGCCGGCAGAAATGCAAAAAGAGTGGCACCGCGGATTACCCTTCGTCTCTTACCTAATAAGACGAAGGGTTTAATATTTTAAAAGGAGTGAGAATCAATGAATAAAAAAATCGTATTTAGTGGAGTTCAACCCTCAGGATCACTGACCATAGGAAATTATATCGGGGCTTTGAAAAATTTCGTCGAGCTTCAGGATGAGTATGAGTGTTATTATTGTATAGTTGATCTTCATGCTGTTACTGTTCCACAGATCCCTAAGGATTTAAGATCACATTCCCTTGATGTTCTGTCATTATACCTGGCTGTAGGTATTGATCCCAAGAAGTCGACTCTTTTTATCCAATCACATGTTCCTGCCCATGCAGAGCTTGGTTGGGTATTGAACACCATAACCTATATGGGACAGCTCAATAGGATGACTCAGTTCAAGGAGAAATCCAAGAAGTCCGATGAAAACTTAAATGCTGGATTATTTACCTATCCAGTGTTGATGGCTGCAGATATTCTCCTTTATCAAAGTGACTTCGTTCCTGTAGGAGAGGATCAAAAGCAGCATCTTGAGCTTGCAAGGGACCTTGCAGAAAGATTCAACAGCAGATATAGCGATACCTTCGTTGTGCCTGAGCCTCTTATAAAGGAATTTGGAGCCAGAATAATGAGCCTTCAGGACCCTGAATCTAAAATGAGTAAGTCCGACAAGGATGAGAATGCATTTATACTGATGCTTGACGACAAGGATGCAATAAGGAGAAAGATAAGGAGGGCTGTAACTGACTCGCTGGGTGTAATAACTTATAGCGATCAGCAGTCAGGCTTGAAGAATCTTCTTAATATCTACTCAGTATTATCCGATAAATCGGTGGATAGTATCGTGGCAAGCTATGATGGAAAGGGATATGGAGAATTTAAGGATGACTTGGCGGAGGTAGTAATACAGGCTCTGTCTCCTATCCAGGAAAGATATAAGGAGTACAGACAGGACAAGGCATTTCTCGAAAGCATATATCGGGAAGGGGCTGATAAGGCAGAAGCTTTTGCTGCTAAAACTCTCAGGAAGGTATATAAAAAGATAGGGTTTATCCCACGTGTATAATTGAAAATAATTGTTTCAAATAGAAAAATCCGGCATTTCATTATGAAAATATAAAAAGCCGGATTTTCTGCTTAATTAGGATACATTTTCCAATGAATAGAACCCATCAATTCTCGCAACATTTTTTTGTGATCCGAAAAGAGCCATAATTTCAACATTAAACAATCAACATAGATATATAATTATTATCACTTGACATTTATGTAATATGTTGGCACGGTACTTGCTATATATGATGATGAAAATATGATAAACCAAATTCTGAAAAGTCAGGCATGATTTGGTTGTCGCGGCCAGCTGAACACTCAGCAAATCTTTACAAAAAAATTTATGGAGGTTGTTGCAAAATGATGGAAAAAACCAGAGAATTCTTAGTAAAAATCGGTTTGCCTGCTGGCGATGCCGATAACTGCCCTACATCTGAGAAAAGATTCCCGGGTGGAGCACATTTTGGAATCGAGGTCCCAACGATCAACACAGCTGTAGCTTGTAAGTCATTAATAGAAGAAGCTGAAAGACTAGGCATCCAAATAAACAGAGTAGATGAAACATATGGAGCATTCAGACATACCTTTACAGAGCTGAAGGAATATGCTGCAATCTGTAAGGCTCACGGTGCCGGCTTAAATATGTCCATAGGGCCAAGAGCTGCTTATGACACCTCTGCGACCAGGCTTAGTGAGCAAGGAAGAGTTATTGCTTATAGACTTAGAGGACAAGAACAAGTGGCAAGAGCAATAGAGGATGCTAAGAGAATAGCAGAGGCTGGTATAAGAGGACTTATAGTATATGACGAAGGACTCCTTTGGGTACTTAATGAAGCTAGAAAGATGGGAGAACTCCCAGCAGAAATGAAATTCAAGAACTCAGCTCATAATGGTCAAGGTAATCCGGCGAGCTTCAAGCTTCTCCAGGATCTCGGTGCAGATTCGATAAACCCTGTCAGAGACCTTTCGATCCCAATGCTGGCAGCTCTTAGACAAACAGTAGACGTTCCATTGGATCTTCATACTGACAATCCACCTGGATCAGGAGGATTCATAAGAGTATACGAGGCTCCGGAAATGGTCAGATGCTGTGCACCTGTATTTCTTAAGACTGGTAACTCATGTGTATCAGGTCATGGCCAGCTGACAACCGCTTCGAACGGTATTGACATGGCAAGACAAGCACATATAGTACTTGAGATGGTTCACAGATACTATCCTGAGGCAATTCAATTGAAGGCTGGAGAGGCTGAGCCGCAAATAGCCGACTAACATATTCCCAACCGATTATCTCTCCTGCTTGACCCGGTCTTGCAGGGGAGATAATTATATACGAAAGGAAGAGATTTGATGAGGGAAATAGACGTTCAAAAAATAACAGATGAAATAGAAAGATTATCAATTGAATCCAATTACTATCTTCCTCTTGATGTCAAAAAGGCACTTGAGGATTTTCTTGAGAAAGAGGAGTCGCCTCTGGGCAGAGATACTCTTCTGGATATCCTTAAAAACCAGGAGATTGCAAGGACCAACCACGTACCTATATGTCAGGATACGGGCCTGGCGGTCGTATTTTTGGAGCTTGGCCAGGACGTAAGATTGGTAGGAGGCTCCCTTAATGAAGCTATTAATGAGGGAGTAAGGAGAGGCTATGAGAAAGGCTATCTTAGAAAATCTGCAGTTGACGACCCATTTTTTGAGAGAAAGAATACAAAGGATAACACTCCTGCAATAATCCATACAAAGATCGTACCTGGAGAAAATATAAAGATAATTTTCGCACCTAAGGGTGGAGGCAGTGAAAACATGAGCGCATTGGCAATGCTCAAGCCTTCAGATGGAATTCAGGGTATTAAAAAATTCGTACTTGATACAGTAGATAAAGCAGGCTCAAATCCTTGTCCTCCTATAATTGTAGGTATAGGTATCGGCGGAACCATAGAAAAAACGACCCTTATTGCAAAGGAAGCCTTGCTTAGAAACGTTGGTGAGCATCATTCAAATCCTATCGTAGCAAAGCTTGAAGAGGAGCTGCTTGAGGAAATCAATGATTTGGGTATCGGACCTCAGGGGTTTGGAGGGAGAACAACGGCGTTGGCAGTCCACATAGAAACCTTCCCAGCTCATATTGCAAGCATGCCGGTTGCTATAAATATCCAGTGTCATGTTGCCAGACACCAGGAAGCTGTTATTTAATTGTTGGAGGTGAAAGGAATGGCTAAAATTATAAATACTCCATTGACAGACGAGACGGCTAAATCCTTGAGGGCTGGCGACAGGGTCTTACTTAATGGGATCATCTATACGGGAAGAGATGCAGCGCATAAAAGATTGGTTGAGATGCTTGACAAAGGCGAAGATCTCCCAATGGATATAAAGGATCAGACTATTTATTATGTGGGACCATGTCCGGCTAAGCCTGGGCAGGCAATTGGATCAGCTGGTCCAACCACCAGCGGGAGGATGGACGCATATACTCCTCAGCTTATGGATGCAGGGTTGAGAGGCATGATAGGTAAAGGACTAAGAAGCAAAGCTGTAGTCGACTCCATAATAAAGCATAATGGAGTTTATTTTGCTGCAATTGGAGGAGCAGGGGCACTGCTGGCCGAGGCCATTAAGGAGGCTGAGGTAATAGCCTTTCCGGATCTGGGTGCTGAAGCTATATATAAGCTTAGGGTAGAGAATTTTCCTGTAACCGTAATCATCGACAGTGAAGGAAATGACCTCTATAAGTCAGGGAAAGAACAATATAAAAAATAGGATGGTGTTGATCATGTCACTAAGAGACGACGCATTGAAGCTACACAAGGACAATAAAGGTAAACTGAATGTACAGAGTAAGGTTCCTGTTACAGATAAAGCAAGTTTAAGTCTTGCCTATACACCAGGAGTCGCTGAACCATGCAAGGAGATACATAAAAATATAGATGACGTATATGAATATACATCAAAAGGAAACATGGTAGCGGTAGTATCAGATGGAACTGCAGTTCTGGGGCTAGGCGATATAGGTCCTCATGCAGCTCTTCCCGTCATGGAAGGTAAGGCTGTCCTATTCAAGGAGTTTGGAGGAGTGGATGCATTCCCGATTTGCGTAAACACTAAGGATCCCGATGAAATCGTCAACCTTGTGTGTATGATAGAGCCAGCCTTTGGAGGGATAAATCTTGAGGACATTTCTGCGCCGAGATGCTTTGAGATAGAAAATAAACTGAAGGAAAAATTGAATATACCAATATTCCATGATGACCAGCATGGTACAGCTATTATTGTTCTCGCCGGACTTAAGAATGCCTTAAGGTTGACCGGTAAGAAGATGGAGGACCTTGTAGTAGTAATAAACGGAGTTGGAGCAGCAGGAGTAGCCATAGCCAAGATAATTCTTAACATAGGTGTAAAAGATATGCTCCTCGTGGACAGCAAGGGGATAATCTATAAGGGAAGAAAAGACGGGATGAATTGGGCTAAGGAGGAAATGGCAGAAGTCACTAATAAGGATTTAAGGAATGGTGATTTAGCTGAGGCAATGAAGGGGGCTGATGTTTTCATAGGGGTATCTCAGGCTAATATTGTTACCGAAGATATGGTCAAATCCATGAATAATGATGCAATACTATTTGCGATGGCAAATCCAGTTCCGGAAATCGACCCTGATCTGGCGAAAAAAGCGGGTGCGAGAGTAGTGGGTACTGGACGATCTGATTATCCAAATCAGATAAATAATGTGCTTGCCTTCCCTGGTGTATTCAGAGGAACATTTGACGTAAGAGCAAAAGAGATCAATGAGGCAATGAAGATAGCAGCAGCTGATGCTTTGGCAGAGCTTATAGCGGATGATGAGCTAAAGGAAGATTATATAATTCCTTATCCCTTTGATAAACGTGTAAGACCAGCAATCGCAGAGGCAGTAGCCAAAGCTGCAAGAGAGACTGGAGCAGCTAGGATCTAATCCAAATAATTAGAAAGGAGTTGTCCGATATGGAACAACCCATACTATATGATCTGAACACCCTAAATGATTTTTGCATAGACGTACTGACAAAAGCAGGTGTAAAGCTGGAGGAAGCAGAGATAATAAGCGAGACTCTACTTTTTGCGGAGCTTAGGAATATTAAATCTCATGGGATAGTTAGACTTCCTACCTATGTCAAAAGACTCGAGAATTCAGCAGTGAATCAGAATGCTGAAATGAGATTCCTTGAGAATAAGGCTGCAGCTGTTTCTGTACTGGATGCTGACAATGGCATGGGGCAGGTGGCCGGATATAAGGCCATGAAGGCAGCCATAGATATGGCAAGGATATATGGGATAGGCTTAGTTGCAGTCAAGAATAGCAATCACTTTGGAGTTGCCTCATACTTTTCGATGCTGGCGTCAAAGGAGGATATGATCGGTCTCGTAATGACCAATGCTTCGCCTGCAATAGCACCCTTTGGGACAAAAACTCCATTATTGGGAACCAATCCTCTTACAGTTGCAGTCCCCTTATATATTTTCGTGGGCGCAGTAATTGGTCTGATCATGGGAGCCTTGCCTGGTCTTACAGTTACTATGACTATTGTACTAGTCGTATCCTTGACCTTTGGGTGGGAGATGGTTCCCGCATTGGCTTTTATCATAGGAGCCTTCGCAGGAGGAGTTATTGGGGGCTCTATATCGGCAATAGCTCTTAATATTCCAGGGACAGCAGCAGCAGTATCCACTGTATTTGACGGGTATCCACTTAAACTAAAGGGCGAAGCCAATAATGCCTTGGGGATTTCCTTATTCGTAAGCTTGATTGGAGGGATATTCGGTCTCATAATCCTAGGCTTTGTAGGAGCATTACTGGGAGAGATAGCGCTTAAATTTGGACCCCAGGAGTACTTTCTCATAACTATGTGGGGGATCACTCTCGTGGCAGTACTTAGCCAGGGGCGAATGACGAAAGGTCTCGTGGCAGCATTTATTGGAGTATTCGTAGGAATGATAGGAATGGATCCAATAACTGGCCTTATGAGATTTACCTTTGGTACGAGAGTGCTAAGCGGTGGAGTCAATTACATCGCAGCCATGATTGGTCTTTTTGGAATGAAGGAAGTATTTGTTCAGCTTAAAAAATCCAAGACACTAAACATCGATGAAACATACAGTATTAGAGATCTATTCCCCAAGTTTAAGATATTAAAGACATTGATACCAACTATGACCTGGTCAGCTGTTATAGGCTGGATAATAGGTCTCTTGCCTGGAACTGGCGGAGACATAGGATTGCTTGTTGCATATGGTGCGACTAAGAGCATAGTTAAAAATCCAAGCAGACCCTTTGGTCAGGGTGCATATGAGGGAATAGCTGCTCCCGAGACAGCTAACGACGCAGCTATTGGTGGAGCTCTTACAACAATGCTTACCTTTGGGTATACCTGGTGATTCAGTTACTGCGGTAATCATTGGAGCTTTCTATATGCATGGTCTTCTACCGGGACCGACTTTTATGCTGACTAACAGACACTACTTTTACTATATACTTATATTTCTTGCTATAGGAACAGTGATGTCCTATTTTATTGGGATATTTGGTTCGAACCTTATGCTCAAGCTCCTAAAATTCCCAAAATGGGCCATAGTTCCTGTTATTTCATTGCTTTGTATAATAGGATCTTACGCACTAAACAATAATATGAACGATGTTATTATAATGGTATTTTTCGGTTTTGTTGGATATCTCCTTGAACGAAGCAATTATCCTGTTTCGCCGATCGTTCTTGGAATAATATTGGGTCCAATGATTGAAACCAACTTCAGACAAGCTCTCATTAGCTCCAAGGGCTTTGTTCCTTTGATGACATCATTTGTTACAAGGCCTTTGGCTTTGATCATTCTTGTACTGATAATAGGTTCCTTCATTCTTCAGAGCTTCACAATGAAGTCCGCAGTGAAGCCTGAGGGAGAATAAATAGCAGAGAGGGGATATTTATGGGAAACATCCTAAGAGTAAATATGACAACCTTGGAGACAGTTTCCAATCAGGAGGAGAAATACGACTTTCTGGGTGGAAGAGCCTTATCATCAAAGATAGTTCACGATGAGGTACAGGCGAATTGTGAACCACTGGGTAAAAAGAATAAGTTGGTATTTGCCACCGGAGTATTGTCAGGCACCATAGCTTCAAGTGCAAGCCGAATATCAGTAGGTGCGAAAAGCCCTCTTACCAAGGGCATCAAGGAAGCCAACTATGGCGGGGTAGCGGGAGCAAGAATATCGAAGTGCGGGTACCAGGCAATTGTAATAGAGGGCAAAGCCTCCTCTGGAGCCTGGGTCCTGATAATCGATAAGGATGGAGCTAGACTTGAGGAATGGAGCGAGCTAAGAAACAAGGGAACTTATGAGACGGCTTCCAGACTTTACAAGAAATTTGGAGGTAAAGTAGGGATACTTTGTGTAGGGCCAGCAGGCGAACGAGGTCTTAGAGGAGCCTGCGTGGCATCTACTGATCCTCATGGGGAGCTCAAGTTTGCTGCAAGGGGAGGTCTGGGAGCAGTTATGGGATCCAAGGGTTTGAAGGCGATAGTAGTCGATGACTCTGAATGTGATCATATCCAATTGTGGCAGTCAACTGTGCGGCCCTACCTGAAAGTCTTCTTGAAAGTGAGCTTTTTGGTTATGTTGAGGGAGCATTTACAGGTGCTAGAAAAGGTGGGAAAACAGGATTATTTGAGCTTGCCCATGGAGGAACCATATTCCTGGACGAGATAAGTGAGATGTCACCAAACCTGCAGGCAAGATTTCTTAGAGTGATCCAGGAAAAGGAAGTCGTCAGGATAGGAGATGACAGGATCATACCGGTGGATGTCCGGATAATTGCTGCAACTAACAGAGATTTATTTAATCTCGTTGAGGATGGCGGATTTAGAGAGGACTTGTTTTACAGACTGAGTGTACTTAGATTGTCGATACCTCCGTTGAAGGAAAGAAAGGAAGACATATCTGATCTTGCAAGCTATTTCGTCAGAGAAAAAACAGATATCTTAATCAGCGGGTAGAGGGTATTGCAGTCGAAGCCTTGGCAAAGCTGATAGTCTACGACTGGCCTGGGAATGTAAGGCAATTGGAGAACTTTATCGAAAGATGCGTTGTTTTGGCTGGTGATAAAAAAATGATAGACTCCTTCATTGCTGATGAGGCTAGCCAGGGAATGCTTGAGTTTGGAAGAGTAAGATCGGAGAAACCTGAAGGAAGCAATTTGGCAAATGATAAGGGAGTGCTTCATCAGATAGAGAATGATACAATTCTTAAAGTATTGGAGGAAACTGAAGGCAACAGATCACTTGCTGCAGAAAGACTAGGGATCAGCGTAACGACATTGTGGCGCAAGCTCAAGTCAATAGAGGAGGCAAATCCTAAAAAGAAGTGATTTTATTTGACAAAATATTTGTCATTGGATAATATCGTACTATGTAAAATTATTAACAATCCCAGAAGGAGCCCAATATGACACTGCCTAATGTGATCACCTTTTTTAGAATACTATTAATCCCCATATACCTGTTCATATTTTACTCAGGAACGGAGAATAGTATACTATTTTCAGGACTCATATTTATTCTAGCAGGGATATCCGATGTTGCAGATGGATTCATTGCTCGACGTTATAATCTAGAGAGTAAGCTTGGAGCATTGATGGATCCCTTCGCTGATAAGCTGATGAGCTTTGCGGTACTTTTCACATTTACCTCTGTAGGATTGATTCCTGTATGGGTTCTGATACCGATGCTCATAAAGGAAATAGTGATGATCCTGGGAGGAGGACTTTTATACTTGAAGCATAAGAGATCTGTGATTCCTTCCAATAAATTTGGTAAGGTAGCAACGTTTTCATTATATGCTTCAATATTATCGATAATAACCAAGATATCCTTTAATGTTTCCTTTTTACTGCTTACATTGACCTTAGCTCTTAATATCCTGGCTTTTATTAATTACCTGAAGATTTTCAGAAGACTTGTGGATGATAAAAAAGGCGAGATTGACAAATAGTCTCCCATATTTTATAATTAGGACAATTATAACAATGGCTTTGAAAAAGAGGAGTAATCAGATTCCCTAATAGAGAGCAGGCTCACTGGTGGAAGGGCCGCAGCAGGAATATGATGAAGGTCGCTTTTGAGCTTGCAGACTGATTAATCTAGGTCTGCACGGGGAACCGTTATTTCATATAAGTGCCTCAGCTTTAGCTGTGGAATTAAGGTGGTACCGCGAACCCTTCGTCCTTACACGGATGAGGGTTTTTTTATTTTTAAGGAGGGGAATCTATGCTAGAGAATCTACCAAAGAATTATGATCCAAAGGAATTTGAAGACAGACTTTATAAGTTCTGGAACGACAAAGGGTATTTCACACCTGAAATTGACAAGAATAAAAAGCCATACACAATAATGATGCCTCCGCCAAATGTAACGGGAAGCTTACACATGGGACATGCTCTGAATAATACTATTCAGGACATCCTTATCAGGTGGAAGAGGATGGAGGGTTATTCCGCTCTTTGGCTGCCAGGAACGGATCATGCCAGCATCTCTACTGAGGCAAAGGTGGTAGAAAAAATAAAATCTGAAGGGAAAAGCAAGGAGGAGCTGGGCAGAGAGGGTTTCCTTAAGGAAGCCTGGGCATGGACCGACATATATGGAGGGACAATAAAAAACCAATTGAAAAAGCTTGGAGTTTCATGTGACTGGTCCAGAGATCGATTTACACTGGACGAGATGCTTAGCAACGCCGTTGAAGAGGTCTTCGTCAGGCTTTATGATAAAGGACTGATTTACAGAGGGGATAGGATCATCAACTGGTGTCCAAGCTGTCATACCGCAATATCAGATGCCGAAGTGGACCACGAGGATGCTCATGGTTTTCTGTGGCATGTTAAATACCAAATAAAGAATAGTGATCAGTTTATTACCATCGCCACAACAAGACCAGAGACCATACTGGGAGATCTTGCTGTTGCTGTTCATCCAGACGATGATCGATATTCACACCTGGTTGGAAAGACTGCATTGGTTCCAATTATTGACAGAGAGATACCGGTTATAGCAGATCCATATGTTGAGATGGAATTTGGTACTGGCGCTCTGAAAATTACACCATCCCATGATCCAAATGATTTCGAAGTGGGAGAAAGGCACGGACTTGGCCAATGTGTGGTTATAAACGAGGACGGGTTCATGAATTCCAACGCAGCTGGATTCGAAGGTCTGGAGAGATTCGAAGCCAGAAAAGCTGTGGCCAAAGCACTGGAGGAAATGGGTTATCTGGAGGCAGTTAAGGATCATGACAATGCTGTAGGTCATTGTGAAAGATGCAAGACAATTATTGAACCTTTGATTTCAAAGCAATGGTTTGTAAAAATGGAACCGCTCGCTAAGCCGTCCTTGGAGGCTTACTATAATGGTGAATTAAGGTTTATACCTGAAAGATTCGGGAAGGTATATACACATTGGCTCGAAAATATTAAGGATTGGTGTATCTCAAGACAATTGTGGTGGGGACACAGACTGCCCGTATACTATTGTGACGATTGCGGAGAGATAATCGTATCAAGAGAAAAAATTTCAAAATGCAGCAAATGTGATAGTACGAATATCCGTCAGGAGACGGACACTCTTGACACCTGGTTTTCATCTGCTCTTTGGCCTTTCTCTACTCTGGGATGGCCTGAAGATACTGAGGATATGGATTATTTCTTCCCAACAGATGTTCTTGTAACAGGCTATGATATTATATTTTTCTGGGTCATCAGAATGGTATTCTCAAGCCTTGAGCAGACTGGAGAGCTTCCATTCAAGGATGTTTTCCTTACAGGCCTTGTAAGAGACTCACTGGGGAGGAAAATGAGCAAATCTCTGGGGAACGGAATTGATCCTCTTGAGCTTATTGAAGAATATGGAGCTGATGCTCTAAGATTCACTTTGGTTACGGGGAATACACCTGGCAATGACATGAGATTTTATACTGAAAGAGTTGAGGCAAGCAGAAATTTCGCCAACAAGCTTTGGAATGCCACAAGATTTGTAATGATGAATCTCGACGATGATACTGAGGATTATACCATCGACTCCAAGGAATTGGAGCCGGAAGATAAATGGATCATTACAAGATTGAACAAGGTTATGGGAGATGTTAAGACTAACCTGGATAAATATGAACTTGGACTGGCTGCTCAAAGAGTATACGACTTCATCTGGGAGGATTACTGTGATTGGTATATCGAAATGACAAAGACCAGATTATATGGCGAGGACAAAACCTCGAGGAAAACAGCTCAGCAGGTTCTTGTATCGGTACTGAGAGATACCTTGAAGCTTCTGCATCCTTTTATGCCATTCATAACGGAGGAAATCTGGCAGCATTTGCCCGGCAGGTCGGATGCACTTATAATGGAAGCCTGGCCAAAGCAAGATAGTGACTCCTTATTTGAAGAAGCTGAGAAGAGTATTGAATTTATCAAGTCAGCCATTAAGGGTATTAGAAACGCAAGAGCAGAGATGAATATTGTTCCCTCCAGGAAGGCAGGGCTGATATTTGTTACCGAAGATGAATCCTTAAAGGAAATAATTTCTCAAAGTGAGAAGAAGTTCAGGACATTAGCCTCGGCTGATTCAATTACATTTACCTCAGATAAAAGCGGATTCGGAGAAGGCTTCGTGTCAGTTGTATTGGATGGATGTGAGGTTTTCCTTCCTCTTGCAGATTTGATTGACTTTGACAAGGAACTGGAGAGACTTGAAAAAGAGAAGGCTAAGCTGGAGGATGAAATCAAGCGAGTTGATGCTAAGCTTTCTAATCAGGGATTTGTCGCTAAAGCACCATCTAAGGTTGTTGACGAGGAAAAGGAAAAACAGATTAAGTACAAGCAGATGCTTGAAAATGTTTTGGAAAGGATTAATTCCTTAAAGAAATAGCGGGAGGATAGAATGAACTACCAGGAAGCGTTAGCTTATATCAATGATAAGGACAAATACGGCTCCAGGCTCGGTTTGGATTCAGTTGGAAGGCTGCTATACCATCTTGGAGAACCTCATAGAGATATGAAGTATATCCATATTGGCGGTACAAATGGTAAGGGCTCAATATCAGCTTATATTGCAAAATGCCTTGAGACAGCCGGTTACAGGACAGGGTTGTATACATCTCCGTACCTGGAGAGATTTACCGAGAGAATCCAGATAAATGGTGTAGATATTCCAGAGGAGACACTTGGAAGGCTTACCGACGAGGTTAGAGCTGCTGCTGATAGAATGGTTTCAGAAGGAATGGAGCACCCAACAACATTTGAGATAGTAACAGCTTTGGGCTTCCTATATTTCAAGGAGGCTGGAGTTGATTACATCGTACTTGAAGTTGGTCTGGGCGGTAGATTTGACTCGACAAATATTATTGAAAAATCGTTAGCTTCAGTTATAGCAACCATAGATTATGATCATATGGATGTTCTGGGGACCACATTGGCAGAAATTGCTTATCAGAAGGCGGGGATAATTAAAAAAGACGGACTGGTCGTAGCCTACCCGCAAAGAGATGAATCCAGGGAGGTTATAAAGCGAGTATCTGCGGAGATGGGATCAGACTATGTAGAGGTCGATCCGGATGACATCGAAGTGATAATGGAAAATGATGAAGGCAGCGTTTTTGATTTGCATTATAGAGATTTTTTCCACAAGAGGATCAAAATATCTATGCTCGGTGATTACCAGGTTTATAACGCCTCAACAGCAGCAGTTTGCCTTCTTGAATTAAGGGAGAGAGGTTTGGTCAAATTTACTGACGAACAGCTATATGAGGGCTTGAGAGAAACAAAATGGAAGGGGAGACTTGAAATTCTAAGTCGTGAACCGATATTCCTGATCGACGGGGCACATAACCTTCAAGGTATTGAAAATCTGGCAAAGGCTGTAGGTTTATTTAAATACGAAAGGCTTATTTTAGGTGTAGGAGTCCTTAAGGATAAGGATTATACTCATATGATAGAAAAGCTGATTCCGTTGGCCAGCGAGGTTGTTGTAACTGAGGTTAGTATGCCAAGAAAGCTGAAAGCTGATCTGCTGGCTGAGGAAATAAGGAAGTATACTGATAGGGTATACGTTGAGCCATCAATAGATAAAGCTGTTAGGAAAGCTATCGAGCTGGCTGGTCCTGGAGACATGGTGCTCTTTGGAGGATCACTTTATTTGATCGGAGAGGTTAGAACAATTGCGAAAACCCTGCTAATATAGCAGGGT
>Ga0228536_1000594_pt1 | contig 59688 bp, 48 predicted proteins | sample SJ1Smetagenome_FD_168611 | JGI IMG/M metagenome (GOLD analysis project Ga0228536, IMG submission 168611) | Enriched culture of PCE-dechlorinating microbial communities from Ithaca, New York, USA - SJ1.S | ecosystem: Engineered > Modeled > Simulated communities (microbial... > Unclassified...
TGGACTCGGCCGAGAGATACGGCGGACGGTACGGAGGCACGCGCGGGGTGCCGGTAGGCTCGATGCTGCCATCCGCAAGGGCCGCTGCGAGCTCGGGGTTGCCGACATACGGCTCGTAGGCGGCGGGATCACGGACGTCGGCGCGCCTGAGCTCGAGCAGCTCGCTCACCGCCGTGACGGCAGGGTGCGGCTGCGGACCTCCCGATCCCGAACAGGCGGTCAGAAGCAGTGCGAGAGCCAGGAGGGCGGCGAGCGGTGCAGTGCGCCGGGCGCTCACGGTGTCGTCTCCTCACTCTCGGCGGGCTCGTCGAGCGATGTCACGTGGTCGACCAGCCAGTGACCGTCCTGGAGTACGAGGTCGTACTGCAGGTGGTACACCACGCCACGCTCAGCACGCACGGTTTCGCTCGTGTCGAGCGAAACGTGGTCATAGTCCCAAACCTCGGTAGTTGTGACGGTGGCCTTCCCCTCCTCCGGGAACGCCACCTCGCCGAACTCAAGTGACTGCAGTGTGGCCAGCATCCTCATCCGGCCCTCGCCCAGTGCGGCCATCAGGTAGTACTCACGCGTGGCCTGCTCCTCGGTAGCTACCTGATTGAGTTCATTCATGTCGAGCGAAACGAACGCGCGACTCAGGGCGTCGTTGTACGCGCGAACCGCGCCCACCACCGCGTCCGCGCCTGTCGACGTGCCATCAGCGCCACAACCCGACAGCGCGACTGCCGAGATTACCATCGCAGCTATGCAAAGGACAGCCCTCATGAGAAGTACTCTGAGTGCACGGTCGGCCCGAACCACGAAGTGCCGAAGAGCGACAGAAGCGCCAGCGCGTAGCAAACGATCATCAGCATAGCCGCCCTGCCCCCTCTCCACCCGTAGAAGCGCCTCAGGTGCAGGTAGACGCCGAGAGACAGCCAGGTGATGAGGGACCAGGTCTCTACCGGATCCCATCCCCAGAACCGGCCCCAGGAGTAGTAGGCCCATATCGCACCTGTCAGCAAACCCATGCCCCAGAATGAGAACGCAAGGCCTGCCGAGCGGTAGGCGAGCGCATCCAGATCCTCGCTGCCGGGGGCCCAAGGCAAGGCCCGGCCCAGCGAGTGGCCGGCGACCAGCGACGAAGCGCCGAACGACACGAGCCCGGTTGCGAATGCCACGAAGTAGAAGCTGACATGCAACACCAGCCAGACGCCGGTGAATGTGGGTGGCAGCATCTTCACTTCAGGCCCCGTGAACAGCCCGACGCCGACCAGGATCAGCACCGTGGGCATGACGATCGCGCCCAAGGGGCGAACACGTTCATCGCGCGCAGCCCACACGAGCCAAACCACCATCGAGACCCAAGCGTACGCAGACAGAAGCTCGTATCTCGTGAGATACGGTCCGTGACCCGAGCCGATCCATCGGGCGAGCAGGCCCGCGCTGTGTAGGAGCAGGCCGGCGTATGCAGCGGCTAGGCCAACAGATGACCAGCCCCGCTTGCCTCCGAGAGCTGCCGCTATGCCCGTGCCAGTGGCGATCGCATAAGCCACCAAGGCGACGACATGGATTCTCGGGTCCATATTCAGGAGCAGGTCTTGCATTACGCACACTCCTCGATGATTGCCCTTACTCGAGGCGAGATTGCAGACCGCGCCAGCTTGCTGGCACTGACGATCAACCGATGTGTATCCCCATCTGCGAGGATGTAGATGCGAGCGTAGGGTATCAGGTAGAAGGCGAGTGAACCGAGCCCTACCAGCACCGTACCAACGATCACCATCCCAGCCCCCTGCTGCTGCGTGTAGTAGAACGTTTGCCAGTAGTCATAACGATCAAGTGTGGCCGTGTATCCTGCAAGGTCGACCGGCTGCCCAAGCACCAGCTCTTCCTCGGCGCACACAGTGCCACCCTCCTCCAACCGGATGGTGATCCGCGGCACAGCGCCATCATGCCCCTGCGTCTCGATGGAACGGAATCGCACTTCGCCCGGGATACCCGCGATTTCGATGTCCCGGTAGCCGGGCGCCCCGATGACCGGGACACCTTCGACGTCTACTCGATAGCGCGTCTCAGGCAGCCCCGGCCCACTAATCAGAACGTCGAGCACACGACCGTACACCCGAGTCTGGAACAGCCGGCCGCCTGACCAGCGGGTGATGGTATTCACCGAAACCGTGACGGCCTCACCCGAGGACACATCGGTGAAGTAGCTGTTCATCGCGCGAAGTTCACCACTCGGCCAGTACTCTGGCACCACCTTGTCGAGCGTGAGCGCTCCAGCAAGCTCAGTATCGCCCGAGAGCCATGCACGGGAGACGCTCATGACTTGAGCGGACCCATCAAGCCGTTCACCGGTCCGCACGAGGTACTCGGTTCTAGACTCTGTACCCACCGTCGCGGCAAGACCGGCCATGACCAGCAGCAAGCCCACGTGCAGAATCACTCCGGACCAAGCCGACCACGAGTGCTTGCTGAACACGAAACCAGCACCACCGGGGAGAGTCCTCTCCCTCCAGCCACGAGTCCGCAGGACAACGCGAGCAGCACCCGCCCGCACAGCAGGCTCACGTCCTGAGCAGCGTGGCACGGCATCAGACCGAGTCCTTCTGTAGACCCTGCGCGCCTGGACAATCGTCGCCGCGAGGATGGCGACCACGATCATCATGAGAAGGAGGGTGAGCATCATCCGCAGTGGCCCTCCCCGCTGGACCCCACTGACCAGGGAGTATGACCCTTGCGGCAGGAATAAAGCCGCAACCAGAACCAGCGCCACCGCCGCCATGAGAATCACAGCGAGCAACCTGGAAGTCAGCAGATTAACTGGTCGACACACTCTCTCGCACCGACTACCAGGCCCAGTAGGAGCGGTCTGTGGTATTGGTGTTGTGGGCACCACATGGGCTGTCAGCCGCCTGACAGTTCGCGTTCTTCTGGCCCGTACCAGAAGTAGGCAGCGCGAAGCTCACTAGCTTCGTCCCCGCGTTGTACGGGTCTGGGGTCCCGGGACCCAGAATCGAATCCGCCCCATCGGATCCGCCAGTTGTGGCCAGCAGACGCGGAGCCGCGCCGCCATGTGGTATCGCTATATGGCACGACCCACAGCTGTAATTCTGATGATTGCTGCGCGCATGGGTGACGTTCGTGCCCGGCAGGACGTGGCATTTCGCGCAGAGGAAATCAGCAGGCATGTTGCCAAGCGTAATAGTGGGTGGGTTGCTATACGGATCCCAGCTCCCCCGCAGGACTCTCGAGATTGCTGACCCATGGGGGCCCATCGCCACCGGAGACGCTGCGCTATCCATATGGCAGTCGGAGCAGTACATCGTCTGATTGCCCTTGTTGGCATTCCATGGCGCTAGCATCTGCTGGGTAATGGCCCGCTTCGGCTTTGCGAACACGGGATGATATGAATCGTTTGCGGGGTTGAACTCCAGCGCGACGTTGGTCCAGCGAGGACCTGAGGCCTGGGCTGCAGACCAGCTGAACGTACCCGAGGATCTGTTGATCGCAGTATCCGGTGTGTAGCTCGAGTTGAACCCGGAGTGACACTTCAGACATATCTGATACTCGGCGTCGGCGCTCTCTTTGAAGACGTACGTGGGCTCACTCCATCCGGCCGTCGAAGCGATGCCAACACCCCAGACACCGGAAAGCGGAGACGTACCAGGGTCGATGGCGTTGCTCGGAGGGTTGACGCTGGCGGTGTTGCCCGGGCGACCTGACACAGCTACCTTGCCTGCAGCGTGCGGGCTGTGGCAATCAGCGCACTCAACGTGCTCACCGGCTCTGAACCTGGTGGCACTCGAGAACGCACCGGTCTCGCCAGTCTCATCGCGCCACGACGGGCTGTGCGTGCCGACCCAACTGGCTGAGACGCGATGGCTCCGACGGGCTGCGTTGTTCGCGGTGAACTGTGTGTAGACACCCTCCGCAGACGAGCTCATCGTCACATCCCATGTGCCGTACCAGTCCTTACCCGAGTTGGCCGCAACCTTGTACGGGCTGCCTCCCGGCGAATGACAGCTGTAGCAGAACGCCTCCTCGTCGTATGGGTCGCTCGCGTAGTCCGCACGACCGAGCGCTGCGAGTATCCGCCTTGATGGACTCCAGTGCAGCCCGAACGTGGGAGCAGCCGATGTCCCATCGTAGAAGTCACGTGTCCGGTTGTCGTTGTGGCACTTGGAGCAGTTCGCGAGGAACGTGGTGCTCGGGTTTGTGCTCGAGCCAAACGGCGCGGACTCCACCTCGTAGAGTGTTGTCCCGCCATCCTTCACGCCGTGCGCCGACCCACCGTAGAGGGAGGAGTCGATCGCGGGCGTGTAGTCCGTGCCATCGGCCGATTTCTGGTTATCAGTGTTCTCCTTGCGCTCAACGCTATGGCAGCCCAGACAGATGCCGCCCGAGGTGGTGTTGAAGTCAGAGTTCGCCGCAATCTCGCTGTCGATGGATTCTCGCAGATTAGCGCCGCGGTCATCGAAGTTGCCATCCGCATCGTAGAACTTGGCGTGATCCACATGACAGCTCAGGCAGTAAACCTCGGTATCGACAAGCGGCGTCGTGCCAGCTCCGGGATAGCCGCCTGACTCGAATGCGGTGTCGCCTGGGGTGGTGCTCGTGCCCAGCACGTGGTGGTACGAGAGCTGGCGATCGTCGCCGTCATACTCCATAGACGCCTCGTACGGATGGCAGTTGTAGCATGACTGCCCGCCGGCCGGTACACCCTTGGGATTCGGCGCATGCACGGATCCGTGGCACTTGCACCCGAGCTTGTCCATCTCACTCGAATCGTGCGCCTTGATCCTCGACGGCAGCTGGACCATCTCCGTGCGGGGCAGGCCTGCCACCGCCGTTGTGATGTCCGATGTCCCTGCAGCCGTCACGAGCTGGGCATAGGTCTGCATGGCGCCGGCGCCATCGTTAGCCCAGCTGTTCCAGCCGAGACCATCCGAGCTCAGGTGACACGTGTAGCAGAACGCTGACTGCCCCGCAGGCGTGCTCGGGTCGAGGTTGGCGCCTAGCGAATCCTGCCCGAGGACCGCATTGCCGTTGCGAGACCCGTGCGCATTGTGGCACTCATAGCAGGGCAGCGGTATCTTGCCGTCCAGGTCGCCTATGGGTACAGCCGGACCTTGTTCAACGAAGTGTCCCGTCCCCCAGTCCCCTGCGCGATCGAGGGCCAGATGGTCGTCATGACATTCATCACACGCCGCCTTGCTCGTGGGCCCGAACTCGGCGATCAGGTTGTCGTAGGTCGATGTTGAGCTATGCCGCTCGTGACACCACAGGCAGTCGCCCTTGGCTCGGCCCGCGGTCGGAGAGGCCTCGATCGATGCGTGGGCGCTGGTGTTCTCATACGCCGTCCAGCCGCGGAACGTGCCGGAGCCGATGTAAGTGTCGTCCTCGCGGCTCGTGAAGATCTGATCGTAGTAGTCATCCTCAGTGACACCCGACCAGTTGGCGTCCGGCGTGAGCCCCGCGGCATCGGTGGCGTCTGAATCAGGATCGTGGCACGCGCGGCACCAGCTGTTCGGATCGACAGCCGTGTTGATCGTCCAGCCGTTGATGGTCATCTGGGGGAGCTTCGCCGTCTCGGCGTGGGGGTCGTGGCAGCCTGAGCATTCGTTCGTGAGGTCGGGGTCGGTCGTGGTGCTCTCTACAGAGTGACCGCTAGCGAGACCGATGTCGTCGATCTCCTTCGTCGCGCCATCCTTGCCCACCGCATGGCAGAACATACAAATCTCGGTCTGGGTCGTCACTCCCGCACCCTCAATGAGGTCGGGGTCGCCCACGTAGAGCAGCCCGTCTCCGATCGTCGCCATATGCGGCCGATGGCATTTATCGCAAGGGAGGCTGCCTACGCCATGCGTCGCGTATGCCGCTGCCGGAGCGAGCAAGAGCAGCGATGCAAGCGCCAGAAGAAGCACCAAAGCAGCCAGGTGGAAGCCCTGGCTGCTACGCACATCGACTTGGTCTGCAACCCCCTGCGATACATCCATCGCGAGCATCAACCCGTTCTCACGCACATCGGCGCTCAGTCCCCCGTGGGCGTCGACAGTCAACAGATCCGAACAGCGAGACGCCGATCGGTGCTCTTCCGCAGCATGATGAGTATAACAGGACATATCCATGCACATCACCGCTTGATGTTGAAGATGAGCACTGCTCCACGCCTCGAGTCGGTGACGTACAGACGCTCGTCACGCGCATGCCACGCCAACGCCTCTGGCCTGATCGGCGCCTCCCCTGAGATAGTCCCGGCATCAATCAGGTGCGACACCCGCCCAGACGCATCAAGAACGTAGACAGCAGGCTTTAGCGCATCGGCCACCGCAAGCGACGCATCATCGAGGGCGACCAGTCCACCAGGGAACACGTACTCCCCAGCGAGATCACGCACTACCTCATCGCCCGCATCCCCAAGTACGAGAACCCGTGCATCGTTCGTGCTGGTGAGCGCCACCCCGCGACCCAGGAACGCAATCCCCCCAGGGTAGAAGAGCGCCGGTTCCACGCCTTGCCCAAGCGACCCAGCAAACACACCGTCCTCGTTGTACATGAGCACCGACCGCGACAGTGAGTCCGTGACGTGGAGGACGCCGTTCCTGAAGGCAATCGCGCCAGGCTGGACTTCCATGGCTGTGGCACTCTCGAGATCGATCTCTGTGACCAGCTCGACCGCATCCAGGTCATCGACCGAAAACAGCAGCACACGGCTTCCAGCGGCCTCCACCACAGCCAGTCTGCCCGCGGCATCAAGCGCGAGGTTGGTGGGGACAGACCTGGCCTGGCCTTCGGAGGGGTCGATCGTGATCTCGCCGAGACGCGCGCCCGTGAGACTGAACACGGACACCCTCCCAGCGTCGGCCTCTGCCACGTAGACCCGGAGATCATCAATAACGATGCCGCGAGGGCCCGCGAGACGAGTGTCATCCCCGGACGGGAACACGCCCGCCAGGCCGACGGACTTGCCCGCAGGCAGCTCGGCGAGCCGGACGCCGTCGGTGTCACGCAGACCGGGCAGGACCCAGACCGCGATCAAGGCGGCGGCGATCAACACCAGGACCAACATCGCGATAACGACCGTACGCGGCCGCACCGTCGCGGAGACACCATGGCGTCCCATCAGAAGTCGACACCCACCCTGTCACCCGGGGTGACGGCGTGACAGATCAGACAGTTGCCGTCCTGGGGCGAGTCGTAGTGGCGCAGCATGAAGTTGTGGCTGGTTCCGTGGGGGGCATGGCAGGTTGTCGTACAGGTGAGCCGGGTCTTGGCATTGACGTCGTAGTAGACCGGCCGCACCGGGTGGTTCTTGTGGCCGCCGGCGGCGTCATCAAAGCTCCTGCGCTCGTGACACGGAAAGCAGACGTCAGGCTGAACGGCCTTGAGGAGCGGGCCCCAGTTGGAGCCATGCGGCGTGTGACAGCCCCAGCACGGGGTGTTCTTGTGCCCCGACCTGTCGTATGTGGCCTGGATCGGGCGCGCGTGGCAGTCGTAGCAGATGCCGTTGTCGTTGTCGTACAGCAGCGCGGCGTAGTTGGTGGCGTGCGCGTCGTGACATCCCGTGCAATCGAGCGTGACCGTGCCAACGGGATGGTGGCTCACCTTGCGGAAGTCGGTCTCGATCTCCGGGTGGCACCCGTAGCACAGCCGTGGCTCCTCGGCGCGCAGCAGCGGCATGTAGTCCGCGCCGTGCGGCTCATGGCAGTCGGTGCATGCGTCGTTGGCGTACGGCCCGTGCTGCACGGCCATACCCGAGAGCCGCGCCACCGACGGATGGCACGTGAAGCAGAGGTCGCGCTGGTTGTCGACCAGTATGCCCCGGTATGCCGAACCGTGAGGGTCATGGCAGTCGAGGCAGTGGAAGCCCTCCACGGGTGCGTGCGCCTGAACGCGCGAGAGCTCGCTGCCCATCGGGTGGCACGTCACGCACAGGTTCTCGGGTGCGATCGTCAGCATGCTGGTGATGTCCGAAGCGTGCGGGTCGTGGCAGTCGATACAGTTGCCGTTGGCGAAGGGCTTATGCGGGTAGGCCGCGTTGCGCTGCGCTCCCATGTCCCCGTGACACATCATGCAAAGGTCGGTCCGCGGAAGCACGAGCTCGGAGGTCTCGCCCTTCACCGGCGTCTCGGTGACGCGCACGGTGGAGTCGGCGTCTGTGGCGGTGACAGTGACATCATCCGGGCTGAGGAGGTCCACGATGATCTTCACCGGTAGCCACTCCACCAGCGTCTTGACCCGCTTGATCGACTGCACGGCACCGCCGATGACGGTCTCGGTCTCGATCCTTCCATGCGGGGTGTGGCACGTGGTGCACTGCTCGGCCATGAATGGCTTGTGCACGACCTCGCGATCGAATTCCGGGATGAGATCCGTGTGGCACTGCAGACATTCCAGGTTCTCGATGACGCCGCGGACCACCTCGTCCTCGCCGTCCAGCGTGAGCGTCTGGATCGCCGTGGTGATGGCGCCCAGCAGCAGGAGGACCAACAGCACAGCTGTAAGCGCGCCACGGCCTCGGCGGCCAGCACGCTCCTCCGCTGCTCCCCCGGCGACGCGCGCCGTCGTATCGCGATCCTGCTCCATCAACACATCCCCCCGGACGCCCGCATGTGTGCACGGACGAACATCATACCCTCACGACCTCACCCGCTCGGCTGCCTGTGGCAGTTCAGGCACAGGTCGTTATCCGTCTCGATCAGGAACGCATCGTTATCCGACTCGTGCGGGAACACTTGGAAGCGTGGATTGTCGCCCGCTGCCGAGCCATCCAGTGCCGTGATGTCGAACACCTCAGTGGTGTCGACGGTCCGTAGCGTCACATCGCCAACATGGCGCGCGTCCTCATGGCACTGCTGGCAGATGGGCTCATGGTCTCTCTGCTGGTCGGTCCGCGGATCGGGCATCACGTAGCCGAAGTTGTTGCGACCGAGCGTGCCAAGCTCGGTCGTGCTCACACCAACACCCGTCAGCCGCGCAACGCTCTCGTACGTGAAGGCGGTACCGGTACCGGTGTAGGTTGTGGCAGCCTCGACCGGATGGTTGTAGAGCTCGTGCCACGAGAGGCGCCCCGCGTGACACGCCCCACACCAGTCGGAACCGTACGTGGTGACCGAAGCGTATGAATCGTCGGTAGAGGTGGGGCGCTGGCGCAGCAGACGGGTGGACCGGAAGCCACTCGCCGAGTCGAGACCCGCGGTGTCCGTGGTGCTCCTGGCACGATCGCCCGTGAACGGATCGACCACGTTCGAGCCGTGCGGGCTGTGGCAGTCGCTGCACGTGAGGCCCCCGGCCGTGCCAGAGAAGGTCGCGGGCCGCGACCCGCCACCCGTGCTGTCGCCGCCAGGGATCGCTGTGATGGGGTCCGTTTCGGTATCAAGCATCCTGTGAGCGGCGCCAGCCTCTGCCGGGTCAGCCGGGTCAACGCCCGTGCGCGCCTTGATGACCCCGTACACGCCCTGGCCACTCGTGCCATCGTGGCAGGTCTGACAGGTGGCGAGCACCGTAGCGGCCGGCAGCAGCACGATGCCGTCCGCTGGCGCCTTGTGGGCCGAGTGGCACGTTGCGCACTTCTTGCTCGTGGCCGTGTAACCGCCGTGCGGACCAGATGACTCACTGCCGTCCGGGGTGTCGGAGCCGTGGCACTCCACGCAGGCACGACCGGTGCCGGTCTCATCGTAGGCACACGCAGGAGACGCGACGCCAAGCATCGCGATGAAGAGAATCCCCCCTATGAGCCAACGCCGTGTGGACACGATCAGATGCGTCCGCCTCCCCTTTGTGGCGCGCATGCGTGCGGCTACGCCGATGATACCAAAGAGACCGCCATCACACCCCCGCGATCAGCGAGTGAGCCTCACCATCTGCAACCGCCCATTCCCCTTATCGGCAACCAGGGTGAAGCTCCTGAAGACGCCGACGTCGTTCGCAAAGTTCCACTGGCCTGATTCGACACCGCGAGCACCATACCTGGCGAGCACCTCGCCTTCGGCGGATATCCTGACGATCTCGAAGCTGAAGGCGTCGGCCACCAGGACCGACCCGTCCGAGTCCACGGCAAGACCGCGCGGCAGCTGCAGTTCGCCCACCGTCCGGTCGTCCATGCCTTCGGGGATGGTGCCCACCTGCCAGAGCACCTCACCGGCGGGCGTGAACGCGGTCACGCGACCATGATTGGTGTCCGATACGTAGACCACCTGCCCGTCGTCGCTCACGGCGATACCGTTCGGGTGGTCGAGGTCGCCCGCTCCGGCGCCCGGCTTGCCCCACTGCCCCACGAACTCGCCCTCGCGAGTGAACACGACCACCTGGTACGCATCGGTGGCGTACACGCGGTCGCCGTGGACCGCAACGTCGGTGACGGCGATGCCGGTCCCCCCGTAGCCGGAACCGCCGCGGCCGACCACCGTGCTGGGATCGGGGAAGCGGCGCAGCGGCATACCCTCGGCATCGAACACCTCGATCGAGTCGTTGTAGAAGCTGGCCACGTACACGTTGCCTTCGTCGTCGAGGTCCAGGCCAACGGGGTAGTTGAGCGACCCGGGCTCGTAGGTGGCGGTGGCGCCCTGAGACGGCTTGGCAATGCCGAAGCTGCCGAAGGCGGACTGGAAACGGCCCTGCGTGTCGAACACGCACACGCGGTTGTTGCCCGAGTCCGTCACGTAGATGCGACCGTCCTCACTGGCGGCGACCCCCATCGGGCCGTCGAACCTCGGCAGGTCGCCCTCGCCCGGGCCGTAGAGCTCCCAGACGGATTCGACGCCGGGCGATGAGGTCGCTTGCGGCTGCGGGATCCCGCCATCTCGCAGGTAGAAGTACAGATAGACAAGGAGCGCCACGAGCACCACCGCAAGCACGATGGCGAGCGCCGTGAACGCCTGACGCGCGGTGAACACGCGCGCGCGGCTCATTCGGCGGCTCCCAGACGATCGAGTCCCTCGCGGGACTCGACGTGATCGGGCACGTACTCCAGCGCAGCGCGGTAGTACGCGATCGCGTGGTCGCGCAGACCAAGCTGCTCGCAGGAATAGCCGGAAAGGTACTGCAGGTCCGCAAACTCGGGCCGCGCTTTGGCGACCGGCTCGAGCGCGGTGAGGGCCGACTTGTAGTGCTTCTGGCCGATGTAGTACTCACCGAGCGACTTAGCGGCCAGTACGTGATCTGGGGCGACTTCAAGGACGTCCCACAACACGGTCTCCGCCTCCTTGCCACGGTCGAGCGCAAGGAGGACGGCACCCTTGTTGTACAGGGCCCCCTGGTTGGTGGGATCGATCTCAAGCACGCGCTCGTAGCCCGCAAGCGCGTCTTCGAGGTCGCCGTTCTGATGCATCGCGTAGGCCAGGCCGAGCAGAGCGTCAGGGTCATCCGGGTCCTGAGCCACCTGGTCCTGCCACTCGCTCACGGCCATCTCGGCCGGCTCGGCCGGACCCTCGTCAGCCAGCAGCCCACGGATGAGGTATCCGGCGAGCGCAGCGATCGCCAGCAGCAGGACGAGCACCAGCGCGGCCAGCCACGTGGGCACAAGGTCCTCCGGCTTCGCCAATGCTTGGCCGCTACCGCGAATCTCGTTGCTGTCAGGGGCCGCCCCCCGTGAACGCGCCACCCGTGCTCCTCTCGTGCTTTCGGCCTACGGCGCTGTGGCGGCCGTGGACTCGAGCGCCGCGATCCCCGCCGTGGCCACCGCATCTCCCGGCGAGCGTTGCAACACATACTCATACGCCTCACGGGCGTCCGCCGTACGACCCGCTATCCGGTACGCATCCCCCAGCGTGTTGAAAGCCTGTACGAAGTTGGGGTCGAGACCGGTGGCCATCTCCAGATGCTCGATGGCAAGGTCCACCTGACCGATGGAGAGCGCCGCCGAGGCGAGCTGCACGCGCACCGCGGGCCCGAACGGCTCGACCTCCACGCCCTTCTGCGCGATCTCGATTGCCTTCTTGTAGTACGCGGGATCGAGATAGGTCCCCGCCTCGTTGTAGAGGTTCGCGTAGAAGACGTACGTGTCGTACTCCTGCGGCACGAACTCGATCATGTCCTCGTACGCGGCGATCGCGTTCTCGAGGGTCTGCTCGGCGGCTGAGCGCGCCTGCGCGTCCGGAGTCCCCGCACTCACCGACTGGGCATACGCCTGAGCGCTCGCCCGGAAGAGGTCCTGCCACGCCACGCCACGCTCGAGGCGGTACATGTCGTTGTACGGATTGAGTTCGATGGCGCGGTCGATCATCTCCACCCGCTCGATCCCCTGCGAGACGAGCCGGCCCTTGAGATACGCGTTGTCAGCCATGACGAACCGAGTGTTCGCCACACCCGCGATGAGCACGAGCGCGACCACGACCGCTGATGCGATCACGCCCCAGCCGGGGGCCGCGACCTTGCGCTCGGTGGCGCTCAGGCTCAGCAGCAGCCCCATCGAGAGCCACAGGAAGATCGTGGACCCGGTGACCGACAGGCCGAACATCAGATGCACCACGTACCCGACGACGGCGGCCCATACCGCCGCCACGAGCATCCGCGACATGCCCGCGCCGCGCGAGAACACCGTGCGTGCCGAGCCGACCAGCACCCATCCGATGATGCCGTACATGAGCAACGTGCCGGGGATGCCGATGCCGCTCGTGAGCTGCAGCGGGTAGTTGTGCACGTTGTCCGCAACCGAGAGGTACCCGGCAGCGGCCACGTACTCGGCAGGCTTGAACATCGGGAACAGCAGGCGGAACGTGTCCGCGCCCCACCCGATGATGGGCTTCTCCGCGATCGCCGCACGCGCCGCCTCCCAGATCTGGAACCGTGTGAGCGCGCTACCCTGATCGAACTGGAAGATCGAGACCACTCGCGTGAGCACGTTGCGTACCGCATCGGGTCGAAGCGAGCTCGCGACAGCGACCGCCGCAACGGTGGCCGCACTGCCTCCGATGAAGACACGGTCGATCGGCGAGAGCCGCGTCTCGGTCCCCGCCTTGAGCCGCATGAACGCGAACACGAGCAGCCCGAGCGAGACCGTGGCGCCGATCCACGCGCCACGGACGTACGAGGTCACACCCACGAATGCGTTGAACAGCGTGAACACCCAGTAGATGACACGCCACAGGCGGTGGTCCTCGGACAGCGCGAGCCCGATCGTGATCGCCCACGGGAAGATGAGATAGCCGCCGAGCAGGTCGGGATTGCCGAAGGTGGAGAAGGCACGGTTGGTCTCGAACGGGAGGTTGCCCCACCGTACGGGGTCGAGACTCACCAACGTGCTGCCCGACTGCACCGCCAGGTCGATGTTCTGGGAGAGGCCGGCGGCGATGAACACACCCGCCACGGCCGCGATGCCCGCACCGATGTACGCGGCCAGCTGCGCCTGCCGGTCGTCATGCAGCTTCATCAGCGCAAGCGCCGCAAGCGCGATGGGCAGCCCCGCGGCAAGCAGGACGCTCACGGGAAGCAGCACGCGCGCCAGGCCGATGTCGATCGTCCCGATGACCTGCAGAACGCCGTACCCTGAGACGATGAAGCCGCCGATGGCGAGCGAACGCGCCAGCGAGCGGATGCGTGACGCGCGGTCGGCGAGCTGCAGCGCCGTGAACATCACCGACGCGTACGTGATGAAAGACAGGAGGCCTTCGAATCGGCGGTACTTGCCGAAGACCGCGGTGGGCACGTGCACGGACGTCAATGTGGTGATGAAGACCCACACGAGGAACGCGAGCACGAGCCACCCCACGCGCGTGGTACGGATCTTGCCGCCGCGCAGCAGGATGCCGAGCGCCCAGGAACCGAACGCGATGAGCATCAGCCCACGCTGGAGGAAGACCTTCAAGATGTCGAACTGGTCGAACGTCAGCGGCAGCCCGTTCGGGCTGAGCGGGCCCAGGTTGGACATCGCCACCGGTATCAGCACAACGAGCGTATGGAGGCACACCCAGGCGATGCGGTCCCACACGTCCATGGCTCCGGTGCCGACCGACGCCGCCCCGACCCTGACTCCGCTGTTCGTCGCCCCGCTGGCCGATGGGTGCTGCTTGCGCTTCTTCGCCACGCGTTCTCCTATCGTGCTCCGCGTCCGGTGAGCACAACGCGCACCGTCTCGGCCATGATCCGTACGTCCATGAGCAGCGTCTGATGATACAGGTAGATGAGGTCGAACTTCAGCTTACGGTCGGGCGTTGTCGCATACCCTCCGCTGACCTGCGCAAGGCCGGTCACACCCGGCTTGATCCTGAACCGCTCGCGATACCCCGGGATCTCGCGCAGGTGCTGTTCTACGAAGAACGGCCGCTCGGGGCGTGGACCCACGAAGCTCATCTGGCCGAGCAGGATATTGAAGATCTGTGGCAACTCATCGATGCGATACGTGCGCAGGAAGCGGCCGAAGGGTGTGATGCGCGGGTCGTCCTCTTCGGCAAGCACGGGACCAGAGTGCGCCTCGGCATCACGAACCATCGTGCGGAACTTGTAGACACGGAAGGGATGCATGTCCTTCCCCACTCGCTCCTGCGAGTACAGGACCGGCCAGCCCATCGTGATGAGGCTGCCGAGCGCGGCAAGCAGCAGCACCGGGCTCAGCACCACGATGACCGCGAGCGAGAGGACGATGTCGGCCAACCGCTTGGCGCTTGCATACCACGCCGGAGCGGACTGCCGGGTGAGCTCCATGAGCGGGATGTCGGCGATGGTGCTGTCGAGCCTGCCGATGAGGATCTCGTAAAGGTCCGGGATCACCTCCACACGCACGTCGGTCTCGTTGCCGATGGCCATCTCCTCGATGAGCTCGCGAAGCGAGACGGGGCTGGCAACGATCACGCGGGTGACGCCCTGCGACTCCACGATGCCCGCGACGTCGGCAACCGTGCCGAGAACCGGCACTGCGCACGCACGGATCGCCTCACGCTCCGTGGCGTCATGCGCGATCATGCCTACGACGTGATAGCCCCAGCTGTGACGCTGCTCGATCTCGCGGGCGAGGTCGCAGGCGAGCTCCGTGGTGCCCACCACGAGCACGCGCTGCTCGGGCCAGCGGATGGACGTGAGCCTGAGGATCGCAACGCGCCATCCTACGAGCAGCACGAAGGACAGCGCCCAACCGATCACGATCGCCAGACGCGAGAAGCTGAAGAAGCGAGGACCGGCGAAGAACGCGACGGCTGCCAACAGCACCGTGCCGAGCGTGACCGCCAGGAACGTGGTGCGCACGACCTCCCACGCGCCCTCGATGCGCTCGGGCTCGTAGAGGCCGTAGATGTAACCAGCGGCGAGGTAGATCACCGTGATGAGCGGCCACAGCCCCACGTACGCGCCGAAGTTGAACTCGGGCAGCTCGCCACCGAAACGCAGGAAGAACGCGGCGATGATGCTCGCGTTCACGAGCATCGCGTCGAGCACCACCGAGAGTACGATAAAGCCGCGCCGTGACACCTACGCACCACCCTTTCGGGCCTCATCGTAGGCCGCCTCGGTGTCGGACACCATCCGGTCGATCGTGAAGTCGCGTGCGGCACGCTCGGCCGCCTGCGCGCCGAGGCGGGCGCGAAGCGCGTCGTCGGTCACGAGCGTGTGCAACGCGCGGGCCAGCTCGATCATATCGCCGGGCGGGACCGTGAGTCCGGTGACGCCGTGGGCGTTCACGAACGGCACGCCCGTGGTGAGCCGCGTCGAGATCACCGGCGTGCCCGCGGCGTGCGCCTCGAGCTGCACCAGACCGAACGCCTCAGAGCGGGCCACGCTCGGCAGGCAGAACACGTCGGCCGCGTGATACCAGGCGGCGAGGTCGTCATCTTCGGCATGCTCCACGAACGTCACACGGTCCGCGATGCCGAGGCTCTCGATGAGCGCGTCGAGCTCGGGGCGGAGCGGTCCGCGGCCGATCATGACGAGGTCTGCGTCGACCTCGGCCATCGCGCGCACGAGCACGTCGGCGCCCTTGTAGTAGATGAGCCGGCCCACGAACAGCACGACCGGACGCTGCCCCCGCGACGGCGTGTGGCGCTCGCGCAGCTCGCAGGCACGGGCGGTGCGCTCCGGCGTAGCGGCGAACCGCTCGACGTGTATACCGAAGGGCACGATGCGACACTTGTCGGCCACTCGCGAGAGGTGCTCGCTGTGCTCGACCATGTCGGGGGACGACGCGATAATGAGGTCGATACGGTCGAGCACGCGGCGCAGGACGGGGGCGTAGGCGGCGCCAAGGAAGCGCTGGCGCACGATGTCGCTGTGATAGGTGAGCACGGAGGGGACGAGACGGCACCGGTTCGCGCGCGAACCGCCGCTGCCGCACGCCGCAAGCCACGAAGCCTCGCCCCACGGGTACGGGAAGTGCAGGTGGAACACGTCGGGGCCGCCGAGCCGAACGGCATCGTCGGCTATGGCGCGCCGCATGTCGAAGGCGACCGGCGTGGAGGCGTAAGCGAAGGCCCGTGGCAGACGCGTCACCCGCACGCCGTCGAGCGCGTCGGCCACCAGCTCGCGGCCCTCGTTGGCCACGATCGCATGCACATCGTGGCCGCGCGCCGACAAGGCGGTTGCGAGATCGCGCATGTGGTACTCGATCCCGCCGAGATGCGGCGGGTAATACTTGTTGAGCATCGTGATACGCATGCGCGCTCCGTCCCCGGTGGGGCTATACGCCGTCGACGAGCATACGGCCAGCGGCCAGCAGCGCGTCGACTCTCGCAAAGTCAGCGGCCTCGGCGTACACGCGCACGAGCGGCTCGGTGCCCGAGGTGCGCAGCAGAAGCCAGGCGTCATCGGGCAGGAGGAACTTGATGCCGTCGGCACGGATGATCTCGCGCACCTCCAGGCCGGCAAGCACCGGCGGCGCAAGCGTGGGCATCGCCGCGCGGAAGCGGTCCATCACCGCCGGTTCGAGCTTGAGGTCCGTGCGGCCGTACTCCATCGTACCGACCGTCTCAAGCAGGTCGGCCACGAGATCGCCAAGACCCATGCCGCGCTGCCCCATCATCTCGGCCAGCAGCAACGCCATCAGGAGACCGTCGCGTTCGCGCACGTGTGTGGGGACGCCGATGCCGCCGCTCTCCTCGCCACCGATGAGCACGTCACCTTTGAGCATCTCCTCGTAGATCCACTTGAAGCCGACGGGCGTGGTGGTGACCTTGCTGCCGAGATGGGCCGCCAGCCGGTCCACAAGCACGCTGGTGGAGAGGGTCTTCACGATGCGGCCGCTCATGCCGCGGTCCTCCACGAGGTGGCGTGCCACGAGCGCGATGATGCGGTGTGGGTTCACGAACACGCCGTTGCTGTCCGCCGCACCGATGCGGTCGGCGTCGCCATCGGTGATGAACGCGGCGTCAAGGCCGTGCTCGCGCACGTACTCCTGCACCTCGGCGATATGCGGCGGGATCGGCTCGGGGTGCAGCCCGCCAAAGCCGGGGTTCCGCTCGCCATGCAGCTCGACGACTTCCACGCCGAAGGAGCGGAGCGTTTCGGCGAGGTAGGTCTGGCCTGCGCCGTACAGCGGGTCGACCGCCACACGGAGACCCGCCTTTGCGATGAGGCCGGGATCGACCATCGCGCGCAGCGCCTCGAGGTACGGGCCGACCAGGTCGGCGGTCTCCACGCGCGCGGCGGCGTCGTCGTCGTGCACGGGCGCTTCGGCCGCAAGCTCGGCCTCCACACGGTCGGTGAAGCTCTTGGGGCTCGCGCCGCCGTCGGCCATGCGAAGCTTGAAGCCGAGGTACGGCGCGGGATTGTGGCTCGCCGTGAGCATCACGCCGGCGATCGCCTCGGCATCGTGCGCGACCGCCCAGCACAGCGCTGGCGTGGGCAGATAGCGGTCCGACAGTCGCACGCGCAGGCCGCGCGCGGCGAAGACGTCTGCCGCGGCACGGGCGAAGCTGTCCGCCTCGAAGCGCGTGTCGTACCCCACGAGCACGAGGCCGCCCGGGTTCTCAGCCGCGATCACGCGTGCGGCCGCATCGGCCACGCGGCGCAGGTTCTCGTACGTGAAGTCGGCGCCGATCACGGCACGCCAACCGTCGGTGCCGAAGCGGATATCCGTGGTCATGCGTCCTCCTCGCGTCGGGGATTATGACGCCATGTGATCCCTGCGCCACTACCTGTATTGTGCCACACCAGACAGCACTCCAGCCGCCGGGGCCGAACGCGTGCTCAGTAGCGTGACGTGAGTACCTGCTGATAGACGGCAGTGGTCAACTCGGCTGTACGCGTCCAGGTGAAGCCCATAGCGCGTACGCGACCACGCTCCGCGAGGTCGCCGGCGAAGGCGGGATCGGTGACCAGGCGCGTGATGGCATTGGCGAGTGCGCCCACGTCCAACGGAGGCACGAGGAGCGCGGCGTTCCCCACGACTTCCGGAAGCGACGCGGCATCCGAGCAGATGACCGGCGCACCGAACATCATCGCCTCAAGCGGCGGCAGACCGAAGCCCTCGTGGCTCGAGGGAAAGACGAACGCGGTGGCGCGTGCGTACAACGCGCGCAGCGTCTCATCGTCGGTTCGGCCGAGCCAGACGATTCTCGCGGGACGCGGCAGGTCTCCGATCGCAGCATTCACGAAGCCCTCGGGTTCGTCGCCGGTAAGCACAAGCGCGACATCGGCAGGAAGCGAGGGCTCGGCGGACGCCCAGGCCCGCAGCAGCACGTCGAGGCGCTTGTGCGGGCGCGTGTTGCCGAAGCCGAACACGTAGCGGCCGAGACCGGCGACCACCGGCGGCAGGGCGCCGATCTCCCCCGCCGCGAAGTCGTCGGCGGCAGCCGGCGTGACGCTGATGCGGCCGCCGGCCGGTGCGTAGAACTCGCGCGTGGCGCGGGCGCTGTGTTCTGACAGCGTGATGATGCGATCGGCACCGCGTATGGCTCGGCGGATCATCAGGCGATATGCGAGCCGGCGTGCGGACGACGGCATCACGCCCGCAACGGAGAGCGGGATGAAGTCGTGTACGGTCACCACAAGCGGATGTGGCATGGGAAACGGCGTCGGGAAGTGCGCGCAGTGCACGATGTCTGCCTGCACTTCGCGAAGCGCGCGGGCGAAGGTGCGGGCGCCCCCGGGCGAGAAGGGATGTCCGGCGCTCTCGTACGACTCGCCACCCGGGGTCGTTGGCTCCTCGCCGGGAGCCACCAACTCCACGAGCTCGATGTCCTCGCGTCCACCGAGCGCGCCAGCGAGACCGCGCGTGTAGCGCCCCACGCCCGTCCATGAGGCCATGCGGCAGTCGAGCAGTACGCGCATCAGCGTCGCCTCCCAAGGCTGGAATCGAACACCGCAAGCATACCCTCGGCAGTGCGCCGCCAGGTGAACTCCCCGGCCCGCACAGCACCCCGCTCGGCGAGGCTGGCCGCGGCGGTGGGGTCGCCCACCATGCGCGCGATCGCGAGCGCCAGCTCCTGAGGGCTCTCGGGATCGACCAGGATCGCGGCATCACCGGCCACCTCGGGCAGTGAGGAGCGATTCGACGTGATCACGGGGACGCCGCACGCCATTGCTTCGAGCACCGGCATGCCGAAGCCTTCGTACACGCTGGGGTAGACGAAGGCGAGCGCCCCCGAGTACAGCGCGACGAGGTCCCCGAATCCCACATCGTCAAGCACGCGCACGTGCCCGGCGATGCCGAGCGCGGTCGCGACCGTCAGCGGATCGGAGCCTGAGGCGGTTGCCCGGCGACGCCCGACACCGACCACGTCGAGGCCGGCGCGCACGCTGGCAGGTAGCCCCGCGAACGCCGTCAGCACGGTGTCGAAGTTCTTGCGTGGGTTGAACACGTCGAGCGAAAGCAGGTAGGGGCGCACGAGACCCAGACGCCCGCGGACGTCGTCGATGCGCTCCGCGGGAGCGGCCTTGAAGGCCGAGGCGTCAACGCCAAGCGGCACCACCGTCAGCCGTTCTGGCGCGACGTGGTAGTGCGCGAACGCGTCGTCCGCCGTCGCCTGCGACGTGGTCACGATGTGATCGGCGTCTCGCAGGATGCGGCCGATGAGGTGCGCGTTGAGCGTGCGATTCACCAACGGCTGCTGCTCCGGATAGTGTAGGTGCCAGAAGTCCTGGATGGTCGCCACCTTCGCGACGCTCCGCGCGCGCAGCGGCAGCAGGTGGCGTGGACTCCACACCAAGTCGACGCGGTCCTCGGCGAGCAACCGATTCGCCCCGGTCTGCATCCATAGGATGTTGCTCCGCGCGGTGATCCCCCTGCCGAGCCGAAGCGGCCAGTCGACATCCAGCGGCCGATCCGTGAACGGGACGAGCGGTGGCTGGGCCGCGTACATGATGAAGCGGTGTGGCGTATCGAGCGCGGCCAGCGCGAGCATCGTCTGATACTGCGACGTGCCAATACCGCCCGATGCGGGCGTGGAGAGCGCGGTGACGTCGATGCCGATGGTTGCCATGCAGCGATTCTACTCGACAGCCGGTTGACGTGACCGGCTCCGTGCCTGGCCGAGGAAGACGAGGCGTGTGAACCGAGTCTGTTCGAGTGTGAGCGTCGCCGCGAGAGACGCCGCGAGCGTGAACACCGCAAGCACCAGGGCGTTCCTGCTGATGTGCGCTGAGGCGAACGCGAGAATGATCGGCTGGGTGACATAGATGCCGAGTGTGCGTCTGCCGACCCACGCCTGCCAGGAGAGGAAGCTGCCCCGCACGTGATCGTAGAGGTGAAAGACCGCAGTCACCGCGGCGGCCGCGCACAGGTAGCGCGCGGCATAGAGCGCAACCACGCCACCGATCAGGCCGTGCGCATGCAGCCACTCACGAAGCGCTGGATACCACCAGTTCACTTCGGGAACGAGCACTGGCCAGATGACCGGCAGGAGCGCGGCCCACACGAGCACCCCACCGATAAGGAGCGTGCGACGGCGCTCGGCGATGCGCTCCGCGTGTTTCGCGAACAGATACCCCATCACGAAGAACGGATAGAGCCATGCAATGTCGAATACGCCGAAGATGTCACCCTGCGGAATCGGCACCACTATGAGCGAGGCCACGATGACCGCACTCACGAGTAGTGCCCGATCACGACCACGGGCAGCCCGGATGATTGCGAAGATCACGAAGCAGCCGAACAGTGCGTATAGGAACCACGGCGCGCCCGGCGTCTGCGGGTACAGCAGCGCATGGCCTACGAAATCGAGAAGCCCTGCCCAGGTGCGAGAAGCACTGATCAGATAGGTGACGGTGGTCCACACCACGAACGGCAACATGAGTCCAAGCGCGCGCTTCCCCACGAGTCTTAGCGGCGAACGTTCTCGCCCGAAGAGCACGTACGCCGACAGGAATGCGAATAGCGGCATGTGGAAGCTGTAGACGACGTTCAGCCAGATGGAGTCGAGCGCCGCACGTTCGATCCACTGAGTGCCGATCATCACGCGCGTGGGCGAAGGTTCACTGAAGAGACTGTTGTAAACGATGGCATGGCCGATCACGACCAGCACGATGGCGAGACACTTGAGCGCATCGATCTTCTGATCGCGGCCTCTCACGTCGCTACGCCCCAACCCGCATGTTCCGCCGACGCGTGAAGCACTGCCGCTTCACGACGCTCCACCTGCCGTCGATGCGGCCACTGAACGCCAGGCGCTCGGGCATCTTCCATACGAGCGGCAGACCGGCGAAACGGCACCATACGGCGTGCGCCGCGGCAAGCAGCCGCGACCCCTTCGATCCGGCAACGCCGTACTTCTCACGCAGCCGTCCCATGTCTTCCTCGAGCACGTGCAGGATGTTCATCGACTTGCGAGCACGCTGCGCCCGGTCGATGGCCAAGACGCGATCGATGCGGCCGAACTTGATGCCCTTGGCCGCGAGCCGAAGCCACAGCTCGTAGTCCATCGCGAAGTGGAACGACTCGTCGACCAACACCGCGCCGAGCGCTCGGCGACGCACGAACACCGCCGGCTGAATGATGTAGTTGTAGCGGCGTAACAACTCTCCCTTGCCGTACGGCGGCATGCGGAAGAAGTGAAGGATCAACCCTTCCTCGTTCACGTAGGCGGCATGCCCGAACACCACGTCGACCTCCGTGTGCGTTGTGAAGTACTTCACCACGTCACTCACAACATCCCGGTCCCAGTACGCGTCATCCGAGTTCAGCCAGCCGATGATCTCGCCCTGGGCGAGCTCGTACGCCTTGTTGAGCGCGTGACTCTGCCCGCGATCGCGTTCGCTGGTCCACATCACCGACGTTCCGGCCGCGCGCAGTATCGCCGCGCTCTCGTCCGTCGATCCGCCATCCATGACGATGTGCTCGATCCGCTCGTAGGTCTGTGCCTCCACAGACGCGATGTTCTCCGTGAGCCACCTTGCCTGGTTGTACGAAGGCGTCAGCACGGAAACAAGCGGCATGCTCATGACGACTCGCCTCTCCGGGCACGTACGTTCACCGCGAACTCGGCTATGCGTCGCGCATACGCGACGGGGTCGTGACGCCTGCGGGCGTAGTCGGCAGCCGCCGCACCCATGCGCGCGCGAAGCGCACCGTCTTCAACCAGCGTGATGAGCGCCCGCCTGAGGTCGTCCGCCTCAGTGGCCACAGGGACCTTGAGCGCCACATCGGCGGGAAGCTCCGAGTAATAACTTGTGTCGGTGACCACAACAGGCACGCCGAGATACATCTGCTCGACGAGCGACAGACTCGATGACTCCATCGAGGGGTAACGCAGGTTCACCGCGATGTCGGCCGCTGCGATCCATCCGTACATGGTGGCGTCGTCGACGCGGCCGGTGATCCTCACCGAGTCGGCGATTCCGAGGTCGGTTGCGAGACGCGCGAGCGCGTCGAGGTAGCTGTCACGACCCCCACCCACGATCGCGAGCAGGGCCACATCCCGCAATCTCGGCTCAGCCGCGATCGCGCGTATCACACTGTCGAGCCGCTTTTGCTCGAATACTCCGCCGCTGGAGACCAGCAGCACGCGCTCATCACCCGCCACAAGCTGCTCGCGAGACGGCATCGAGGCAGCCTCGCGCATGGCCGAAGGATCGAACGGCAGGCCGAGTGTGGCGACCGGGACGGACTCGCCGTACCTGCCGACGATGCCAGCGGCCTCAACCGAGTGGACCACGATCCCGGTGGCGTTCCAAAGCGCCGGCTCGACGAGCGGGAACGCGTCGTAGGTGTCCACGCCCGCTCTCCCGGCCAAGATCTCGCGCGCCGCCTCTTCGCCCGGCCGGCCGTAGTAGTAGCGCATCATCGCCGCATACCGGGCAGGGTCGCGACCGTGCACGGCCCACAGGTCGTGGAAGAAGCCGCTCATCCGCTTGTCATGGACGACCACGATGCCCGAGACGCGCTCCGACAACCGGTGGATCTCGGTGTGGAACGCGGGGTTGTTGCCGGCACTGAAGACCACATGGTCGTACGCTTGCAGCGCGTCCTCCGTCGCCTCGTCGGCCACAAGGTTGCGTACGGGCGCGGCCGGACAGGGGTAGTCGTCGCCCGTCACGGGTGCCCACACTTCCAGGTCCACCAGCCGGGCGAGCGCGGGCACGACGGCGAGCGAGTACTTCGAGATGCCGCTGCCGCGGGCCAGCGGCGTCACCCAGGCGATCCTCATCGGCTGTCGCCCCTCAGGCGACGCGCCGACCGCAGCAGCGCGGCGGTCGGCGGGAAGCGTCGAAGAAGCGCCCGGAGCCTGAACCCGGCGATGGCGCGCCGGGTGGCCGGTGCGAGCGGATGGTCACGGAGCAACTCGTCGGTAGAAGCACGGTTTGCGGCAGCATCAGCTTCGCGCAAGTCAGACATCGCAACCGTCTATTCGCCGGAAGACTGAAGTCGCGCCAGGTCCGCCTCGACCATCATCTCAACGAGACCCAGGAAGGTCACTTTCGGCTCCCAGCCGAGCACCGTGCGCGCCTTGGTCGGGTCACCGTACAGCACGTTGACGTCGATCGGGCGGAAGAGCGCAGGGTCGATCGTGACGTAGTCGCGATAGTCGAGGTCCGCCGCGGCGAACGCGGCCGCACAGAACTCACGCACCGAGTGGGTCTCCCCGCTTGCGATCACGTAGTCCCCGGGGCGCTCCTGCTGCAGCATGAGCCACATCGCTTCAACATAGTCGCCCGCGAAGCCCCAGTCGCGCTGCGCGTCGAGATTGCCGAGTCGCAGTTCCGTCGCAAGCCCGAGCTTGATGCGCGCCACGCCATCGGTGATCTTGCGGGTCACGAACGAGGTGCCCCGCAGGGGAGACTCGTGATTGAACATGATGCCGTTGCTGGCGTGCAACCCATACGAGTCGCGGTAGTTGCCAACGATGTGGAAGCCGTAGGCCTTTGCCACCGCGTACGGCGACTGCGGGCGGATCGGCGTGGCCTCGGTCTGCGGCATCTCTGTGGCGTTGCCGAACATGTCGGCCGATGATGCCTGGAACACGCGCGCATCGGGAGCGAGCGTACGCACCGCCTCAAGCAGCCGGAGAACGCCGACCGCGTTCACTTCGGTGGTCGCTATCGCATCTGCCCACGACTCGCCCACCGATGATTGCGCGGCAAAGTTGTAGACCTCGGCAGGCGCTGATGACTCCACCGCGGCGAGCACTGACGTCATGTCGGTCAGGTCCGCCTCGATGGCATGCAGACGCCCCCCGTACTGCTTGGCCCACTCCACAAACGCGCCGGGGCACGGGCCGAGCACGCCGAAGACCTCGTAGCCCTTGCCGAGCAAGAACTCGCTCAGGTAGGTGCCATCCTGCCCGGCGATGCCGGTGATGAGTGCGCGCTTGACCATCTGACCGTGTTCCCGCCGGTGTCCCTAGCGGGACAGCCGGGCCATGTCCGAGTCGACCATCATCTCCACGAGGTCGCGGAAATTGACCTTCGGCACCCAGCCGAGCTTCTCTCGCGCCTTGCTCGAGTCGCCGTGAAGCAGGTCCACCTCGGCCGGACGCATGAAGCGCTCATCGGTGACCACATACTTCTCATACTCGAGACCGACCCGCCCGAACGCGATCTCACAGAACTCCCGAACGGTGTGCGTCTCGCCGCTTGCCACCACGAAGTCGTCCGGCTCATCTTGCTGCAACATGCGCCACATCATCTCGACGTAGTCGCCGGCATAGCCCCAGTCGCGCGATGCGTCCAGATTGCCGAGCCTGAGCTCCGACTCCATGCCCAGCTTGATGCGCGCCACGCCATCGGTGATCTTGCGGGTCACGAACTCGAGGCCCCGTCGCGGCGACTCGTGGTTGAACAGGATGCCGTTGCTCGCGTGGATGTCGAAGCTCTCGCGGTAGTTGAGCGTGATGTAGTAGCCGTAGACCTTGGCGACGCCGTACGGTGAGCGCGGGTGGAACGGAGTGTTCTCGGTCTGCGGCGTCTCGCGCACCTTGCCGAACATCTCGGAGGATGACGCCTGGTAGAAGCGCGCATCGGGTTTCTCACGGCGAATCGCCTCGAGCAGACGTGTGACACCAAGCGCGTCCACGTCACCGGTGTACTCGGACTGCTTCCAGGAGTCGGCCACGAACGACTGTGCCGCAAGGTTGTAGACCTCGTCGGGCTGCGACTGGCGCATCGCATCGATGAGAGAGGCCTGGTCGCTCATGTCGCCGGAGATCAACGTCACCTTGTGCAGCAGGTGGTCGATACGCTCGAAAGAACCCGTGGAGGCTCGGCGGACGAGGCCAAAGACCTCATAGCCTTTGTCGAGCAGCAGCTCTGCCAGATAGGAGCCGTCCTGGCCGGTGATGCCGGTGATGAGTGCGCGCTTGGTCACAGTGAGATCCAATCCAATCCGATGGTCATACACCCCAGCAGGATACCAGCAACGCCCTCTACGTGGAGTCGGAAGCCAGCTTCCGTTCACCACCGTTCACCATCCCGTCAGATTCCGGGCCACGCCGGCGCCGACATCAGCAGCGGTCAGACGAGCGGCGTCGAGACGAGGACCACGGGAACGGGTGCCCGACCCGCGTGGGTCTTCGGGGCTGCATTCTCGCTCACTTGAACTCAGCTGGCCATTTCGCCTTTCGTGAGAACACCTGCCGCTTGAAGATCGTCGCCCTGGAATCCTGCCGCCCGGTGAACGCAAGGTCGCCGGGCACCTCAAACGCAAAGCGTCCGCCGCCGAGTCGCGTGCACAGGTAGTAAAGACGCTCAACCAGGTTGTAGTACCACGGCATGTGCACTCCGTACGCCTCACCGAGGCGTACTCGGTTCTCCTCGAGAACCGGCAGCCACGTCTTCATCTTCCGGTCCGGCTGCAGCCGGTCGATCGCCAGCACGCGATTCATACGCGCGAACCGGTGCGTGCGTGCGATGCGGAGCCACAGCTCCCAGTCCATCGCAAACTGGTAGGACTCATCGATGAACAGCTCCTCGAGCGCGCTTCGGCGCAAGAACACCGCCGGCTGGATGAGGAAGCAAAGCATCTTCATCAAGCCGTAGCTGAACGGCGGGACCCACACGAAGTAGACGATGCGTCCGTCGGCCGTGATGCGGGCGGCATGCCCATAGACCACATCGACGTCCGTATGTCGCTCGAAGTAGTCCACGACATCGGCGACGACGCGCGCGTCGTAGAACGCATCGTCAGAGTTGAGCCAGCCGATGATCTCCCCGCTGGACGCCGCGAAGGCCTTGTTGAGTGCATGCGGCTGTCCGTTGTCGGGCTCACTGCGCCAGACGACCGGAGGATCGGCGACCTCGAGCACGGCCACGCTCTCATCGGTGGAACCGCCATCCATCACGATGTGCTCGATATGGGGGTACGTCTGAACGGCCACTGAATGGAGGTTGTCCGCCAGCCAACGCCCCTGGTTGTACGAAGGGGTGAGGACCGACACAAGAGGGTACCCTGCCCGCGACGACAGCTCAGCCATCAGCGATGCCCCGCAGCCTCGGTGCAGATGTCGAGGAACCGGCGGCCGAAAATGCGCGCCCGATCGATCGACGCCCGGCGCGCGGTTTCCTCGTCGGGGCGCTGGCACGCACCGTCGAGCATCGCGGCGACCGCGTCGGCGAGCTGCTCGGGCGAGTGCGGATCGAAGAACAGCGCCGCACCAGGCTCCTGCTCGCGATGAACGGGCAGGTCGGAGACCACGATGCGCTGACCGAGCGTCTTGGCATCCTCAACGACCGTGCTCCAGCCTTCAAAGAGCGATGGCTGCACGACCATCTCGGCCGCACGCATGAGCTGCAACTGGTCGTCTCTGGGGAGCATGCCGAGGACGATGACATGCTTCGACACGCCGAGCTGAGCGATCAGCTGCAGAAGCGTCGAGATGTGCGTTGGGTCCCGGTAGTCCGCGAGCGCACCGGTGAACACCCAGGTGATATCCGAGCCGCGCTCGCGCAAGATCGCGGCAGCACGAATGGCGGCCTCGTGGTTCTTGTGCCGCCACCACTGGTTGGGGACGACCACGAACGGGCCGGTGATGCCGTATCGGATGGCCACGGACGAGGCGTCTTGAGCGAACACGTCCGCTGCCATGAGCGACACGAACGACGCTACGCGCGCTTTGTCCGCATGTTCGGGTGAGAGGCGCTCGAAGTGGCTGCGGGCATCCTCGCTCGAGAGCAGCACGAGCGCCGCATCGCGCGACATGCGAGCGTAGGCCCGGTCGCGTGCGTCTCGCTCTGACGCCGAGAAGTACTCGGGCGCCTCACGGTGCTGGAAGTCCGGGATCCAGCCGACCCAGGGCACACGATAGCGGCCCATCTGATTAGCGTCGCCGAACACCATGCCCACGCCGCTGCGGGCGATCGCTGCAGCAACCGCGCGCTCGGGCACGCCGAACCGCTGGCGAGCAGCCCGCACGAGGCCCGCAAGACGCGAGTCCGAGGGGCCGAGCTCGTAGGTGGCGACTCCGGCACCAGGATGGCGAGCCGCGTCGGTCCCCCCGGGAGGGGCCGGCTCGATCACCGTGATCCGCTCGTCGCCCTCAAGACCGAGCAGGGCTGACTCGAGCAGGTTGTCGAAGTACATGTTGCCGGCAGCCCACAGGGAGCCGGTCTGCGGCCACAGGAGTCCTGCGTGCACGCTCACGTCCGCGTCACGTCCCGGTACCACGCCGCATACTCGGCAAGCCCGTCATCCAACGACAGCGACGGTTCGAAACCCAGCGCACGAATCGCCGAGATGTCCGCCCGCCACCGGAGCGGATCGCCGGCGCGCACCTCGCCCGAGAATTCAATCGGGGCGCCGGGGGCGATCTCGCCCACGAGCGTGGTCACGAGTTCCCGGACACTCGTCTCCACGCCCGCGGCTGCGTTGTACGCTTCGCCCTCAAAGGCAGCGGCGTGCGCGAGAACCAGCACGGCTCGCGCAACGTCGTCGGCGTGGATGAAGTCCCGAGTCTCCTCGCCCGTGCCGAACAGGCGCACCGTGCCCTGAGATGCTTTCTCGCAGACGTCCCAGAGCAGCTGGCGCCGCAGTCCGGCGCCGTACGCAGAGAAGATGCGCAGAACGCATGTATTCATGGAGTAGACATCAGCGTACTCGCGCATGAGCACTTCGCACATCACCTTGTGATGGCCGTACGGCGAGATCGGTGCGAGCGGAGCATTCTCCGCGATCGGCAACGACACCGGATTGCCGTAGACGGCGGCGCTGGAGAGTGCGATGACTCGAGCGTCCGGAGCGCTGCGACGTACCGCGTCGAGGAGGTGCGCATGGACGCGCACCGAGCCCTCGAAGTCCGCAAGCGGGTCGACGACGGAACCGACAACGGACGCTGGTCCGGCAGTGTGCACGACGAGCGATGGCGCCTCGGCCGCCAGTACGTCGGCGAGCGCATCATCGGGTAACGACATCGCCCGGCACTCTACGCCCCGGGGCGCCCGTCCGATCTCGCGGTCCAGTCCGACGACCCGGTAGCCCGTCGCGGCAAGCTGAGATGCGATGCGGGAACCGAGGAAGCCGCATGCGCCGGTAACAAGTGCTGTCTTGCCGCCAGTCAAAGGTGTGCTCCTCGCCATCCCACTACAGACACACGCCGCGGTGCCACGTGGATCATCGCTTCATAGGCTCGTGTGCCATCGACGGCGACGGAACCTTCGACCCGATGGCGTCGACGCGAGCACCAGGATAGCAGGACGGTTCATACGCGTCCCGCGAGCGCTACTTCCGGCCCGGGCGACGAACACGGTTAAGAACGGGAAAGACACGCCGTGCGGCGTGGATACCGCGCTCGATCGCGTGACGCACCGCACGTTCACACCCTTTCATGAATCCCTGTATCGAACGCCGCGCCGCCGATGGAATGATTCCAGGACTACCGGCGTGCCTGGCCACTCCATCCGGTGCCGGCATGACCACGGTAGCCGCGGCGCCGAAACGATCGACCCGCTCGGCCCACCGCAGCACATCTGAGAGGTCCTCGGATTCCAGAAGCTCACTCGGGCTCAACAGCGCGTCCACGATCGCGCGTTGCTGCTCGGTGACAACTGACGTATCCACCGAGAACGCGGCCCGCGTCTGCTGCATCGCTTGGGCACGCTCGTCAGAAAGGGTCTGCATGTCTCTCTTCCTGCTTACCTCGTCCGCGTGGATCTCATATGATCGCTCGATGATGCGAACGGGTCGACCCACATGTATCGCGTAGTAGACGTGACTGCCGAGTCCGTTGGTGTAGACCCGCTCACAGGACTGCAGCAGGTGCGCGAGTCGAAGCAGGAACCTGCGGTCGTACATATGCCCGGCCGAAACCACGGGCAATCCGCGATCCACGAATGCTTGATGGTGACCCAGCAGAAGGTCCCGCCAGTAGACCACCACCGACAACGGACACTCGTCGGACTGCAGAGCAAGCGCGTCGTCAGCCAGTGTCTCCCAGTCGGTAGAGACCGTCAGCCAGTGAGTCGAGTGAACCGGAAAGTACAGGGCGCCCGATTGCTGCGCTGAAGGCCCCACCAGCCGATTCGCGTAGCAGAACGAGGCGGCTGCAGGTATCGACACTAGGCCGTGTCGAGCATAGAGATCGACCCGCTGGCGCTCGTAGACGAATGCCGCGGGCAAGCCGCAATTCAGTTCGAACTCCGCGACATGATGATCGTTGAAGAACACGCCGTGCGGAAGCAGCACTTTGAGCGGCTGGGCCTGCGATCTCCCCGCATACGCTTTGAGCACCGAGGCCATGCCGTACCAGTCGTTGGGCGCGAAGATCTCCCGCGTGACCAGTTCTCGATCCGCGCACAGCGAATCGAGATCGTCCTGCTCACGGTCGAATCGCGCAGCGATCTCCTCGTTGTAGAGCGAAGAGGCGTCCACTACTTCAGGCCAGCCATCCGCTCATCGTACCCCTCGCGGTTCGCTTCCCACCACTCCACTGTCGCCCGTATGCCTTCGTCGAACGGCACTTCGGCCTCGAAGCCGAAGTACTCCTTCGCCCGGCTCACATCGAGTTTGCGGCGGGGCTGTCCGTTGGGCTTGCTCGTGTCCCAGACGATATCGCCGGTGTAGCCCACGTACTTGGCGATGGTTTCAGCGAGGTCCTTGATCGAGATCTCCCAGCCAGCGCCCAGGTTGACGGGCTCGGAGCCGTTGTAGCGCTCGGCGGCGAGCACGATCGCGCGAGCGCAATCCGCCACGTACAGGAACTCACGCGTGGGCGAACCGTCACCCCACAGCGTGACCGTCTCGCCGGCGTCGCGGGCCGCGATCATCTTGCGGATCATCGCGGGGATGACGTGGCTGCTCTCAAGGTCGAAGTTGTCGCGCGGGCCGTAAAGGTTCACGGGCAGCAGGAAGATGCCATCGAATCCATACTGCTGCCGGTATGCCTGGCACTGCACGAGCATCATCTTCTTGGCCAGACCGTACGGCGCGTTGGTCTCCTCGGGATACCCGTTCCAGAGGTCCTCCTCGCGAAACGGTATGGGCGCGAACTTCGGGTACGCGCAGATGGTGCCGAGCGCCACGAACTTGCCCACGCCCGCCTTGCGCGCTTCCTCGATGAGCTGGATGCCCATCATCGCGTTGTCGTAGAAGTAGCGTCCGGGATTCGCCATGTTCGCCCCGATGCCACCGACGACGGCCGCAAGGTGGATGACCACATCGGGCTTCGCCTCGTCGAGCATGCGCAGGATGTCCTCGCGCTTCACGAGATCGTACTCCAGGTGCTCCGGCACGAAGATATGCGCAGCGCCCCTGCGCTCAAGCTCCTCGGTAAGAAACGAGCCGAGGAAGCCGGCTCCACCGGTCACGCAGACCCGCTTATCGGCCCAGAAGGACATCAGTGATTCCCTTCCCACGGTCACTTGCTGTCGCGCGCGTAGTCGTCCTCAAGGCGCACGATGTCGTCTTCTCCAAGGTAGTCGCCCACCTGCACCTCGATGAGCTGGAGCGGCATCACGCCACAGTTCTCCAGCCGGTGGACCGAACCCACGGGCAAGAAGATGCTCTCGTTGGCGTGCACCTCCACGTGCTCATCGTCTCGCGTCACCATCGCGGTTCCGGACACCACGATCCAGTGCTCACTTCGGTGGTGATGCTTCTGCAAGCTGAGTCGGGCGCCGGGCTTCACTTCGATGATCTTGATTTGGTAGCTCGGAGCAGAAAGCAGGCTCGTCCAGCTACCCCATGGCCGAAGGCTGGTCTTGGGCTGCACGACTTCCTCGGCACCGGCCAACTTGAGTGCCTCGACCACCTGGCGCACATCCTGGGCCCGGTTCTTATCAAGCACGAGTGTGGCATCTGAGGTGTCCACCACGATGAGGTCCTTCACCCCGAGCGTCGCAACAAGGCGATCGGTGGTGTAAACGATCGAATCCGAGCTGGCGATGTCCACGCCACGACCAACGCGCATGTTGCCGTCCTCATCGGGTTCGGCAACATCGGCTAGCGCAAGGAGCGAGCCCACGTCGCTCCAGGCGAGCGGTGCCGGAATCACCGCCATCCGGTCGGAGCGCTCCATGACCGCCGTATCGATCGACACGGGCGTGAGGGCCTCGAAGCGGGCGCGAGCCTCGTCGCTGTTGCGATCGCCTAGCGGTCGGGCGGCGATCCAGCGAGCAGCCGCGACGATCCCCTCGCCCTGCGCACCCGAGCGCTCGAGCTCCTCGAGGACCCGTGAGGCACGCATCACGAATATCCCCGCGTTCCAATAGTAGTGCCCGCTCTTCACGAACTGGTCAGCACGCGCTGCGTCCGGCTTCTCTATGAACCGCTCGACCACGTGGGGCGTCAGCGATCCCCTGGTGAACTGCGGCAGGGCATCGGCCGCGAGGATGTACCCGTAGCCGGTCTCCGGACGCGTCGGCTGTATGCCGATTGTCACCAGGTAGCCGTCCTCCGCGGCAGCTGCGGCCGCCGCGATGCAGTCCGCCCAGACTTGCCCGTCCTCAAGGATGTGGTCCGACGGCAGCACCACCATGATCGCGTCCGGGTCCTCATCCTCGAAGATGGCAGCGGCAAGCGCGATAGCAGGGGCGGTGTTTCGGGCGACAGGCTCCTGGATGTACGTGACCTCATGGAGCCGGTGGTCTTCTTGCGCCGTCAGGTGATTCCTGAGCTCATCGAAGAGGCGTTCATTGGTCACGATCGTGACATGATCAGCGTCGCCGGTAAATGGCAGAACCCGGCGCACAGCCTGCGCTATGAGCGATTCCTGACCGAACATGGAGAGAAGCTGCTTGGGCTTCAGCTCGCGTGAGAGCGGCCAGAAGCGCTGACCGCTGCCGCCTGCGAGTATGGCCGCGAAGATATGGTCCATGAGGATTGGTCGCCTTCTTATCACCGGACACTGCGTACTCACGCATGGCATGCGAGGTACGATGACAACTGTCAGACTATAACAAAGCGCACGGCAGGTGGCTCATCACGGGGTGATGACGCCACGTCCGTGCGCGGGCGATTGTGCGCTAGACTCGCATCCGCGTCGATACCGCCACACAAGGAGTTCGCCATCTCTACCAAGCGCACACTCGTTCGCAACACTGCCGCGAATATTGCCGCGCAACTCGTGCAGATGCTCTCGGCATTCGTGTTCATGCCCTTCCTCATCACGAGGTTCGGCGCTGCGGATTACGGCATCTACCTGCTGGTGAGTTCGCTCAGCGGTTACTTCGGGCTCCTGGATCTCGGTGTGGGAGCCTCTCTCGTGAAGTACGTGGCCGAGCACAGAGCTCGCGGAGAGCGGGCGGACCTATCCGAGACGGTGTCCACCGCGCTTGCCTTCTATGGCGTGATCGGCGTGATCGCGGCAACGGGACTCGGCGCACTCGCGATGTTCGGGCTACCACTGTTCAACTTGCCTGACGCCAGCACCGACCTCGCAAGGAACCTGCTCCTCGTGGGCGCAGCCACCTCGCTGTTCGCGTGGCCGCTCGGCACGTTCAATGCGGTGCTCGCTGGCCATCAGCGATATGACATCACTGCGCGCCTCGGCATCATCGCCACAATCACCAACATAGCGGTGACCGCGGCGGTCGTCCTCGCCAACCAGGGACCGCTCGTCCTGCTTGCGGGAACCAGCGCAGTCGGTCTGACGGTGTCAGTGTTCTCCGCTCGCCTGGCGATCCGCGAACTTGGCGACGCTCGAGTCTCGCTCGCAGGGGCATCCTGGTGCCGCCTTAAGCGCATCTTCCGCTTCTCGAGTGCCGTCTTTGTGATGCAGCTCTGTGGCGTGCTCGTCTACCAGCAGACGGACCGCCTGGTGCTAGGCGTGTTCGCCAGCGCCGCGAGCATCACGTTGTACGAATCCGCCTCGAAGCTCCATTCACTTGTGCGCCAGCTGGCGGGCTTGAGTGCCTCTGCGGTGATGCCGACGGCTTCAGCGCTTGATGCCGAAGACCGGCACGACCTGATCGTGGAGTTGTTCATGCGGGGCACCAAGTACACGGTGATCGCCATAACGCCCATCGTGGTGGTGGTGATGGTCCTGGCGGGCCCATTCCTGCGGGCGTGGCTGGGGGATGTGGGATTCACTGACGCCGAGTTCTCGATCATGACGATAGGCACGCAACTCTACGTGTCGTACTGGCTGCTGAACGCGAATATCACGATTGCGGGCACCATCGTGAGTGGCATGGGCAAGCTCAGATTCGTCTTGTGGTACACGGTGATCGCCAGTGTCGCCAATGTCGTTCTCAGCATCGTGTTCGTGCAGTACCTGGGCGTGATCGGCGTGATCCTCGGGACCATTGCGCACGGGTACATCGGATTCCCGATCTATATGCGCCAGATGTCGAGACTCATCGGGTTCTCAGTGGGCGAATGGTTGCGGCGAGTTGTGCTACCGACGTATCCATTCCTTCTTGCGCCGGCCGCCATCGCCGGCTTGGCCCTGGCGCTCGGACTGACCAACTCACTGCTGTCTGTTGGCATCGTGGGCGCCATTGCCGTTGCCAGCTACTGGGCGCTCATCTACTTGTTCGCACTGGGCGATGCCGAGCGAGATGAGGCGCGCACTGCGGTTAACGCTCTTCGGCGAAAAATGGGGCTGTCGATCAGCTAGAACGTCATGCCTCTCGGCGCAGCAGGAGCTCCGCCACCTGCAGGTCCAGCTCCTCATCGACATCGACTGAACGCTCGCGAGGCATCACATGGACCCTGCTCTTCTCGAGGACCACGGCCTTGCGCTGCCGGAGCACGTCCCACGGCCACGCGTACACCGCCGAGTTAAGGTCGTAGACTGGCGGCGCGCTCTGCCTGGTAGCGAAGCTGCCCTCCTTGCAGAGGTGGACCGTCCCGTCGTCGGACGCCTCCACCATGTTGAAGTACGGGTTCCGCTGCGCAGGAGTCACCGTAAAGACGCTATCCGAGCCGCTGGACACGAGCAACCGAATGCAGGCCGAAACATCTGACACATCGCAGAGCGGCGCGGTCGCATGCAGGAGGACCAGCACGTCGTAGCGCGACTGCTCGGCCTTCTCAATGTGATCCATCGCATGGAGAAGCACATCGATGGTCCCCACATGGTCTTCGGCGAGCCGTGCAGGTCGCTCAAACGGAACATCCACCCCAAGCGATCTCGCCAGCTCCGCTACGTCAGGACTGTCGGTCGAGCAGATCACGCGATCGACCTCAGTGCATGCCAGGGCATTCTCAAACGCGTATTGGATGAGCGGTTTGCCTGCGAGAAGCCTCATGTTCTTGCCGGGAAGCCCCCGCGACCCCGCACGCGCAGGAATAACGCAGAGCACGCTCATGCCCTTATACATCGCAGTCGGCCTCCCCTGGATCCGCAAGCAGGCGGAGAACCTCTCGACCATCATCCAGCGTGGCAAGGTTCGTGGGCTCTCCGTGAACGGCCCCGAGAAACGCCTCGAGCTCGGCTGGATACGTGGCGGACATGTCGAACATCTCCGGACTCTCACTGATCTCGGTCGCGGATCCCCTCCGCACCGTCAGTCGGCGGCCTACGATGTCGCACTCGATCTCACCCGTGGACCCCACAACCCGCATGCGCCGTCGAGGCGTCCGCTCCAGGTAGTCGAGGTGCACACTGCACGTGAATCCCATGGGATAGAGGTAGATGCCCTCGAAGACATCCTCGCAGTCCAGGTCGAGGAGGCCGGTCTTGGCGTGGCGCACTGTCCAGTTCTCCGGCCTCCCGAAGAGGAACATCATGTAGTCGACCTCGTGGGAGAGATCGAGCGCAACACCACCGCCGCGCTCAGCCGACACACTGTACGACTCGCGATAGTCCCGTTCGGGCCGCCAATCCGGCAGCCACTGCCCCACCTCGATGCGCGCGAACAGCGGGCGTCCGATCGCGCCATCGGCGACCAACGCCTTCACCCGCTCGATCACCGGAAGCAGACGCATGTTGTATGCAACCCTTACGACCGTGCCTCGCGCCTCTGCCTCATCAGCCAGAAGTTGCAGGTCGGGCGTGACTGCGGCGGCAAGCGGCTTCTCGATCAGCACGTGCGTCCCTGCAGCTACGAGCCCACGGGCCGTCGCTAGGTGTGTGTCGGTAGCGGTGGCGACTACGGCAACTGCCACATGCGTATCCGGAGTCTCAGGGAGAACGTGTACCCGCGAGTCTGAGAACGGATCCTCACCCGCCACGTTTCGCCTGGTCACAACATCAACCCGCGAAGCGCCGAGCGCAAGCAGGTTGCGGATGTGCCGACGGGCGATGGATCCGCTTCCGACCACCAGGACGCTCTCTGGCACCGCCGTCATCGCGTGGTCCATCCACCGTCGACCACGATGTTCTGTCCGGTGATGTAGCATGCGGCATCCGACGCGAGGAAGACGATGGCGCCGACAACATCACGAGGCCGAGCCATCCGGCCAAGGGGGGTAAGCGCCTCATACCGCTGAACGAATCGCTCCGCCTGCGAATCGAAGACGCCGCCCGGTGAGACGGCATTGAACCGGATGCCCGAGGATCCATACCTTGTTGCCAAGAATCGAGTCAGACCGAGCACACCGGCTTTGATCGCCGAATACGCGCTGGGCATCGTCATCGTCGTGCCCTCATAGACTTCCCAGCTCGGCCCGATGAGGCCGTAGATCGACGACAGGCTGACAACGGAGCCTCCCGTGTCTTTCATGCGCCGCGCTGCTGCCCGGCAGAGCGCGAAGGTGCCACCGAGCTGAGCGTCGAGGTTCTTCGTCCACGACTCGATGGCAACATCATCAACATCTGCGCCCCAGTCAGCCGTTCTGGGATACGCGCAGTTCACCACGATATCGATCCTGCCAGCTGACGCCACAACGGTGTCCAGAGCATGCTCGATCGAGATCTCATCGGTCACATCCATCGGTATCGCTCGCGGGACATCGAGAGCATGACTCACATCCGCTTCCCAGACGTCGGCCCCCCCGGCTCGCAGGGCGGCGCACACCTCGCGACCGATCAGCCCGGAGCTCCCAACGACGACCGCAACCTTGCCCGCGCAGGAGAAGAGATCGGAGTAGCTCTCAGTTGACATCGCAAGGCTCCTTGAACTCAAGATCACAGAACTGCGGCTTGCCAAGGGAGCGGACCAACTCCTTGTCCGCAAGCACCTCCACGATGCGATCTGCGGCGTGACCGTCCCCGAAGGGGTTCGGGCTCGTAGCAGCACTGTGCCGGTGGACCTCAGACATCGCCTGGTGCATAGCATCGACGATCGCCGCCCGTTCGGCAGCCGCATGTAGCACGCTAGCTGGACGTACGCGTCCGGCCTGGCGGGTCCCCACATCAACACTCGGCACGCCGAGACCCGGCACCTCAATAAGCCCGCTTGAGGAGTTCCCAATAACGAGCGCGGCATTTCGAGCGGCCGAAAGGTATCCGACAGGCCCCAACGACGGGACCATCCGGGCTCGGTCCGTGTTGGCCTCGATCCATGTCTCGATCTCATGCCTGACCTCGCGCCCCCCCGCATCTATGTTCGGCGCGGTGAAGAGCACGGAGTACTCCGGATAGGCGTCGAGCGCTTCGAGCAAGCTGGCGAGTTCTGCCCGCGAGTCGCCATGCCTGGTGACGGGGTGGAACGTCACCAGCAGGGTTCGCGCATCGCAGACGACCCCGTACTCGCGCTCGAACGCCGCCGGGCTCAGGAGCGTCATGGTGCGGATGTTGTCCAGTGCGAGCGCACCGACGTTGAACGCAGCGATCGGTGGCTCCCCCATCTGGATGATCCGTCGACGATGATCTTCCGTAGAGGCGAAGTGCAGCGTCGCCATCTTGGTGATCGCGTGACGGAAAGCGTCATCAAGAGAGCCGAGCGTGATCTCACCACCGTGGATGTGGGCGATCGGCACACCCATGACGAGTGACGCTGACGCAGCCGCAAACGCTTCGAATCGGTCCCCCAGGATCACTACCAGATCGAGGTCTTCGCCCTCGATCGCCTCGGCGAACGAAGCAACCAGCGCACCGATCGCGCGCGCGGTTGCGGCAGGTGAGTCATGCTCGTCTGCTGGTAGTGGCAGGCTGATGACGGCGTACCCGTCGGCCTGCACCTCCTTCACGGTCATCCCCTGGGACTCGAGAAGGTGAGAGCCGGTGGCGATCACCTGAAGCTCGAATCGGTCATCACGTGCGAGCTGCGCCAGGAGGGGGCGAAGGAGTCCGTAGTCAGCGCGACCCGTTGTCACCACTGCCACTCGGGTGCTCATAGCTCGATCAACTCATCCGCGCCGTAATTCCGGGTCGCAACGGTACCGATGACACCATCCCACATCATCGGCGAGAGCCCGGTGCCCGGCCTCTTGGTGGTGAGATTGTCCTCATTGAAGATCTCGCCCGCCGCAATGTCCCGTGCAGCCACGATGCTTTTGCGCGCGACTCGCATCGTCTTGAGCTCGCCGGCGGTCGGACCCTTGTTGCCATCGCCAAGCGCGCGCTCCACCACCCGGATACCACGCACCATGGCCGCGAACCTGTCGGGCTCGAGGCTCGCCGCATGATCCGGACCCTCCATCGTGCGATCGAGCGTGAAGTGCTTCTCGATCACCCTTGCCCCGAGCGCCACCGCCGCAACCGCGATGGTCGTACCATCGGTATGGTCAGAGTAGCCTACCGGCAGCCCGAACCGCTCACGCATGCTCACCATGGCCCGCAGGTTCACGTCCTCGGGCGGCGCGGGGTACTCGCTCGTGCAATGCAGCAGGGTGATGAGCGAGCGGTCCAGGGCCGAGGCCGCAAGCGCAGCGAGTGCCGCCTCCACCTCATCCATCGTAGACATCCCGGTTGAGAGCAGCACCGGCAGGCCGACAGCTCCCACCCGGCGCAGGAGTGGCAGGTTGGTGATCTCGCCTGACGCGATCTTGATCTCGGCTACACCCAGCCGTATCAGGGCGTCAACGCTTGCGACGTCGAACGGAGATGAGAGGAAATCGACACCTCGCGCCTCACACTCATCCATGAGACGAACGTGGTCCTCGAGGCTCAGCTGGAGCGAGCGCAGCATGTCCTGCTGGCTACCATCACCCGTGCGATCCACCTGGTAGCTGGCCTTCTGAGCCGAGCGCGTAGTCAGCGCCTCAGCGGAGAACGTCTGGAGCTTGACCACATCAGCACCCGCGTCCACGGCTGCCGCAATCATCTGAAGCGCAAGCTCGAGCGACCCATTGTGGTTGACGCCGATCTCAGCGATCACGCGCACTCGGTCCATCGGATCAGCCCCGCTTCACGCGACAGGGATTACCGAACGCGACAACGTCGGCGCGGATGTCTTCGGTGACCACGGAGCCTGCACCAACGAGCGAACGCGCGCCAACCGTGAGTCCTTGGATCACCGAAGCGCCCGCACCGATATGAGCGTCGTCGCCGACTCGCACATCGCCGCTCAAGATGGCTCCTGGTGCGACGTGCGCGAACGCCCCGACCTCACAGTCGTGGTCGACCACCGCGCCCGAGTTCACGATGCAGAAGTCGCCAAGGTGCACGCCGGGTCCTACGATGGCTCCCGCAGCGATGTACGCTCCCATGCCTACCGATGCGAACGGCGACACTGTCGCAGCCGGGTGCACGACGGCCTCGAAGTCGAGACCCGCCTCGATCGCGAGCACAGCCGCTCTCCGACGAGCGGCGGTGTTTCCGACCGAACCGATGCCGAGCGCAGCATTCGACGTAACGGTGGCCCTGAGATGAGCGAGGTCGTCGTCTGTGCCGACAACGGGAGCGCCGAGGACGTCATTCGCCGACATCTCGAGGTCCACCACCCCGACCACCCGATGACCCGCAGCCGTCAGGGTGTCCGCTACGCAGCGTGCGTGCCCCCCGGCGCCGATGACGAGGATGTCGCTCACAGCCCCTCATCCCCTCCCGAGGCGCTCGAGCGACTCGTGCAGCGAATCCATCTCGCCGATGTCGACCCACGATCCGGCCGAGACCGGGTAGACCCCCACGCGCTCGCCGCGCTCGAGATACCCGTTGATGATGTCGGTGACGTGCACGAACACATCGTCGGCGATGTCAGCGAGGACGTCCGGCTCGATCACGTAGAAGCCGGTGCTCACGAGGAAGTCGAACTGTGGCTTCTCCGTGATGCGCACAAGTGCGCCACCCTCTGCCGTCTCACAGACGCCGTAGGGCACGCCGAATTGGCGCATCGAGGCGACGAGCGTGATGCGGTTCCCGCTGTCGCGATGGTGTTTCAGGATGTCCGCGTAGTCGGCATCGACGACGATGTCGCAGTTGGTGAGGAAGAATGTTGTGTCGATGCGATCCCTCAGGAGGCTCAGGGACCCTGCGGTGCCAAGCGGGCGCGTCTCGTGCACGTACTCGATCTGCCACGGGACATCCACGTCTGCAAGATACGCCCGGATGAGCTCGGCCTTGTAGTTGACAGAGAGGTAGAACGGGCCGCATCCGTGCGCACCGAATCGCTGCATGATGAGCTCGAGGATCGTGCGTTCGCCTATAGGCATGAGCGGCTTAGGCAGGATGTTGGTATATGGCGAGAGGCGCGTACCCGCACCGCCCGCCATCACCACCACGGGGAGACCCACCTGCTCGGGCTCGCTCTTGGATGTCTCGAACAAGTCGAGCCACCATACGGCATCGGTAAGCCTGCCCGCCTCATCAACCAACGGTATGCACTCGATGCGATGCGAGACCATCACCTCGCGCGCGTCCTCAGGGGTGCTGTCGGCCGGCAGCGTCACCGGGTGAGCGTTCATCGCAGCGGTCACCGGCTCATCGAGCGAACGTGCCGCGAGAATGAAGCGTCGCACGTCGCCGTCGGTCAGCAGGCCAAGTAGCAGGCGCTCGGGGTCTGCGACCAGGACGATCCGATCGCCGGACTCGTCCATCACCTTCAGTGAAGCGCCGACCGTCGCATCAGGACTCACCACAACCCGGTCGAGCCGTTCTTCCGTGCGCATCATCTGTCTCCCAGCTCACGGATCGCACCACAGACGAACTCGATGTCGCCTACGCTCAGTGTATGCGTGCAGGGCAGATTGAGCACGCGGTCCCAGAACCACTGCGCCCGTGGCGTGGCACACGACCGCTCTTGAAGGTACGGCTCCTGCCGGTTGTTGAGCTGCCAAACGGGGCGCGTTTGTATGCCTCGCTCAGCGAGACCACTCATCAGCCGCTCGCGGTCCATGCCGAATACGCTCGGCTCCACGAGCGCCGAGTAGAACCAGTAGTTGGGCGCGGTTCCCGGAGGCGTTCCGAGGATCTCGATTCCCGGAAGGTCGGCGAGCAGCGCGGCATAGAGGTCGTGATTGCGGTGCTTGCGCTCGATGCGCTCGGCAAGCGTTTCGAGCTGGGCCACACCGAGGGCGGCCTGCACGTTGGTCATCCGGTAGTTGTAGCCAACCTCATCGTGCACGAATCGTACGGGGTCAGCCTTGGCCTGCGTTGTCAGGTGGCGAACTCGTCTGGCGGACTGTTCGTCATCGGTGATGACCATACCGCCGCCGCCAGTGGTGATGATCTTGTTGCCATTGAACGACAGGCATCCCGCCAGACCGACCGTCCCCGTGTGCCTCCCTGCAAACGCGCCGTCGGTCCACGACGCGCCGAGGCTCTCGGCAGCGTCTTCAACGAGCGGGAGACCCCACTCACGCGCCAGCGCCTCCAGCGGCTCGATGGCGCACGGATTGCCGAATACGTGCACAGGAACGATCGCGGCAACACGTCGGCCGGTCGCGCGATTGACTATGCGCCCATCCGCAGCGCGTTCGCACTCGTCCTCAAGGAAGGCAGCAACCGAGTCAGGGTCCATATTCATGAAGTCATCACAGTCGACGAACACCGGATGCGCGCCGAGGTAGGCGACCGGATTCACCGTGGCTATGAAGGTGAGTGCCGGTACGATGACCTCATCGTCTCGGTCCACACCGGCGACCCGTAGCATCACGTGGATCGCCGCGGTGCCAGACTGACAGGCCACTGCGAACTTCGAGCCCGTGAACGCGCATATCGCATCCTCGAAGCGCGTGATGAAAGCGCCCGCGGTAGACAGCCACGCCGCGTCAAGGCACTCGGCGACATACTCCTGCTCGTTCCCGGAGACCACCGGGATCGACAGAGGAATCTCTCTGCGAGCATCAGACATTGTAGATGTCTGCCTTGTAGCGCCCGAGATTCTCGGGATGCCGAAACCACTCAACCGTACGCTTGAGACCCTCGGCCAGCGGCACCCGTGGACCCCAGCCCGAGAGCCTGGTCGCGAGCGTATTGTCGGAAAGCAGCCGCTCCACCTCACTCGCGGGCGGCCGCAGCCGCTCATCATCAGTGTCGATCGGCACCGTGCGCCCGACCGCCTCCATGATCGCAGCGGTAAGATCGCCGATCGAGATCTCCTCGCCGACACCAAGGTTCACGTCGCGGCCGACTGCATCGTCGGCCTCGGCAAGTGCGATGAATCCCGACGCTGTGTCCGTCACATAGGTGAAATCCCGCGTGGGGTGGAGTGAGCCGAGCTTGAGCGAGTCAGCACCAGCATGCAGCTGGGTGATGATCGTCGGGATGACCGCCCGCGCAGATTGGCGCGGCCCATAGGTGTTGAATGGCCTGACCGTCGTGACCGGCAGACCGAAGCTGCGGAAGAAGGATTCCGCCATCGCATCAGCACCGATCTTCGAGGCCGAGTATGGCGACTGCCCCTGGCGTGGATGCTTCTCGTCGATCGGGACGTACTGTGCGGTGCCGTAGACCTCGCTCGTACTGGTGACGATCACGCGCTCGAGCGCCAGATCGCGCGCCGCCTGAAGAACGTTCAGCGTACCCTTCACGTTCGTGTCCACGTAGCTGTCAGGCGAGTGGTACGAGAACGGGATCCCGATCAGCGCAGCCAGATGGAACACGGCTGATGCGTTTCTCAGTGCGGTCCGGACGCCGTTGGGATCGCGGATGTCGCCCATGAACACGTCGACTTCGCGCATGACGGCCGGATCGACCGTGTCGAGCCACCCGAGCGAGTTGAACGAGTTGTAATAGCAGAACGCCCGGACACTCGCGCCGTGTGCCACAAGTGCCTCGGTGAGGTGGCTGCCGATGAACCCATCGGCGCCCGTTACGACGACCTGCTTGCCCGCTAGATACACGCTCCAACCCCCGTCACATCGCTGCTAGTATGCGTTCGGCAACCGTTCGACCTCTATTCTAACGACATCGGCCACCCGCTCACGAAACTCGTCGGGCGCGAAGACCTCCTGCCACATGAGGCCGGCGACCACCCACGGCCGGGTCGCGTCCAGCTCGCCTCTGGTGATCGTGACTCCGTACCGCACGGGGGTCGGTTCGTACTCCCAGCAGTTGTACTGCTGGTGCTCGCGCATCAGGAGTGGATCGAAGAACTCGATCCTTCTCACGTCGACACCGAACCGGGTCGCATCGCCTAAAGCCATCCGCATCATGCCGTTGTACTCGTACGCGGCGTACTCAGGTTTCGCGGCGTTCAGATCGGCCGCACGGTCGGTGAAGATGAAGTGGCGGCCACGCTCCATCTCCGCGCTCTCCGCCATCCGCTGCATGAGCGACACCTGCTTGTACCAATCGACTTGATACTCAAGCGAGGTGCGGAGGTCCCCGGCTACGAACAACCCGGCGACAAGGCACAGCGCAAGCAACGTGACCGTCGGGCGCAGACGCAGCACCCGTGCGGCCAGAACGATGCCAGCGTACACGAGCACGGCTGCGCCGAACGGCACCAGCAGCTGATGCCTGCTCTCCCACCCGGCCCCCTGCGGCAACTTGCCGACCGCAAGATAGGGGAAGACGCCGACTGCGAAAAGGATGAGGCCGGCCCCGGCAAGCGCAAGAAGGTGCCGCATCGGCGCGTCGAACGACAGATCGAGCCGCCGCAGTAGGAGGAAGCCCGCCAGTGCGATCGCGAGGACCGCAGCGGCGAAGAGCATAGACGGCCTGAATGCTCCAACGGCCGGCTCCAATACAGAGGTTCGGAACGCCAGAGGCAGATTGACGAGCGCGCTGAACAGACCGGCCGACGTCACCGAGTTGTAGCTGGCGTACAGTCCGGTCGGCCGCAAGGCGATCGACCGCACGAACCACGCCACCACAGGCAGCAGGATCAGATAGGCGTTTCGGGCGAGAGATGTCGCGCCTTCCGCGCGTCCGGCCCAGAAGCGTTGCAGCAGCACATACGCCGGCACGACGATGAAGAACATCAGCAGGGAGCCGGTGGAGAGCATCGAGAAGAGGAACAGAACGGCAGCAAGCGCTTCACGCCAGATCGCTGGTCTGTCCTGGTCCACCGCAACCAGCCACCATGCGAGCATGAAGACCACGAGCGATATGGCGTACATCAGGTCGACAAGCGCATACCGCGCTGCGTTCACCGGGAACACCGCGAACAGTACGGGAACGAGCACGCGCATTCCGGATGACACAGGCAACCGACGCAACAGGAAGTAGAGCACGATCACGCATGCGAGATAGGCGATGAACACGAGCGCGTGTCCGATACGCTCGGTGCCAGGAAGCGAGGAGAGCACTCTCAGCAGATCGAGTTGCCAGAACAGACCCTGCTGCCTGGACCATTCGGCCACAGCCCTGCTGCTGAGGTCGAGCGCCGCCCAATCGTCCCAGTACCTTCCGCTCGCGGAAAGCAACAGACCCCAGGCGGCGGTGTACACAGCGGCCACGACGGAGAGCTCCCGAGACGTCGACCTCGATTGTCGCATCAGACGGTTCCCCCATCAAAAGCGCCTTCCGGTCTGCCGAACGTGAAGTACTTGTGGCCCACATAGCTCAGGACGGTGACCACGGCGACCGCGGGCAGGTTCGCCCAGAACAGCGACGCGCCAAACACCTGCGAAACCGTAAGGGTGATCGCTGATTGCACGGCGAATGCTGCAACGTAGACGACGTACATGCGCACGTACTCTCTCAGCCAGTGCCCCCGGGTTCTGAACACAAGGAGCTTGAAGGTGAAGAAGTTCTGGGTGACGCCTAACGCCCAGGCGCCCAGCAGCACGAGCTCCTTCTGGACCACGCTTGTCGCATCGTATGGAATGTACCTGTCCATCAACCACAACACGCCGATCGAGAAGAGCGTGTTCCAGGCGCCCACCACGAGAAAGCGGATCTTCTCCCCGTACCGCTCGCCGATATCGTTCAGGGTTCGCATCCTCACGCTACAGACCGATCTCGTCCTTCACGATGAAGTTCGGCCGTTGCTTGACTTCGTCGTAAATGAGGCCGACGTACTCGGCGATCACGCCGAGCGCCGTGAAGAGGAAGCCGAACATCAAAAGGATCACGCTGATGAGCGTGCCGTAGCCAGCGAAAGGGACTCCCTGGGTGAACACTCGCCAGATCGCCCATGCGAGCAACAGGAAGGAGAAGACCGATAGTGACAGTCCAAGGTACGTGATGAAACGCAGCGGTGCGTACGAGTACGACAGGATGCTCTTGAGCGCCAGTCCAACCACATGGGCGGTGCTCGCCTTGGACTCACCCGCGAACCGCGGTGGACGCTCGTGCTCGACGCCGACAGAGCGGAATCCCGACCAGAAGAACATGCCCCGCATGAACCGGTTGCGCTCCTGCATCCGATTGATCGTCTCGTAGACGCGCCGGTCCACAAGACGGAAGTCGCTCGCGTTGCGAGGGAAGTCGCCCCCTGTGAGTTTGTTGATGAGCCAGTAGAAGAGCTGCGAGTTCGCCCTTCGGAGCGCGCTCGAGCCCTCCCGCTTCGTCACGATCCCGTAGACGTTCTCGTAGCCCTCTTCCCATTTGGCGATGAAGGTCGAGATGAGCTCGGGAGGGTCCTGCAGGTCGGCGCACATGATCACCGCCGCATCACCTCTCGCCTTCGAAAGCCCGGCGGAGATACCCCCATCGGCTCCGAAGTTGCGGGAGAGCCGCAGGGCCTTGAATCTCGGGTCAGCCGCGCATTCAGCCTGGATCAGCTCCCAGGTGGCATCCGCCGAACCGTTCTCCACGAGCAAAGCTTCGAAGTCGTAGCCTGCATTCTCGTCGAAGACGAGGCGCAGCCGTCGACAGAGTTCAACAACGTTCCCGGCTTCGTTGTAGACCGGTGTCACGATCGAGATGGTCTTGCGGTCTGTGGCACACATCACTTCTTCGCTTTCAGGATCTCGTTCGTCTCACCAGTCAAGACCTCGAGCGACGTAAGGGTGGGCTCGTAGCCTAGAAGCCGTGCACTCCGATCGAGAGAGTAGTAGGCGCTCTTCCCATCCCGTTGAGCGCCCATCTTCTCGACACTATACGTCAGGCCGAACCGGTGGACGAATTCGTCGAGCACTTCGAACTTACTCACCGGAGACGCGCTGTAGACATCGAATGCGGTATTGACCGGATCCGCATCCACACAGAAACGTACGAGGCGCGCAAGATCTCGCGGCGCAACGTAGTCGCGCATGAAATCCGAGGCATTCGTCACGAGCGTCGAACCCGCACGCAGCGCGCGAAGCACCGCCGACATGAAATACGATGCTTCCTCGCTGATGTACCTGCTGAAGAAGCCGAAGACCCTGAGGTCGACGATCGCGACATCCTGCTCGCGCCGATGCCTGATCTCCGAGTCGCGCTTCGCACACGAATACGCGTCGCATGTGGCGGACGCCCCGGTTCGCAGGTCTGGCAGATCCCCTCCGCGCGCAGGTGAGCGGAAGTCTGAGCAGTACGCGGCACCGCTGCTCATGTTCACCAGGCGTGCGGAAGGATGCCGCCTAAGGTACTCGATCGCGAGCTCGTCAGCCCACCGGGTGACGGAATCGAACGACTCCTTATTGGATACCGCCGCAGGATCACCCAGGCCGATGCAGTTCACCAGCGCGTCGTGCTCCACCGAATCCAACTCGGTCAGTCCGCGGACGGCGGGCAGCGGATCGAGGCGCTGGGAACGAGCGAATTCGAGCGCAGCAGCCGGTCGCCGAGCATACAGGGTCAGCGAACATGAGGAAGCGAGCTCGACCGCAAGGGCCCTGCCGATGTGACCCGTTGCCCCCAGGATACCTACGCGGGCGCCATCACTCACGCCGCGCCACCGTCGGCCGGCGGCGGGTCCATCTCGTAGATGGGACGCCCGAAGGAGACCTTTGGGCGGACCAGCGTCGAGCGAGACAACACTACGTGCAGGAGGGCGGGTCTGCCGGTGGGTCGTGCCAGCCAGTCCAGCGCTTCATCCAACTCGCCCGGGGCGCTCACCCCACGCGCGTCGATTCCGAATGCGTTGGCAACAGCCACGAAATCAGGCGACCCATAACCCCAGACAGTCGATTGGTGCCGTCCTTCAAAGTACTCGTCCTGGAACTGCCGGACCATACCGAGGCACTTGTTGTCGAAGACCACGATCTTCAATTCGAGTCCGAGACGCGCAACCGTCTCGAGTTCTTGCAGGTTGACCTGCATCCCACCGTCTCCGGAGATCACGATGACCGGTCTTCCCGACTCGGCGAGCGCCACACCGATAGCGGCAGGAAGGCCGAACCCCATGGCGCCCATGCCCCCAGACGTCAGGAAGCGCTGATCCTCATGCAGCCGCACCGCCTGGGCGGCCCACATCTGATTCTGACCAACGTCGGTGACGTAGGCCGTCGCCGTTGGAATCGCCTCCGCAAGCCTCTCCACAACCTTCAACGGGTCGATCCCTGACACATCTCTCGACTCGCCGTCGATCGGCCACGCCCCCACAATCTCCGCGATTCGACGGTGCCACTCCTCTCGCGTGGCACAAGAGATTCCAGCGGAACGCTCCTCGAGCGCCGCGAGAAAGGTACCGATGTCGGAGCGGATCGCGATATCGGGCGTGATGCGCCACTCGAGTTGCTTCTCATCGAGGTCGACCTGCACGATCGTCTTCCCTGACCTGAAGGCATCCAGGTCGGCCCCCGTCTGCCGGACATCAAGCCGCGCGCCCAGAATGAGCAGAAGGTCCGCCTCGGCCATCACCAGGTTGCCCCAGCGGTTCCCGTAGCTGCCGATCAGCCCGACGCGTTCCGGATGTCCGAACGGGAGCACATCCACGCCCATCAGGGATGTGACCACGGGGATCTGGAACTGCTCCACGAATCTGCGGAGCGCGCCAACGGCACCCGAGCTCCTGACACCGCCGCCGGCAAGCACGAGCGGAGTCCTCGCTGCGGACAAGGCCGCGATCAAGGGTTCGATGTCGGCGCATTCGGCAGGAACAGGCGATGCGACCAGTGGTACCAGGGCATCAACCTCCTGCCGCTGAACGTTCATCGGGATATCAAGAAGCACGGGTCCGGGTCGTCCCTCTAGTGCAAGGCGGAAGGCATCCTCAAGCATCCTAGGCAGCTCCGCGGCATCGGGAACCTGCCAAGCCCCCTTCGTGATTGCGGTGACCATTGCGACGATATCGGTCTCCTGGAATCCAGCCTGGCGCACGGCGCTGTCGCCGCGAAGTTCGTGGGTGTTGACCTGTCCGGTGATGAAGAGTGCTGGCGTTGAGTCGAAATAGCAGCTACCGATGCCCGTGATGAGGTTCGTCGCGCCGGGCCCGCTGGTGGCCATCGACACACCAGGCACACCACTCATCCGCGCGACTGCCTCAGCGGCAAAGGCCGCCGCCTGTTCGTGGTGCATCGGGACGATGCGTACTTCCGGCCGCCGGGAGAGGGAGTCGAGCATGTGAGTCGTCATGCCACCGCACATCTCGGTGACCACGCTGACTCCATTCGAGACAAGGAACTCTGCGATGTAGTCGCTCGCTTTCATCCGGCCGATCGCACCGCCCCGACGATCACCTGTGCCATGTACTCGAGCATCTCCAGCGTCATACCGGGATACACCCCGATCCAGAACGCATCGTTCATGATGCGATCCGTGTTCGTCAGTTCGCCGATGAGCCGGTATCCTTCGCCACTCTCCCGCATCTCGGTGAATACCGGCTGCCGGAGCATGTTGCCGGCGAAGAGCATCCGGGTCTGGACCTTCGCACGCTCCAGCGCGCCTACGATCTCATCCCGCGTGACCCCCGCACCCTCGCGCACCGTCATCAGAAAGCCGAACCACGAGGGGTCAGCCCCCTCCGTAGGCACGGGGAGCACGAGCGCGTCAGCCACAGGCGCGAGCGCATCGGTGAGCGTGCGGTAGTTGGCGCGGCGCGCCTCAACGAACGCCGGCATCTTCTCCAACTGCGCGACGCCGACCGCCGCCTGCATGTCGGAGACCTTCAGGTTGAAGCCGAACTCCGAGTAGACGTACTTGTGGTCGTAGCCGAACGGCAGCGTACCGTGCTGCTGACTGAAGCGCTTGCCACAGCTGTTGTCCCTGCCCGACGGGCACCAACAGTCGCGGCCCCAGTCGCGCATCGAAAGCAAGATGCCCGCGAGCACGTCGTCGCTGGTGTAAACGGCACCGCCCTCGCCCATTGTCATGTGATGCGGCGGGTAGAAGCTCGATGTGCCGATGTCGCCGAAGGAGCCGGTCTTGCGCCCGTGATAGTCGCCGCCGAGAGCGTCGCAGTTGTCCTCCACGAGCCACAGTCCGTGGCGATCACAGAACCCCCGGACCGCATCGATGTCAAACGGGTTACCGAGCGTGTGTGCCAGCATGACCGCCTTCGTCCGGGGTGAGAAGGCCGTCTCAAGCTGATCGACGTCGATGTTGTACGTTCCGAGCGTGACGTCAACGAAGACAGGAACGGCTCCGAACTGCACGATCGGGGCGATCGTGGTCGGGAACCCGGCTGCCACTGTGATGACCTCATCACCCCTTCGGATCCGCCGATCCCCGAGCTTCGCGCTCGTGAGCGCAGCGAAGGCCAGCAGGTTCGCGCTCGAGCCCGAGTTCACCAGCAGGGCATGCTTCACGCCGATGTACTCAGCCAACCCAGACTCGAACTGCTTCGAGTAGCGCCCGAAGGTGAGCCAGAACTCCAACGACGAATCAACGAGGTTCACCAACTCCCTCTCGTCGAACACTCGCCCGCCGTACGCCACCCGGGATTCCCCGGGCACGAATGCGGCTCGTTCGCCGAATGCCTCTGCATAGTACTCGCGCGTCAGTTCGAGGATCTGCCGTTTCAGTTGTTCGGCGCGGCCCTTCTCGGTCACGTGCTCTCCAATCGTGCCCAGGGCACCGCGGCGTCACGCGCGGCCTGCCAGTAAGCTGCGATATCCTCGGCGACAAGATCGGTCGCTTCCCTCGCCCGATGATATTCGTGATACCAGCGAGCGGTACGGCCCACAGCCTGCTCGAAATCCCATACAGGAAACCAGCCGAGCACACGGCGCGATTTCTCGATATCGAGCCGAAGTTGCTCAGCCTCGTGAGGCTGCACACCCAGGTCAGGTGTCTCCCACGCTCCGTCGCCCCACGCCGTCACGAACCGAGCGACCACGTCACCGACCGTCGCTGTCTCCGACGGATCCGGGCCGAAGTTGAACGCGCCGGCGAGTCCTGGATCGTCGAGAAGCGATGCCGCAAGGTGCAGATAGCCCGAGAGCGGTTCGAGCACGTGCTGCCAGGGACGCACGGAGCCGGGGTTGCGCACGATGACAGACTCACCGGCGGAGAGCGCCCGCGCACAGTCGGGAACCAGACGGTCGGCGGCCCAGTCCCCTCCACCGATCACGTTGCCGGCACGGGCAGAGGCAATCGCAGCGCCCGCTCCACCCGAGAAGAAGGCTCTCCGGTACGAGGCCGTCACGATCTCAGAGCCTGCCTTGCTGGCGCTGTACGGGTCGTGCCCGCCGAGCGGATCGTCCTCCGAGAACGCGTCACCCGTTCCCGGGTTCTCATACACTTTGTCTGTGGTAACGTTCACCACCACGCGAGTGTCTCCACACGTGCGAACGGCTTCCAGCAGGTTCACCGTTCCCATGATGTTCGTCTCGAACGTGTAGAGCGGCTCAGCGTAGCTGCGCCGCACCAGCGGTTGCGCCGCCAGATGAAGCACGACCTCGGGCCGCACCTCGACGACAAGCGCCGCGAGCGTCTCGGCATCGCGAACATCACCGATCCGGCTGTCCATGGTGTGGTCCAGACCGAGACTTGCGAAAAGCGACGGCTCGGTATCGGGGTCCAAGGCATAGCCGGTGACATCGGCGCCGATGTCGAGGAGCCACCGAGCAAGCCACGAGCCTTTGAAGCCGGTGTGCCCCGTCAGGAGGACTCGACGCCCGGCAAAGGCGTTCTTGAATGACACCGGCAAGGCTACCAGACCTTCCAGGGCGCAGCACCGGAACCCCAGAGTTCCTCAAGGTGTCGCTTGTCGCGCAGCGTGTCCATCGGCTGCCAGAAGCCGCGGTGTTTGAAGGCGCCCAGCTGACCCTCCTCCGCAAGTGACTCAAGTGGTGCGCGCTCGAGAATCGTGTCATCGCCCTCGATGCGGTCGAAAACCTCCGGTCCCATCACGAAGAAGACACCGTTTATCCAGTCACCGTCGCCTATCGGCTTTTCACGGAACGACTCAACGGCATCGGTGTCGGCCAGATCCAACGCACCAAAGCGACCGAGCGGTTGCACCGCAGTGAGCGTCACCGTTCGCCCGGAGGCACGGTGGAACTCTACGAGTGCGTTGATGTCCACGTCCGCCACGCCGTCGCCGTACGTGAGCATGAACGACTCGTTGCCGATGTATGGCTGGATGCGTTTCACGCGTCCGCCGGTGAGTGTATCCGCGCCAGTGTCCACCAGGGTGACCTTCCACGGCTCGTTCACGTTCTGGTGAACACACATCTCGTTTGTACGCATGTCGAACGTGACGTCGCAGTTGTGCAGGAAGTAGTTGGAGAAGTACTCCTTGATCATGTAGCCCTTGTAGCCGAGACACACCACGAATTCATTGAAGCCGTAATGGCTGTAGATCTTCATGATGTGCCACAGGATAGGCTTATCACCGATCTCTGCCATCGGCTTAGGCCTGACAGTCGTCTCTTCCGAAAGCCGGGTGCCGAGGCCTCCGGCAAGAATGACCACTTTCATCGCTGCATCCTCTGGCTCGGAGTAACGAATCGTTGTCTCTCGGCGAGGCGAACATCGCCGCGCCCGCGGCCATCATCGAACACGAGCACCGCGCTCGATGGCTGCGCCGCAACGCGGTTCATAAGGATATCACGCGAGGGGGAGCTACCGCCCGCCCGGAGCGCTGACCGCGGTCTCGCTCACGCGCCGACCTTGATCCCGCGGGTCGGTGCAGCTGTTTCAATGCTACGATATCCGCGGTCAGAATCCGTGAGAATTCCTGTCGCCGCCGGGGGGCAACTGATGACCGGTTCCGGTCAACCACAACACTCCATCGCCGTCGTGATGCCGGCCTATAACGAGGCGGCCAACATCCGCGAAGCGATGGGCGCCGTCCCGGCCTGGGTCGATGCGATCTACGTGGTCGACGATGCGAGCAGCGACGACACGAGCGATGTCGCCACAGCCGTGGGCGACCCCCGTGCGCGCGTGCTTCGCCACTCGGCCAACCGTGGTGTGGGCGGCGCGATGGTGACCGGCTATCGCGCAGCACTCGCGGACGGCCACACGATCGTGGTGAAGATGGACTCCGATGGCCAGATGCCCGCAGCCGAGATGGATCGCTTGATCCGCCCTATCCTAACGGGTATCGCAGACTACACCAAAGGGAACCGCTTCAAGCTCCCGCGCTCGACCACAGGCATGCCCCCGTCGCGCAAGTTCGGCAGCGTGCTCCTCTCGTTCCTCACGAAGATGGCGAGCGGCTACTGGCACATATTCGACTCCCAGTGCGGCTTCACCGCGATCAGGGCGAGCTTTCTCGCGCTGCTCGACCTCGACCGGATCGCCTCCGACTACTTCTTCGAGAACGACATGCTTATCAAGTTGAACGCGATGGGTGCACGTGTCGTGGATGTCCCGACATCCACGCTCTACGGCAATGAGACCTCGACGGTCAGCATCCCCAAGATCATCGCGACGTTCCCACCTCGCCTGGTATCCCGCTGGCTCGCGCGGCTGACAGGCAAGTACCTCGTCATCGACTTCGGGGCCGTGGGGATCCTCGCCTCGGGCGCGGTGATGTGCCTCCTGTTCGGCGGGGTGTTCGGCGGCTATCATTGGTTCCTCTCAGCAACCACCAACCATGTCGCCTCCACCGGCACCGTGATGATCGCCGTGCTGCCGATTATCATCGGCATCCAGATGTTGCTGCAGGCGTTCGTGATGGAAGTCCTCTCGTCGCCCGGATCGGTCGAGACCCGGGCCTACATACAGGAGCTGGTCGTGTCTGGAGAACTCTCATGACGGGCAACCGTGCTGTCGCGATGCTCGTCGCATCAGTGTGTCTGAGCGCCGCCGGACAGACGTACCTCAAGCTGGGGCTCAACCGGCTCTCACCAGATGACAAAGCCGTTCTGACGAGCTTCATCAAGGAAGCCGCTCTCACCTGGCAGATCTGGCTCGGACTCCTGCTGTTCGTGGGTTCCGTCGGCATCTGGATGCTTGTACTGGCAAGCAACGAACTGTCGTGGGGATATCCGATCCTCGGCCTGTCCTACGTGCTCGTCGCGCTCTCGGGATGGCTTGTGTTCGGCGAGCAGATCAGCGCTCAACGCGCTGTCGGCATCGCACTCGTCATCATCGGTGCGGTCGTGGTGGGGCGTTCGTGAGCGGCGTCGAACGCCGCAACGCCACGTGGACCGCACTTGCGGCACTGATCATCGCGCTCGCGGCGTGGCTCCGCTCGACGCACTTCGTCGGGATCTGCCGCCTCGACATGTTTCGCTACCTGGAGCTCAGCAACCACGTGCTGAGCGGTGGCTCCCTCTTCAGTGAGAACGTCTTCTACGCATCGAGCCGGCTGCCGCTTATCGGCCCGCTCATAGCCTCGAACGCCCTCTTCGGGTGGAGTGAGTGGGCATCGGTGGCATGGCCGTTCGTGTGCTCGCTTGGCACGGTGTTGGTGATGATCCTCCTCGGACGGGAGCTGTGGGGGTGGCGCGCCGGGCTCGTCGCCGGACTGCTGACCGCTCTCATCCCGATCCAGGTCGAGCTCGGCACCCAGCTCCTCCCCGACCCCATCCAGGGCTTCTTCATCGTGCTCGCGGTCTACTGCGGCGTTTGTGCGGTCACCCGTGACGAGCGCTGGCGTGCATGGGCGATCGCATCGGGCTTCGCCCTGGGCCTGGCCTATCTCACCCGCATCAACGCCATCATCTTCCTGCCGGGCATCCTCGGCATCGGCTTGATCCTGGACCCTCGCCGATCCAAGCGGTCGCTCTGGGCGCTCGCAGGGCTCGCAGGCGCGCTCGCGGGCGCCGCGTTCGTGTTCTTCCTGCTTTCCGGGGATCCATTCATCGACGTGCGCCGCACCGCGGAGTTCTACGCCAACTACCAGCGGACCGGCTTCTACGAGCGGGATGCGTCGTTCTTCCAGCTCATGCTTGAAACCCCGTCGCTCAGGTGGGTGCTTCCGCTGCTGGCTTCGGGCGTGATCTACGCGGCGGTCGACCGCCAGCGCCGCTCGGTGCTGATGCTCATCTGGGCGTTCGGATTCTGGTTCTACCTCGACGTGGTGAGCGCCTGGCACGGGCTCGACAACAGCTACCGGTACGCCGAGCCGCTCGTGGCACCTGCGATCCTGCTCGCCTCGGCTGCCCTCACACATGCGGCGGAGAACCGCAAGCCGTGGCCCTACTCCCTGATCGCCGCCATCGTCCTCACGCTCACGCTGTCGTCGATGCTGGAGGTGACACCGGGCGTCGTCAGGAGCTTCACGAAGAACACCCGGTGGACCGCGGTCCGGGCCGTGGCGGACACCCTTGCGCTCGAACAGCCTGCGACGGTGTGGGTCACCGATCGATGGGATCTCTACGCGCTCAACTACTACAGCGGGTTCGGGTTCGAGCGCGACACGCTGAGCGCGCCCGATGCGGCAGTGAACTCCTCGGCACGCCTCTTCTTCACCGATGAGGTTCCGTACCCGGGTGAACCAGGCACGTTCCTAGTGACCGCTGGCCCCGTTGAGGAGGTCGCGTTCGAGCGCGTCGCCGGATTCGAACAACGCGACAAGACGCTTACGCTGTGGAGGCGCCTGGCTCCGGCCGAGTGACCCCGACTGTGGCGTCACTCATCGTTCGGCTCCGAGAGCTACACGACCGTCTCGCCGAGGATGCGCTCCAGGCTCTCGCGCAGAGGCGAGCCGAACTCCTCGGTCTCCAGTGCCAGCGTGATGTTGGCCTCGAGCCATGACAGGATGTTGCCCGTATCGAACCCAGGGCTGTCCATGGTGACCGCGTAGATCTCCTCGTGCTTCAGCAGCTCACGCAGCGCGTCGGTGAGTTGGATCTCGCCGCCCCTGCCGGCCTCCACATGCGGGAGAAGCTCCATCACCTTCGGCGTGAGCAGGTACCGGCCGAAGATGGCGAGGTTCGACGGCGCTTCATTGGCCGGTGGCTTCTCCACCAGGTCGGTGATCTCCCATACGCCCGGCTCCACCTCACGCCCGGCGACCACCCCGTAACGGCTCACGTACTCGCGTTCCACGGGCTGCACGGCGATCACAGAGGCGCCGTACTTCTCGTGGACTTCCTTGAGCCGCGGCAAGCAGGTGCCCTGCGGCACGATCACATCGCCGAGGAGCACGTAGAACGGCTGATCCAGCGTGTGCGGCGCCGCGCACAGAACGGCATGGCCGAGCCCGCGCGGGCGACCTTGCCGCACGTAGAAGACATTGGCGAGCTCCGGGATCTGACGCACCTGGCGCAGCTTGTCGATGCTGCCCGAGCGTTCGAGCAGGTCCTCGAGTTCCGCCGAGCGGTCGAAGTGGTCCTCGATGGCCCGCTTACCGCGACCGGTCACGATGAGCACGTCATCGGCCGCGGCGGCGACGGCCTCCTCGACCACGTACTGGATGACCGGCTTGTTCACGACCGGCAGCATCTCCTTGGGCTGCTCCTTCGTCACAGGAAGGAACCGCGTGCCCAAACCGCCCGCCGGGATGATCGCCTTCATCTGCATCTCTCCTCTGCCCCGCCGATGCGGAGACTCTGGAACGCATGACACGGCACGGGAGTCCCGTGCCGCTCGCATCCAGCCTACACCACCGCGCGCCGACTGCAAGCAGGAGCCGCGCGGCTGACCAGGGCGAGCACAACGGCATAGGCCCACCTCACGTCATCGCCGGATCGCCGACGCCGCCAGCACGGTACCGCACACATAGGAAGGGGCCGCACATGGCGGCCCCTTCCGCGATGCTCGCACACCGCTACTGCAGCAGCTGGCGCACCGTGGTGGGAATCGCCGGCGCCAGCGCGCCGGTGCCGCCGAAGAACTCGGCACTCTCGATCGTGGCCTTGTTCGCGGTGATGAGACTCGCCGTAGGCGCCGAAAGCATGCTGGGACGCGTCAGCAGCAGCAGCCCGTGCTTGTAGCCCATGACCGCACCGCCGGCAAGCGCGTCCGGGAAGTTCTCGCCCGACGCCAGGCCGATGTCCACCATCGGGATCGCCCATGTCGTCATCGCGTTGCGCACGACAACAGCTCCGGTGAGATACCGGTCCGCGCCGGCCCAGCGCTCCACGCCGACGCCGGGAAGCGCATCCACCGCAGCCTCGACGGCGGGCGCAACGGCCCCGGTGCCACCGGTTATGTACACCTTGTCTGTGCCGGTCGTGGTGAAGAAGCCGCGCGCCTCGGCACTGAGCGCCGCTGTGGCGGTGAGCAGCACCGGCACCTTCTCCTGCGCGGCGATCGAGGAGACCGCAAGCGCATCGGCGAAGGAGTCGCCGCGCACCAGGAACGCTTCTGCGGTGCTCGCCCCGAGCGCCACCGCCTCATCAGCGATCATGCGTGCCGTGAGGTACCGGTTGGCACCGGAGAGTCGCTCGACTTCGATGGCGCCGAGGGCCTTGATCGCCGTCTCGATAGCCGGTGAGACCACGCCAGTGCCGCCCACGATGTAGACCTTGGTGACGCCGAGTTCCGTGAGCGCATCGGCGGTGGCCCGCGGAAGCGTGGCTGTCTCGGTGAGCAGGATCGGGCCGTTCACCGCACCGGCGAGCGGTGATGCCGCAAGCGCGTCGGGGAAGTCATAGCCATAGGCGACGACCGCGGTGGCCGCACCCGCCGGGAACGCGTCGAGGGCCGCCTGAGCGGCGGTGTCGAACCGTAGCGCTCCGGCAACGCGCGCGTAGTCCACGTCTCCCACCGTCTCCCACACCACGCCGTTGTAGACGTAGGTGGCCGTGACCGTGAGATCGCTTGTGATCACGCCGAAGCCAACGTCCCAGCCCGCGAACGTGTAACCCGTACGCGTGGGCTGCGCTGGCGCCGTGGCGGCACCGCCCTCGGGTACCTCCTCGGACTTGAGCACCGTGCCGTCCCAGTCACGGAACGTGACAGTGTACAGCGTGGGCGCCTCGGTCGTGATGCTCACAGGCTCGCTGAGCGGACCCTCGTTGCCCGCTTTGTCGATCGCGCGCACGGTGAAGATGTACGTTGTCCCCGGCGCCAGACCCGCGGCGTCGAAGCTCGTGCCGAGCACCTCGTCGGCCACCGATCCATCACGGTACACGCGGTACCGCGCGATGCCGCTGGTGTCACCGGTAACAGCGCTCCACCAGAAGCTCGCGGTGGTCTGGCCCAGAGCCATCCCGCCCGCACCGCCAGGCGCGGCCGGAGCAACGCTGTCGACCTTGATGTCCTGCGACTTCCAGGCTTCGGTGTTGCCGTAGTCATCGGCGCCATGCCACCAGAGGGTGTTCGTGCCCTGGGCCGGCGGCTGGAAGCCAACGGTATACGTGGTCGTGACGCCCTCGCCCCAGCGATACACGATCCAGTCGAGATCGGTCGCCGTGGAGCCGAGGGTGATGGTGGGCACCGTCTTGAACCAGCCGTTGGTGCCGTCGGGCGCCGCCGGTGCCGTGGACGCCGTGGTCGTGGGCGCGACAGTGTCGATCACCACCGTGATCGTCTCCGTGTATGCCGAGGTCAGACCCGCGCCGTTACGTGCAATCAGCTTGAACGTGTAGGTGCCGTCCGGCAGGGAGTTGATCGTATATGAGGTCAACGCTGCCCCGATGAGCCCGCTGCCCGATTGCGGCCCCGCCTGCACGTACGTGTAGCTCGCGATGCCGCTCTCGGCGTCGCTTGAAGCGCTCCACGTCAGCGTCACCGAACTCGGGCCGCTCCGCTCCGCGGTGAAGTCGCCGGGGGTGCTTGGCGCCGTCTCATCGAGCTTGAACGTCTGCGTCGGCTTGGGAGTCTCCGTGTTCTCCGACGCGTCCGCCGACCAGTACGTGAGCACGTTCTCACCCACGGGCGGCTGGAAGCTGTCCGTGTACTCGAGCGGCTCATCGGTGCCCCACTGGTACCACGTGGTGGCCGGTTCATCCGGCGTCAGTGTGATCGAGGGTGGAGCCGTGTACCAATCATCCTGGCCGAGTGTCCCGCCCGTGACCTGGATCGCCGTCGTCGGCGCCGTGGTGTCCGCAAGCGTTGCCTCATCGGCGGACGCGCTCTCGAGACCCTCATTGCCCGCCTGATCGTAGGCCGACACCGTGAAACTGTAGAGCGTCTCGGGCGCGAGCCCCGTCACCTGGTAGGCCGTGGTGGTCACCGTGGTCACGAACGACCCGTCCTGGTAGATACGGTAGCCGTACACGCCGCTGGTGTCGTCGGCGGCCGCGCTCCATTCAAGGTCGATCGCCGACTCGCTCACCGCGATCGCGCTGAGTCCGGTCACCTGATCGGGTGCAACCGTGTCCACCTTGAAGGAGAGCGTCTTGGCTGGCGTCTCGGTGTTCCAGTCGTCTGCCGAGTAGTACGCGAGCGTGCCGCTCCCCTCGCCTGCCGAAAGCCATGTGGTGTACTCGGCGAACGCATCGGCACCCCAGCGATACCACGTGGTGGCCTCCGGGTCGTCACACGACAGCGTGATCGACGGTGCGGTCACATACCACCCGTTCTCACCATCAGGCGCCACAGGCGCCACGATCGCCGTGGTCTCAGGTGCGTCGGCATCCACCCACACGTAGTCGCTCGGGCTGTAGAGCGATGTGTTGCCCGCCATGTCCACGGCGGCCACCTTCACGTACAGGTCTCCCGTGGCAAGACCCTCGAGCAGGTAGCTCTCGTCGACGATGTCATCGGCCGCGAGATCCCACGTCGTGCTATCCGAAGAGGTCCAGAGCTCGTAGTGGCTGAGCCCGCTGTCCTCGTCGAGCGACGCGCCCCAGGTAGCCGTGACCTGAGCTGCCCCCGTTTGCGAGATGCTCATCGTGAGTGGCGCGTTTGGCGGCAGCGGGTCGTACTTGAAGTCCCGCGTGCCGTGCTCGCTCTCGTTGCTCATCGGATCGATCGCCCAGTATGAGAGCGTCGACGTGCCAGCGGGAGGCTCGATCGGCTCGGTGTACTCCTGCGGGTCGTCGGCCCCCCACTGGTACCAGATGGTCGCCGTCGGGTCGTCGGTGGTGAGCGTGATCGCCGGAGCGGTCACGTACCAACCGTTCTCGCCGTCAGGCGTTGCGGGGTCGACCGAGATGTCGATCGAGGGCGCCTCGGAATCCGCCGGCGTCATCACGGCATCCGCCCCGGTGAAGCTGCTGCCCGCAAGCATCAAGTGCTGGCTCGCATCGATCGGCGCGTAGACGCCGTCGTAGTACTGCACCGCGTACATACCGGTCGGATCGCTGAACTCGATGATGAAGATCACGCCCGTCGGCACAGGGAGGAAGTACGCGCCGGTCTCGTCGGTCGTGCCGAACTGCGTTCCCGCAGGCTCCCAGCGCTCGCCGAGCTCATCCCGGATCAGTGCCCGGACCTCGATACCCGCAAGCGGAGCGCTTTCAGGATCAGTCACGAGGCCGGATACCCGCGCGGCCTCGGTGAGCGTCGCGTCTGCTGTCGCGACTTCGCCGGCAGCCACACCAATCATCATCGCCTCGCTGGCCAGCAGTGCATCGTCGTAGTACTCGCTTGCATAGACGCCTGAGTCGTCGTAGAAGGCCACCGCATACTGTCCCGGAGGCAGCGGGCCAGAGCTGAAGCCGCCCGCCTC
>Ga0228536_1000595_pt1 | contig 59654 bp, 50 predicted proteins | sample SJ1Smetagenome_FD_168611 | JGI IMG/M metagenome (GOLD analysis project Ga0228536, IMG submission 168611) | Enriched culture of PCE-dechlorinating microbial communities from Ithaca, New York, USA - SJ1.S | ecosystem: Engineered > Modeled > Simulated communities (microbial... > Unclassified...
CTTCACTGCCCATATCAGACTTAACATGGACGGATTAAAATATCTGGTTTTCCATCCGTCACGTGTGAGCCCCTGCCTGGGCTCATGGGCGTTTCAATTCCCTTTTCATCGGGATAGGCTCTGCAATTCTGAATTCTGAACCCCATTGATATGCGGCTTTATCAAGAGTTTCAATTCCCTTTTCATCGGGATAGGCTCTGCAATCACCGGATGCATGCCTCGCAGCATGAGCTAGCTGAGCATACCGTTTCAATTCCCTTTTCATCGGGATAGGCTCTGCAATGAGGGCATGGTAGGAGCAATCCTTGGCCTGAGTGTGGTTTCAATTCCCTTTTCATCGGGATAGGCTCTGCAATTCGCACAGCTTCGGCAAGAGTGGAAAGAGGAACGAAATGCCCGTTTCAATTCCCTTTTCATCGGGATAGGCTCTGCAATAAAGCTCTTCGTCGGTGGTCAGTTTTTCAAACAACTTGTTTCAATTCCCTTTTCATCGGGATAGGCTCTGCAATCAAGATCGATACTGGGGGCGATTCATCCAGACCGTTTATAGGTTTCAATTCCCTTTTCATCGGGATAGGCTCTGCAATCATATTTGCGTTCCATGCCATCCCCACTTACGTTGACCGTTTCAATTCCCTTTTCATCGGGATAGGCTCTGCAATTACCGTTAGTCTCCAAGAGGAAGAACGCTTTCTTTCCTTTGTTTCAATTCCCTTTTCATCGGGATAGGCTCTGCAATGAACGGATGGCCTCAACGGTGCGGCATAATCGTGCCAGGTTTCAATTCCCTTTTCATCGGGATAGGCTCTGCAATAGCCCCCTAAAAGGGCCGATTTGCCTTAAATCTTGCGCCTGAATGGTCCTTTTAATGGGGGTCTTTTCGCCAGCCTATCGAATGCAAGGAGGTATTTAAACTCTGGCGAAAGACTATTAGCAATCGATATCTATAAGGCCCATAGCCTCGGGGACAGATCCATCCCTCATGGGTTCTTTCCGGCGTTGAGGCGAATTACCTTTAGGCTTAGTATGGCGAATATTTATATTAATATATAATTTAGTCCGTCAACGGCAAGGGCATACTTATCCAAGCCTCCCCGGCGTTGAGGGGGCTAGAGCACTACCGCGGGAGGCCCGGAGGGCCGACTCGCGGCATCCACTAAAAAGACGGCCTGTTTAGATCAGTCTTAACCATAATGCAACTATTATTTAAAAAATATAATAAAATATATACCTCTTCAATCGACCTACAAATCACCACCAACTGGGATCTGGTCCGAAATAAAAAATATCCGCTCTGAAATACCAGGAGTCATCACAGGCCGCCCCCTGGTGCCGGCGCACTCAAGCCCCTGAGCGGTAAGGCCGATTCGAAATCTGCTTAGACTGTGCTGGATTGGGCCTATGGATTGTATTTTTCCGCAGAATATTTAAGTCAGCCACACTAATAAAAAGCGTATGCTTACACTAACTGCAGTAATTCGAAGAGACGAGGATATGTATGTTGCTGAGTGCCCGGAGGTGGGGACGGCGAGTCAGGGGAAGACCATTGAAGAGGCAGTAAAAAACCTCAAGGAGGCTACCGAGCTTTATTTAGAGGAGTTTCCGCTAAAGATCACTGATAGATCTTTCATAACTACCTTTGAGGTAACCGAAGTTGCCGAAACTTAGAGGCATCTCCGGAGAAATCGTTATCAAAGTCTTATGCAATCACTTTGGGTTCATGGTTTCAGGACAGTCAGGGAGCCATGTCAGGCTCTCGAAGGTCACGGCACAAGGCAAGATAGGTACAGTCGTCCCGATGCACGATGAGCTTAAGCCAGGAACACTGAGAAGCGTTCTGAAGCTCGCGAAGGTCGATCCAGGTGAATTTGCAGAGTACCTGTAAATGCCAGATGTCCTGTCGCTAGCTCGCGTTTCCAGGCCCGTCTGCAGAGAATGCCACTATAAAAAAATCTGCTTTCCCTCATACCTTAACCTCATACATCCCGTTCCCAAAGGTTGCCATCTTCCCCACATGGATGAGCCTGCCCAGCTCCAAAAGTGCCATGACCTCACGGGAGAACTCTCCTCGATAGGTGATCTCCCCGACGAAGAATGGGGGAAGACTCAGCTTTTTCATCTTCTGCTTGTGGAAATATCTCTTTGCTATGACCTCCTCGGTGTTCGCTTTTATAATGCTCACCAACCGACAGGCGCCAAGGATGGCCAGCACCTGCTCGTTGTCATACAGCATCCCAGATCCGTAGAACTCGGCCAGGGCATTGGCCCGGAAGAGCAATCGGGAGATCAACCCCCGGAAGCTGGGGGCGGCCGTGAACCTGTCGTCCTCCTTGATCTGCGCGGGGGTTAAAAAGCGCACTATAAGGTCTCCCCTATGCTCTGCAGAGCCTTTGATCATCTCCTGGTAGCTCAGAGGAATGGCCCGGTTGAATACAGTGTCTGCAGAGAAGATATTGTTGCGGGCACCGTATCCGATGGAGTCCACTGATTCTATGCGATACTTGCCATAGCCCAGACGGTATCCCCGGCTCATTCCGCTCTCGCCCAGATTCCGCAGAGCAAGCAGGAAGTAGGGGAGATACTCCACACCCCGCCCGATCAGGGTGAACCTGAAGTCATTTGCCGATCCGGCAGAATGCCTCCCAGATATGGGTGGGTCGAATACAAAAGGCCTAGGGATATCGTTTTGCTTTCTCAGCACCTTAACCCCTTCCGGAGGGTGGCTGTTATAGAAGTAATCATAAACGCATGCCTTTTGAAGCGGGCAGTTCTCGCAGGCTGCAGTCTCTTTTGCGCCATCTGCATTCCTCTGGATGCATACCAGAGATCTGAGGTGGGCTCCAAAGCCACTGCGCAGCGTATTTCCCGACCATCGGGAGAGGTCCGCGTCGGAGTCGAATAAAATTTTTGCCTCGAACTGAGATAGTGATATATCACCCATGCTAGGGAGACGGATCGGACAGGGCAAAAATGTTGCGATGAGGAACAGGCTTGGCGTAGTTCCCTTTTTGTTGGGATAGGGCCTGCAATGATCTCAAGGCCATCGGGCAGGCGCCTGATGAGATTGATGTTTCAATTGGGCCACTTCCTTTCATAATTAGATGCTGTGTTAATTAATTGAATCCAAAAACCGAGATAAATGCGTCTTTCTTGGGCAGCGTTTTCTCCCCACGAAATCCATAACTCGTCCATTTCAACTTTCTCAGTCCTAACGCCAGTTGGACCGGATGGATCTTATTAAATATCTGTAACTCTTCATTATATGAGACCGAGCTCAGATATCGGTCAGCGGTGATGCTGGATTGAAGAGAGCCTCAGCTATTATGCTCATATTTCTGTTATCCTGTTTTGGGTTGAGCCAGGCAACCCAAGAAAACGATCTATGGCTGCTCCTATCCAGCTATGAGGATGTCGGCATCACATCTAAGGACCTGGCCTTCTTTCTGGCCACGCACGGTTTTTCCGCTCGACCAGAGCCGTCCTATGTGGTGGTCAAGCTCAACGATAGCAGGGAAGTATATGTCACGCCTAATGGAGCCGCTCCCAGGCTCGGTGATATGTGGATGTCTCCTCCCGATATGCAATCCGGACCTGTGCAGGTGATCTCCAGCGATGCCATAAGGATCAATCTCACTTATAGGAGGTCAGACAATGAAAGCTTTATAAAAACCATCAGCAGATATCATATATTTCCGGTAACGCCCTTGGGCATGTGTTATGATGGCTCCCAAAAGCTGCAAGAGAGCTATAAGAGCCTGGGGTATGGCTCAGTTTATATGTACGATCCCAGTGGATTTGACAGCCGGGGACATCTCTGGGTGGTTGTGGAGGACAATGATGCTCCCGATACCTGGCTGGCAGTGGATAGTTATTACGGGCCTATTACAGAGGACGATTATTATTACCAGGCTCAGTATAGCTTTGCGGATTTCAAATACCTCGAATCAATCAATCCCCAATGGAGGCTGGCCTAATATAATATAAGTGCATTGAGACCGTGCGGCGTGCATTTCCGCTATTTGAAGCCATTTGCTGAAGGATCGATGATGAATCCGGGCATGACATTGTGTCAGGAGTCCTACCGGAAACTTGAAATGTGGTACTGACATAATTATAAATTATTAGTATGGGAATAACGAGGGCTCGATGAGAATTGATTCGCTGGTGAGGATCGCATTATGCGCTTTGATTGCGATGAATTGCGTTCTTGGTGCAGGATTTGCCGAGCTCGATATCAATATCGATGATCGTGTTAATCTGAGCTATGCGAATCTCTCGGCAATGGATCTCGCCGGAGCACATTTGAATCAGTCTGATCTGCAGGGCTGCAACCTCAACGGGTCGAATCTGGATGGGGCGTATCTCCGATCGGCCTGGCTGATGGCATCTCATCTGAATGGCTCAACGCTGGAGAATGCAGATCTCACGGGCGCTGTTCTTACGGAAGCCGATCTCACGGGAGCGGATTTAACTGGTGCGAACCTAATACGGGTTCAAATGTCCAAAGCCAAGCTGAACGGGGCTCGCATTGTGAAAGCAGATCTAACCGAAGCAGACATATCCGATTCCGATCTGAGCGACGCAGATCTCACGGATGCCAGGCTTTTTCGAACGGATCTGAGCGGTGCCAAGCTTAAAGGAATCTATCTGACCAGCGCCAATATGATTGGAGCTCATATAAGCTGGGCCGATATGAGTGTTGCCTATTTATCCCAAGGTCAGTTCTCAAGAGCTGAGCTTTATAGCACTAATTTGAGCGGTTCGGACCTTAGCGATGCAGACTTTACCAGAGCTTATCTCATGAGATCCAATCTTACTGGCGCCAACATAGATTGGGCCGATATGGCCTATGCGGACCTGACTGAGGCCGTCTTAACTGGTGCAAGCTTGAAATCAGCCAAAATGCCTTACTCCGATCTTACCCGAGCGAATTTTACAGGAGCTGATCTATCCGAAGCCTATCTGGATGGAGCTATTCTTGCAGGAGCGACACTCAGGAATGCGAAGCTCGATAGAGTTAATCTGCGTGAAGTCGACCTGAGGGGACTGGAAATGGGGGGAGCATCCCTTAAGAATTCTGTCCTGACAGGAGTATTCATGGCCATGACGGATCTGGCCGGCGCCGACCTGAGAGATGCGACACTGGTTCAGGTTGAGATGACCGGAGCCAATTTGAGCAGCGCCAATCTGGAGCGAATCAAGTATGACCAGTTCACCCTTCAATCGCTGTCCAGAGCGGAACTGGATGGAGCCAAGATCTCCGAGGATCTGCGCTCTGACCTCAAATCACTACAAAGAGCCGCTTGATGTTCTGAAAGGGACTGTCTTTTTAAATTAAGAAAAGAACAAATTAATTATAGTAGTAATTGGAAAAGGTCTGTTATGGCTCGTTCACTGCTCAGATTGTCTCCTGGACTCTGCTTGCTTTTTATAACTCTAGTTGCATCATCCTCCGCACTGGAGGAAGAAGCCTCCCAGAAAATACTAATTTTTGCCTCGTATAACCCCGGATCGCCATGGACCGATTCCGTAGGCAATGAGATTAAAGATCAGCTATCTATTTACTATCCTGGAGCAGAATTCTCTTTTGAGTATATGGATACCAAAAGGCAGGAGCCTACTGAAGCCAGACTGAATGAATTGAAGAATTTATATAAAAATAAATATAAAGATCGTCACTATGATGTCATCACCTGTCTGGACGATGATGCATTTCAGTTCCTGCTCAACAACAGAGACGAGCTGTTTTCCAGCACTCCAGTTGTCTTTTGCGGAGTGGACTTCTTCGAAGACCAGATGCTGACGGCAGGGAAGAATTTCACCGGCGTGGTGGAGGCCTTTGATATACCAGGTACAATCTCTCTTATGCTAAAATTGCATCCCGATGCAAAGCAAATAGTCATAATCGATGACCAGACTGCCACCAGCAAGGCCAGCCAAGAGGCCATGAACCAGACCCTGTCCAGATTCAATACAATTGTCAGCTTCGTCATCTGGAATGACATGACAGTAGAAGAACTGCAGAGGAATGCTTCCGCTCTGCATGAGGGCAGCCTGATCCTTCTTCTTAATTATAATAATGACCGGGAAGGACGAGCAGTAACCCACGAAGAGAGCGCATGGATCCTGAGAAGCGCAAGCTCGGTTCCAATTTACGGTACCCGGGATGTCTATATGGGCTTCGGTGTGCTTGGAGGAGCGATCATTACCGGTCAAGTCCAGGGCGGATTGGCGGCAGATATGGCACACCGCATCTTGCAGGGTGTTCCTGCGGATGATATTCCGGTCATAAAAGAGCTTCCCAGCTCATATATTTTCGATATGCTGGAGCTGCGCCGCTTCAATATCAGCGTCCAGAGAAGTGCAAGTTCGGCTCCAATCTATGGTACTAAGGACGTCCAGATGGACTTCGATGTGCTTGGAGAAGCGATCACCACCGATCAAGTCCAAGGCGAATCGGCAGCCGACATGGAACAACTCATCTTGCAGGATGCTCCTGCAGATGATATTCCGGCCATAAATGAGCCTCCCGGCACAAACATTTTCGATATGTTGGAGCTGCGCCGCTTCAATACCAGCCTCTTGATACTTCCTTCTGGGAGCAAGTTCGTTAATCAGCCATTTCAACCTCGAGCTGATCTAAATAATAGGAACTTGAGCGGCCTGGATCTGTCCGAGACAGACTTGAGTTATTCTGACCTGCTAGGATCCGATCTCAGCGGGACGAACCTGAGCCGATCCTTTTTGATACAGGCTGTCATCTCAAACTCCACGCTTATCAGAGCCAATCTCAGTGGCGCATTCATGCCACTCGCTGCTCTCGATGGTTCTGACCTCTCCGGTGCTGATCTCAGAGGAGCCACCCTGCTTGGCAATTATTTGATGAACTCGAATATGACCGGAGCAGATCTATCAGGCTCCCTTATGGATCAGGCCATGATGGATAATTCAACTCTGGTTGATGCCAAGATGGATGGCGCCAGCTTGTGGGCTGCGAAGGTCAGCGATGCAAATCTGTTTGGAGCAAGCCTTATAAACGCATTTCTGGAACGTTCCACCTTTGTTAATTCCCAATTAAAAGGCGCAAATCTCACAGGCGCAAGCCTGGTTGGCGCGAACCTGATCAATGCCACCATCACCGATGCAGACCTATCGGGAGCGGATATCTCCGCAGCTCGTTGTATGGGAGCTAACTTATCCCGTTCCAGGCTGGTTGGATCAACTATGGGCTTCTCAAACCTAAATGGCGCAGATCTGAGCATGGCGAACCTCTCTGGTTCGTATCTCTCCGCTTCAGTCTTTGCTAATTCGAATCTCACACGTGCCGATCTCTCCGATGCGAACCTAGAGAGTGCATTTCTGAATCGAGCCAAGCTTGTTGAGGCCAAACTGGTAAACACCAGTCTTCCCAGAGTGCATCTGGAAGATTCGGATCTATCCAATTCCAATCTTGAAAGGGCAGATCTGACCAATGCATTGCTAGGCGGATGCAACCTCGTCGGCGCAAACCTAAATGGAGCCAGGCTCCTGGGAGCGGATCTCAGCCTTGCAACTATGAAAGATGCATATCTGAGCGGTGCCAATATGGTAGGTGCCAGAATGAATTGGGCGGATCTGAGCGGCAGCAGCCTTACAGAGAGCCAGTTCTCCAGAGCGGAACTTTTTGGGGCAAATCTAACCAATTGCGACCTGTCAAATTCAGATTTCACAAGAGCTTACTTAGTGAGGTCTAATTTATCGGGTTGCACCCTAAGAGGTGCCAAACTGGACTACGCAGATTTCACTAATGCGAATTTGCGGAATGCAGATCTGAATGGTGTCAGATTTATAAACGTATATCTGAATAACGCCGACCTGTCAGGAGCGGATCTTACAGGATCCTATCACTCTGGAACGGTCCTAAAGGGAACCATCTGGCACAAAGCGAACCTAATATCATCCAAAATGACTCTGATGGGCTTTTTAGATTTGGACTTTAGTGGTGCAGATCTAAGAAATGCCCATTTTGCCCAGGTATTTATGGATAACACAGACTTCTCCGGTGCGGATCTAAGGGGGGCCATCTTTGACACTGTTGCCTCTATAAACGCTGATTTCAGAGGCGCAAACCTTGAGGGAATCGAATATGATGATGCAGCTCTTCGATTCTTCGCCAATTCCAATCTTGAAGGAGCCAAGATGAGCATGGATCTGCAAAAGGATCTCGAAAAATTGCGGTCAGTGCAGATGTCGCAGACCTCTTAGGGATATATGAGAATTAGGGCTCTTATTCACAGGGCGTCGATATGAAATCGATTAAGAGGACGAACTCAGCATGCATGGTGGCGATCTTATTCTGCTTTGCAGTCATGTCGATGAGCTATCCCTCAGCAGCCGACGATTATACCGACCTCATGAAGCTGATTGCAGATAATGAGGATGTCAGAATAGATGCTCAAGATCTAGCATTCTTGCTTGTGACTCATGGATTTGATGCTGAGCCAAAGGGTGACAGCGTTATTGTGAAGCTTGATGATGTGGTCTATGAGATGACGCCAAACGGTGTGAAGCCTGGATTGGCTGATATTTTATTAAAAGACTTAAAGCCGCCAGTGCAGGCACCTCCATCAGCACCAGAGCTTCATAATGGCTGATGAGGACATTATTGGCGATTCGCCTCACATCGGCTTATCGATCAGATGAGTCCCCGAAGGAGTCCTCTAATTGATTACAGACTTACCGGGCTCTTCGCTGAATCATATGGGCAAGGTCCCAAAGGAGATTATAGCTCTGTTCCTCTGCGTGTCTGTGGTTGGGTCAGTGCATAGCGGTCCACCACAAAGGCGAAATGATACAGAGATTTTGCAATTCAAAGTTCACCCGTGCTAAGTAGCGAGGAGCCAACTATTCTTTCAAGGGATATCATAATTTGATGCACAGCAGCTCGATAGGTTTCGCTCCAACTCATCATAGTATTTCTCTTGTTCTAAAAAGCAGTCAATAACCTCCGTGCTTACATTGAAGCATGGAGCGGGCTTCCAGCTGCCCCATTCTGCATTTATTAGCGTTGCATTTGAGCCAGAGCTCCAATAATTCCATTCAATTGGCAGCTCCGGGCAACAGGAGAGCGGCTGATAGTAAGCCTCAAAGAGGGTATGGTTCTCGGCTTCAATTCTAGTGTCATTATAGCCGGTTGACACGCTCACGTAATTATCATATATCTGGCGGCCGTTCTCGACCCTGGCTCTCAGCTTTATGGTCATCGTTCTGCCAATGTCCAGTGACGAGATAGTCCAATTGATGAATTGGCCATCAACTTCTGGCCTCTGGCTGGAGTCGATGAAGCTCAGGCCCGGAGGAAGCCTGTCCGAAACATCCAATTTCTTGAGCGGCCTGCTGCCGTCATTGGTGACATTGATAAGGAAGAGGACTATATTATCATCCTGCATAATGGCTTTCTTCTCAATGTTCACATGCACATAGCGGTGCAAGGGCTCAGGATGCAGGCTGATGGCGGTATCAATGTTGAATTTGCCTACAAAGCTCTGATCTAGCCGCACCTTTTCATAATCTGGGCCATTTCCCTGGAGGATTGCAGTATCCATGGACCCGTTGAAGGAGCCTATAAACTTCAATGATGACAAATCCATTTCTGCCTCTTTTTCGATGTAAGAGGCGGATCGAATCTCTTCGCTTATGATGAGCTCCTGCTCTGGATCTTTGGTCTGCATGCCTTCCCGCCATAGGCTTCCGCCGCTAGTGTTCATGGATCCCAGGATCTCATTTTGCGGCGAGTAGAGCATCTTGACGTTCTTTGTGATGCTGCTTGAATCCATCGATTCCTGAGCTGAATAGTAACCGCTCCCATGCTCAAAGGATCTTTGAGATTCTGTTCGCTTGTCCGAGGACACTCGCCCTTTGCCTGTGATCGACCTATCTTGTCTTACATTCTCTCCATAAGAGTCAATAGATTGAAACACTTTAAAACTGCCATGATAATCTTCATCTATCATTTCTTTTATGCTATGGGAGCTGTCCTGTGCATTCTTCTTATAACTGATTCGAGCTATTCCAGAATCATGGCTGGCGTCTGAACGATATACTGTCTGGTTCATGTCCACATCAAAGCTGCTGTCTTTTTGCAGGCTGTGGACATAAAGGTAATTTTCTGTGACCACTTCTCCTCGAATATAATTTGCCGCTGATGTTCTGTCCGACCACAGGGATTGGTAGTCTATGCTTCGTTTGCCGGGCAGCTGGAAAGTAGAACGCCCATAGCTGGCAAAGATATCCTTTTTTAGACTCACGCTCTTGTTCTTTGATACCAAGCGCGAACTCTCATCCTCCTCGTAGTGGCCGCTCCCGTGCTCCGAAGTAGTGATCCTTGTTCCGGCAGCTCCGAGAATGGTGACCACCACAGAGCTGCTACTGACAGGGATTGGCATAGATTCATAGTACCCCCGGATCTCGACCCTGTTTGTGAGCGAGCGCTCCGCTTCTTCCGTGGATAGACTCTTTCGCATGCGGATAAAGCCATCGCCTTCTACAGATGAGGTTTCATCGAAGACCATCTGCGTCTTCTTGGGTATATGAACATCGAGAACTATCGTGCCGTTTGCCCTCGGAGTCAGATTGCCGATCATCCAGGTGAGATTTTTTCCGTTTATGATGTTAGGATGAGGAGTTGCTCCGAGAAAATCAACTTCTGGAAGCATATCCGTTATGCTCACATTCTCAGCGGTAAAATCGGTGTCGGAGTTTCCATATTTTATTGTATAGGTGATATTCTCACCTCGAGCGGCGGCAGTCGCATTTGCCTCCTTCTTGATCCATAATGAATGGACGACGTAGGTCTCCAGTGTTTTATTCGTGCCTTCTGTTTGCGAAGAGTTTATCTGATATGTGTTGAAGACCGAACCAGCGTTGTCTTTGAATGTGTCTTTGCCCTTGGCCTTCACGAAGATCTCGATGGTCCCTCCGGATCCGGGCAGCAGATCTCCAACATACCACCAGTGGTGTCTTCCTGAGCTCTCATTGATGAGAAGTGGATCTGATAGAGAATACTTAAAATCGACTTTTTCATCCAAATAATCATGGATCACAACATCGGTCTGCTTCACAGAGCCATTATTTCTGTAGTCTATGGTGTAATTCAGATGCTCCCCTGGGAAAATTATGCGGGATGAGGCCCTTTTTCCAATTACCAGCCCTTCTCCGGTTACAGTTGTATTGGCCCAGGCAACGGCATGCGATCCTTCTTTACACCACATATCAATGCGATTGGTGATTATTGATCCCGGTGTTAGAATATCCTTCAATCTGGCCTGGATCGCTATCTTGCCGGACTCTTCTTTATCCAGATCTCCAATGGTCCAGGCATCAATTGTGCCCGGATCCGGAGCAGGGCTTGCCCATATGAACTCCAGGCTCTCATTGTAGGTCTCTTTTAGCATTACCTCGTGAGCATCCTGACCGCCGTTATTTTTATATGCGATGGTATAATTAATAGTACCATTGAATTGCACTGGATCTGGCTCATCATCTTTAAAAACGCTCAAAATTGGATTTTGCTTGAATATCTCCAAAGAATATGTATCTGAATCGGATACCTCTTGGCCAGCTCCCGTCTTCGCCTTCACAGTGGCGATGTTTTTGAGGATATATTTCTCCTCGTAAACTATGTAGCCCGGCGTTTTTTTGTATTCTTTGCTTATTATAACTCCGTTATAATCTTCTATTATGATCAATGTATCTCCTGTAATATAATCCGTAATGGTAATGGTCTTCAAGCCCACAGATGGATTATCGTATTCGATCTTCATGTACTCATTCGTTCCCGGATGCGGATAGTAGTATTCCTCCTCCGAGAGAATCTTTCCTTTTGGATCGTATCGAGTGGTCAAATTCAATTGCGAGACGGGATCTCTATAGTAAGTGACGCTTAAATTCCCTTGCGGATCTATAATCCTCTTCAGGCTCTCCTCAGTCACTTCATTGACATAGTAGTAGGAGGTATAGTTGATGCCAGCCATCTGCATGCTCTCAATAGTTAGCGTTGCCGCATGCGGATCGAACTCTTTTTGCAGTCTTCTCATCTTCTCCAGATTGATTTCCATGCGAGTTCTCAGCCGCAGTAGCTTCTCAATCATATCCTGCTCCCTGTAACCAGTGCTAGCCATGATGCGCAGTATGGTATAATTGGCAGGATCATGAATCTCGTAAAGACATTCATATTGCCATGATTGGCCCGGCTCCAATGCTTCGTCACCTCCCCCACCTCCAACCCGAGTTGGATGGCAGTTCGGCCCCCAATCATGAGTATCGGTGAGGTTTATTTCATAAAGAGTGACTCCGCCGGTATTGGTTACGTTATATGTATAAACGACTGTATCGCCCACCCTCACTGGTGGGCTATATCTGCAGTCTTTTTTTAGGCGAATCTCTGCTTTTGCTGCGGGCAAGACCAGCATCTCAATCTGGTTTTCATTAATGCAGCCGCTTACGTTGCTCTCTATTTTCAGTTCGATCAGAACGGTGGTAGAATTCTCTACAAGGGGAGCTGTCCACTGAAATGAGCTCTGGCTCGCGTTAAGTGGAGTGCCTCCAGTTGCTGACCAGCTATAATTGTAGCTCTGCCCCTCAGGGGCTAAAGGTGCGGAGATCGTATAGGATACGCCACCGATGATCTGATTCGGCTCTGCGCTGACGGGAAGGATTAGTGCCAAGATTATAGCTAGTGATAGCCATGTACACATATGGGCGATTTCTGGACTCTTTGACCTTCCGGAGGAAGGCGCGCGCAAGCACAGAAGCTTAATCATTGAGCGTCTCAGTCCCTGAGGTCAGTTCGATCACATTGCTTGGCACTTCAACAACCAGAATCCTGAGGCTGTCCGTGCAGCTCTGAACCAGCCTGCCATGGTCATCATTCCAATCTATGCTAAGCTGCAGAATATGATACCCACTTCCATAGTCTCTCCAATCAACCTGAAGGCCTTCCTCTGCCGACTCGTCTTCTGCATCCATTCCATCTATTCTCCAAACCAATTGGGGCTTTAATTCGGGTGCCCTCGTGATCTGGGGCAGATATGTGGCGATGATGCTCTCACAAGGAATGCTCGGCCCTTCAATTTGGCAGCTCGGAGGTGTCAGATCAATGGAGCCAGTCTCACGATAGCATTTGGTATTTCGATTGCTGCATCTCCGATTAGCATTGGAGCAATCGATGCCATTGGCCGTCTCCCAGCTTATGACCAGATTCTCTATCCTTACCTCCTGGCCGCAGCTAAATGAGAATCCATATAAGGAGAGAGAATTCTCAGAGCCTGCGGGAATGGTATCCAGAACGCAGAGGCCTCCATCATCGTAATGGGATTCCTGCAGAGCACCATCCACATATATGTCGCATAAGAGAATTACCGCATATCGAGGACTATTGGCATTGTTCTTAAATCTGGCCCATATATAGGCATCTACTGAGCTATTCTGAGCGCAAGCAGATAGCAAATTTCCCTGAGCATCCCCCAGCCAGAGATCGGTTATCGTTACATCCTTGGCGCGACAGTGAAAATTGCAGTCAGGCCAATCTGATCCTGCTGCAGAGCTCAGGATAAATGGGAAAAATAGACATAAAATGGCCGAGAGGCAGATAGTCTCTTTGGAATTGCTGAGGATGGATTTCATAGTCTATATCCTGCACTTTTTTAAATAATTATTTATATTTAACATATCATCATGCGTTTTGCCCATCGGCAGCCGATTGCCAGGCCAGTCCAATATTTAATAAAAATGAGCCACCAGGCAATGCCCTGGTGCCCATAATTTGCATCACGTTACAGTTATCGTATTGAGCGGCACATCCACAATCACAACTTGCTTTTGGCATGATCCCTGGAAAACATAGGGTGATTTCTTGCCGAAGTACCCTGTCATTATAACATATGTGCCGGAATTCTCAGCCCATTCATTCCATTTGATGTTTATGTTGGACCCATCTCCGACCTTGGAATCGGCATTGCCGTTGTATTCCAGATTTTCAGGAACTTCGCCTTGCTTGAACACCCACCAGCGCTGATTGACCTGGCCGGGAGTGCTTTCTGTGCTATATTTGTGATTTTTATCATCGATGATGCAAATCTGATCCGATGAATCTGTTGTTATTGAGCACTGACCTGGGGTCACAATCGGGAAGGTCATGCAGGCCTGGTTGATACAAAGTGCAGCCTCACGAGCTGTAACCAACATCTCGAAGTAATAATTTTCTGCATATTCCGTAGTTGGAACAGCAAAAGAGATGCTTTGGGTATCAAGTGTTGCGACCGTCCTTCCTCCCGCATCATCTTCTTTAACCGTCCACATATAGTCCCAATGAATGCCCAATGCCTGCTGATCAGCCGGTACATCGGGACCTCTGAGGTCGATTATATCGCCTGGAGCTACTGGATCCTGCAGAACGGGAGTACAGCTGCCTGTACTCGGAGGTGCTACACTCTGAGGTGCTTCATCCTGAGCTGCTGAATTCGACATTATGCTTGCCAGGCTCAATACCAGCAAAAAGGCTATCTTCCATCTTGATTTAAACATTAAGTTATCACCTTAAACAAATTGCGTAACTATGGTATTTATAGATTATCATACTATTTAATCAGAGCAGCATATATAGATGCAAAAAACTGGTTTTTATGATAATAACAAATATATATGTTAAAATTAATTTTAAAAAACAGTTGACCATAACAAATATTAGTATGAAGGATCAATAATAGCTACAGCTAATTCCAAGGAATCTATAATGTTGTGACCTAATTTATATATTAATGAGGCGAAGCAATGAAAAGGATATATAAAGCTGCATTTGTGTTATTACTATTTGGTATCGCATTGTCGGGGATAACATGCCCAAGCCTATGCCAAGAGAGCCCCGTGGTGAACATCGTAGTGGATGCGGATATCCCATTAAATCCATCCTCAGAAGAGGTCAAAGCCGCGGGAGGTTCTCTGATAAACCTGATAAATGAGATAGATCCCTTTGACCGAAATGTCACCATCTTTGTGAGCGGTGAGATGGCCACAGTCTACCGTCTGGGAATCACATCTCAGGGTGCCATGAGCAACCACGAGCTTGCTCTCTATGGAAATAACACTGGAGAGAACCTGTCCTCGCTCTCGGCTGCTGAACAAGAAGAAATCATTAAGGACGCTAACAACCGCCTGTATAGCTGCTATATATGCGGAGGCAAGCATGTTGATATCAAGGGCTTCCGACCGCAGGGCTTCGAGCAAAATGAGCATACGCTGCGAGCCCTGGAGAACTTGAGCATTATCTACAATGCCGGATTCCAGCAGGGCTTGATCTATATGCCTGGTCATGAGAATGATTCCTGGCCATATCTCATTGATGGCTTCAATGTATATGCGGTTCCAATCAGCACGACAGATGTGAATGGAGAGAAAGCGGTTCTCTATGACAAATACATTGATGAAGAGATGGGCCTAAGTGGCTCGCAATGGCAGGACCTATTGCAGTCCCAGTTCGACGAGAATGCCAAGGCAGGAGCGCCCACAGTCGTCATCTTCAGCAATCTGGTCTCAGGAAATGGAGAATTCCTTGATGCTTATAGGAATTTCCTTAATTATGCTGAGTCCCAGGGCGCTAGATTCTTGACCACATTCCAGCTGGTTGATATGGCTGCAGCGAAGAATTCGGCCAGCTCTATTCCAGAGCTTGAAGAGGCACGGAAAGGCGCGGAAGATGTGAGTCCCGATGAAAAGGGTGCTATTGCTGATTGCCCGAACTGTGACGAAGCATCCAGTGGAAAAGGTGCATCAATTATCAACTTCAGCATCAGGAAAAACGAATCATGCATAAATTGCACCCAGAATTCCACAAATTCCACAGAGGTGGTGTAGGTATCTTGTCGGATAAGGCGATTAAATCGGATTAGGAGAGATTTTGCTCTTCGCTAATTTTTTATGAGCACCCTCAGGATATCGAAGCCGAATTTCCGGGCTCGATATCCTGCAAAGTCCGACCTCGGAGCGGTCTGTAGCAATAAACGATAGCAATCGTTTGGATTCACGGTTTTGCGCCATAGATACGATCAGGCCATTGACTGGCACCCCGAGTCGACCCACACATTTTCCCTGAATAATGCAGTATTGCAGTTTAAAAATCGAAACCAACTGGCAAAAAATAGTTTAGCTGCAGCCGCAGCCTCCGCCATGGCCGTGGTCGCATCCTCCATGATCGTGGTCACAGCTGTCATGATCATGATCACATGTGCCGGCATTGCCACATGAGCTGCAACCGGAAAGCTCGTCCTCTGGGCCGCGAATAATAAATCCAGTTCCACGGTCATCATCAACATAATCGATGATGGTCTCTGCCAAAAGCTCAGCATCCTTGGGCTCCATGTGGATTTTAATCCCCCTGCTCTCGAATATGACATCGTCCTTCTCTGCGTCGCCTAGCGTCATGCCATAGTTCGCGCCAGATGGATCGACTGCCGCCAGGAACATCCTTATGACCTTATCCTCCACCACCTTGCTTTTAAGCATATCAGCCGCTTCTTTTGTAATCTCAATCATGAATAGCACTCCAAATGTTATCTGCACAAAACTGATATTTAAAGGTAGCATGCATCTGCAATTGGAGCCTGGAAATCCGAGCATAGGATAGAGGATTTATCATAGAGCAGTGGTATGTGACAATCATGGGCGTTGATTTAGGGGAGCTGCTAAAGAGAAAGCAGATAGAGATTAAGGATCTGTCCGGCAGATGGGTGGCGATAGATGCCTTCAACACCCTCTATCAGTTTTTATCCATCATCCGGCAGAGGGATGGTACCCCTCTCATGGACCGCCAGGGAAGGGTGACCTCTCATCTCTCTGGCCTATTGTATCGCACCACAAACCTGATTGAGGCAGGGGTGAAGGTGGCCTTCGTCTTCGATGGCGAGGCCCCAACCTTCAAGGCTGTCACCCTGGCCGAGAGGTCGGAGATAAGGGATAAAGCGGCGTGGGCCTGGGAGGAGGCTCGAGCAGCCGGTGAAGACGGATTCAAATATGCTCAGGCGGCTTCACGGATCAACTCCGAGATTATCGAGGACGGGAGAAGGCTCATCCTGGCCATGGGGCTGCCGGTAATCCAGGCCCCATCAGAGGGCGAGGCCCAGGCGGCTTATATGGCCGCTCGAGGCGATGTGGACTATGCCGGCAGCCAGGATTACGACTCCCTCCTCTTTGGAGCGCCCCTGGTGGTGCGCAATCTGGCCATCACCGGCAAGAGAAAGCTGCCTCGAAAGAACATTTATGTGGATGTGGAGCCGGAGGTGATCAACCTGGAAGTGGGGCTGGCGAACCTTGGAATCACCCACAAGCAGCTGGTTGAGATCGGCATCATGTGCGGCACAGATTTTAATTCCGGCCTGGAGAGGGTGGGGCCCAAGACCGCTCTAAAGCTCATTCGGGAGAAAGGAGATCTGGAGAGCATCCTGGCGGACAGAGATGATAAGATCGAGGACTTCGAAAAGATCAGGGAGTTCTTCCTCCATCCTCCGGTCACTGATGACTATAAGATCGCCCTGAAAAAGCCCGTGCCAGAAGAGATCGTCTCCTTTTTGGTGGATGAGAGGGACTTTGATCCTGAGAGGGTGGAGAAGACAGCCAAAAGGCTAGAGGAGGTCTATAGGAGTGGACAGAGCACTCTCGACCACTGGTTCTGAATTCATCGATTTCGGCTATGAGCTCGACCTCGATCTGGCAGTTCATTTGATCAAGAAGAGCGGTGCGGCGCGGGTAGGCCTGCAGGCTCCCGAGGGGCTGAAAAGGGCAACGCCAATAGTAGCGGCTCGGATCGCAGAGGAGACCGGGGCAGAGGTGATCATCTCCGGGGACCCTTGCTTTGGGGCCTGCGATGTGGACACGAGGCTCTCAGGTGAGGTGGATCTGATGCTCCACCTGGGCCACGCTGGCATTGGAGAGGAGCCGGAGAAGGTGATCTTCCTGGAAGCCAGGATGAATGAGGACCTAAGAGGCGTGGTGGAAAAGGCGATCGGAGAGCTAAAATCAAAGAGGGTAGGGGTCAGCACTACTGTTCAGCATGTCCATAAGCTCGATGGAGCGCTGGAGGTCCTGGCCGAGCACGGAATCGAGGGCCTTTTGGGTCCTGCATCCGGAAGGATCAAGTATCCTGGACAGGTCCTGGGATGCTGCTATGCCTCTGCCAAGGCGCTTGATGTGGACGAGTATCTTTTCATAGGCACGGGACAGTTTCATCCCCTGGGGATCGCTCTTGCCACAGGAAAGAGGGTGCTGGCAGCAGATCCGGTGACCTGCGAGATCTTAGAGATCGATCCGGATCCCATGCTGCGCAGGCGCTTTGCAGCCATCAGCAGAGCTGCCGATGCCAAGAGCTTTGCCGTTCTCATCTCTAAAAAGTCCGGCCAGAAGAGGATGGAGCTGGCAAGAAGGATGATGGCCCTGGGCGAGGCCCGGGGTCGGGAGATGTTCCTGGTCTATCTGGACAACATCGAGCCGGACCGTTTGCTCAATTTGGGGGCCCGAGCGGCAGTCTCTACCGCCTGCCCCAGAGTAGCATTGGATGATTCTGCCAAGTATAGTATCCCCGTCCTCACCCCTCCTGAGTTCGAGGTGCTGGTGGGTAAGAGGAAGTGGGAGGACTACCTTTTTGATGAGATCGATGATATTTAAACGACCAGTAGACGCTTTCAGCAAGCACTTTAAAGATTATGAGCAGGGAACCAAACAGAGCTTCACTAAAGCTTCTTGACCCTGAAGTCTATCACCACATTGAGCCTGTGAGGGGCATAGCTTCTCACAATGCTCTCGCAGAGCACCTCTATCCCCGCGCTCATCTTCTCCGCTGCCTCCCTTATCAGCAATTCGTCCCGGTAGAGGTCGTCCTCAGGAGAAATGCAGTAGTAGTGGACAATCCCTCCCGGCTTTGCCGCCCCGATGGCAGCAGGCAGGAAGAGGGATGCACTATGGGGGAGGTTCATGATAACATGATCCGCTGCATTCTGGTATCGCAGTGCGATCTCATTTGCATCCCCCTCCAGGATATCGATGTTCTCCACCTTATTCAGCCGGGCGTTCTCTCGCAGATATTGAACAGCTACCGGATTCTTGTCCATGGCCACCACCCACCTACATCTCTTGGCCATGAGGATGGAGAACGGCCCCACCCCGGCGAACATGTCCAGGACGACGTCAGTGGGCCCGACCAGGCTCGCTATCCTCAGCCTCTCCGTTCCCAGGCGGGGAGTGAAATAGGCTCCCTCCAGGTCTATACGATAGCGCAGCCCGTGCTCCTTATGGGTGGTGGTGGTCCTCTCCTCCCCTGCTACGTGCCGATAGCGACGGGTGCGGTACTCTCCTTCCACATCAGAGATGGGGGCTATCACCGTCTTGATGCTATTGCTGGAGGACATAAGGGCTGAGGCAACCCTCTCTGCCTCTTCCTCCTCCAGGTCCTCTATCATGGCGATATCGCCCACGATCTCAAAGCTGGGCCTAAAGCCCAGAATGTCCTCTGGGGTCAGGATCTTCTCTTCGGGCACGAATCCAAAATTCACGACATCATAATCTGCTACCAGCCGCAGCTTTTCTGCTTCCTTTTCGGACAGCTCCCGCACAGGCAGATAGATCTGGGACCCATCCGAGCAAATCTTTCGGCCAGGGTCAAATGCCTTCAAATCCACCAGAGCCCGCCTGAATCGCTCGCCATTCTTTCGCTCAACTTTTATCCCCAGGGATTCGTCCGCCATTAGAGAGCGATAGAGCCGCACTGTTAATATGTCTATCCTGAGAAATGCATGTTTTTTGAGGACCTTGGATGCGTCCATGCTCCACTCCAGTCTTCTATTCTGCAGCTAAGCTCGATAAAGCTCCTACCCAAAACTTTTTCTCATCAGCGAGACCATTATGTGACTCAGGACCAACACGAAGATTTAAGATGACCTCGAAATTGTTTGTCTATGGGGTCCACAATGAATGTAGAGAACGTGGTGGCATCCACCAAGCTGGCAGATGAATTTGATCTGTATAAGATTGAGGCCGAGCTTGAGGGTGCCGAATACAAAAAAGAGAAGTTTCCCGGCCTCGTCTATAGAGTCAAGGCCCCTAAAGCTGCTTTTCTTATATTTACTTCTGGCAAGATAGTATGCACCGGAGCCAAGAACATTGAGGATATTCGCAGGGTCATCATCACCCTGGCCGAGACGCTCAAGTCCATAGGCATCGAGAACATCTATTCAGAGCCCGAGATAATAGTTCAGAACATTGTGGCCACAGCAGATTTTAAGGTCGATTTGAATCTGAACGCCGTCGTCCTGGGCATGGGCATGGAGAACGTCGAATATGAGCCGGAGCAGTTTCCTGGTGTGGTCTGCAGAGTCAAGAAGCCCAAGGTCGTAGTGCTCGTATTCAGCTCCGGCAAGCTGGTGGTAACAGGAGGCAAAACTGTAAATGACTGCGAGGAAGGCGTGCAGGTCATCAGGAAGGGGCTCGAAGACATGGGACTGCTTTCATCATCCGGATCGGAGCAACAGATAGCAGGGGCATAGCCATATTCTAAAAGCTTGTTGCATAAATGGCTCCATTTCATGCAGGAGCACCTGACAGCCTGTGAAGACACCAAATTCTCCTACAAGGATTCCCAGCATCATCAGGGCCAGCCAGCATCCGTCAGCCGCCGTCTGGCGATCATTGGAGTCTAAAAATTTGGGCCCGGCTTCTGAAACACCAGGCCCTGAGATTCACTGGCGTGACCCGATCCAGCCTCCGGACCAGCCGCCCTCCGATCCGTACCTCCAGCTGCCGGAGAAGGATTGACAGTCCTCCGACATCACGATTTCCAGATCTCCGCCATCATCCGGCGGGCTGTATGAGGGAGCCTCGGACCAGGTGCCAACCAGCTGGCTTCCGAATGCCGTCCCGTCTATTCGCCCCTGATCGTGGGTGTAGTTCCCGGTCACCTTATCGCCGGACTGCTGAAGCTGCATCGTCCCCCAATCTGTGTTCCAGGTGCCGCTCCAGTCGCAGGACTGGACGGTCCCCTCCTCACTCTGGCTGGGAATCCCCCAGATATGAGCGACTCCCCTGCCGCCCGTCTCGCTGTTCTGCGACCAGGTATCGGGATCGGAGTCAACCAGAGTATAGACGCCGGACGGCAGTACCGCTCCGGGCTCTACCACCCAATAGGCATCCTGAACTCCTCCCATTCCCAGCTCTCCGGTGGCCGCCCACGGCCCGTATTGATTGCCGGAAGCATCCTGAATGGCTATTGTTCCCGGAGTCTGGCCGGAGCCGTAGTTCCAGTGATAGGTGCGAATCCTGGTGATCGTGTAGGGACGGTCCAGGGTGAACTGCACCGGACTGGTGGGAGCGTTGCCGACTCCTCCCAGGGTATTGATCTCCATTATCAGCTCTTCCTGGGCCTCGACCTCACTGTCTGAGGTGGAGCCCTCGGCCGGATCCTTATCTAGGGCCTCGCCAGCAAAGCCGCTCAGGTCAACAGTTGTGTCCAGGCTTGGCGGTATCGATTCCGAGCCGGACTGCAGGTTTGCGATCTCTCCTCCGGCCTGAATTGTGCCGGTCATCTGCGCTCCGGTCTGAACAGCCATGTCCTGGAAGGAGGTGATGCCCGCTGATTCATCCTCGGTCCTGATCACATCCAGATCCACCATGCCCTGATCGGTAGCGTCGATAAAGAGAGAATAACTGCCTTCTGCCGGGAGCATGTAGATCTCCACATCGCCATCGGCCAGCACCTCTGCGCCGGGAATCTCGTTTATGATCTGGCCGTCAACAATGCCCGTTTGCCTGCCCTGAACATCCGTGAAGACCGCGTCCGCAGGACATCTCAGCACCGCCATGATGGCGTTAGCCTTCCTCAGAACCTCTGCCATTTCGTAAAGGCTCTTCTTAAGGGAAGGAACCAGAGCATTCACATCCTCCAGCGGAATCTGCCTGAAGACCGGATGGGCGGAGATGGCGCTGGCATAAGCCCACATGTAGCCCATGTAAGCTGGATTTTTCCAGTTGTTATTGGAGATTTCCAGGGTTATTTGCGGCATGGACCGGGGCGGCTTGGCCTTGGACACTGGGAAGTTGGGGTCATAGACGTAGATCACCGGCTCGCGCCCCTGTACCTCGATCAGCTTGTAGGCCAAGACGGCGTGACCGGCAGTTTTGTTGCCTATCCGGCCGAAGAACTCGATTATCACTGGCTCACGCGAGTCCTTGAGGGCGTCTTTCACCGCCTGATGACACTTGGCCGGCGACTGATCCCTCTGGAAGAACCGGAAGTCGCTGATCATAGCCGTCCATAGGGGCAGCATCTGCGCCCGGTGATAGATGGCAATGTTGGTGGATGCCTCCTCCAGGCTCATCTGCGAGGTGGGTTTTGATAGAGGGCTGGATCCCCTGTCCGTGAAATACAGGGCCGAGGTGGCGGCCATACCGTAGCAGTGCCCTCCAGCGCCCACATCCATGCTCTCTATTGAATAGTTCCAGAACCTCATGAAGGTCGAGGGAAAGAGCAGCCTCTGCATGGCCGAAAGGAAATTCCCATCTGCCTGCATGTTTCCTACTACTGTGGCCAAGAGCCCTTCTACCATCTCTTCAGTCTCCCTGCCCTCGAAGCCGTAATTGTCGAACCTATAGGTATCATCGATCCAGCTGTAAGCTCTGTTGCCGTTATAGGCATAGTAGATGTTGACTGTAATCGAGGCGTTGTTGTCCTCTTCAATAGCATCTTTTTCGTTCAGCATGAAGGCCTGGGCCTGCAGAATAGCTCCTTCAGCGTTTTTCCCTTCCAGGTCCCAGAATGCGGTTCCTGACTTGGTGGACCCGGCGGGGATGTCTCCCACATAAGCCGGCTGGCCTATGGGCTGTAGATCTTCGCCCTTTTTCAGGTATAGCTGAACACGCACGTCTTTGGCCTCAACTGTCCCCATGTTCTCGACTTCTACTGCCACTGCCTGGCTGTCTGCAGAGATTTCCGTTTGCAGGAGATTGTTATCCTTATGATATGAAAGGTAGATGTGATCCGGGTCCAGGTGCAGATCTGGTTTCTCAGGAGATTTGATCTTGCTGACTTTGTCCAGCCACAGCCTGGCGAAGGCGTCCACGCTTCCTTTCGGAATCTCGTTAATACAACCCAGCTCATAGATCCTGGCCACCATGTTCTCGAACTGGACGATATGGCCTCCTGTGCTCGATGCTCCCTTTCCTTCTAACCGCGGATCTCCCAGGCCGTTGTAGCCGGGAGTGTAGCCGGAGAAGTCCTCAGTGAAGCCGAAGTCCTGGAAATGCTCCTGGCAGAATGCTTCAGCCTTCTCTGAGCTATCGAAGACCGCAACGTAAAGCGACAGAAAGCCCCTGCAATCCTCTGGCATGCCCTCGATGCTAACCTCTTGCGTCAGCTCTAGAAAGGAGTCGTTCTGTCTCTCCAGCCCTTTACTGGTGGTGATCGCAAAACCAGTGCTGCTGGCCTGGGCGTTGATCTCTCCTTCAAACTTGAAGGGATCTTTTAAGTCCGCTGCCAGCAGCGCATAGTCTGCGGGATTTATGTCTTCCATCCAGCCTCCCGGAGATGACACTTCCGGTGGACTTGTCTCGTCACCTGCTGCCGCCGGAAAAAGTGCAGCCATAAACAGCAAACAAATGAGCAATCTCTGACCTATCATATTCTCTTCGCCCTCCTACTTGGATCCTATAGATATTCAATTCTTGTACGAATCAGGTATTTATATAACTCTGTCCGGGATGCGGAGGAGACAAAGAATGATAGAAGAAAATGGCCTCTCCCAGATCTAGCGCTGGCAGGGCAGCGTCTTTTCTAGCTTACTGGATCCTAGCCCGTCTGCATGTGCGCAATCGAGGCTAATTATAAGGTTAAATGGTTGGTATCCGGAGAATCTCTGGGACGTAGATCTCAATTAGATATATAGGGAAAGTATCCTATAGATATGCGAGCAATCTGCAGCCGAGCCAAAGCGGCAAAAGTCGAGGGCCAATTGATGCATTCGATGACCGTTCGGAACTAGATCTGGTAGCTCATCCTCTTCGCCTTTATAATAAATAGGTTAGTGTTGTATCACATTAATTCTGCTCTATTAATCCGGGTTTGGCTCGGTCCGGCCATAGATAGCTTGAGGGCCACATTGTAGATGGGCCCATATAATGCAGACTCTCCAGCTCGTCCCAAGGGTAGAATGCAGGATGAATTACCGTATATGCCAAGAGAATAAAGACACCTGCTGTTGATATGGGCCAGAAACGATAGTCGTAAAGTGCTCCTTTGACTGGCTCAGGCTCATCGATCTGCTTTGCTGAGATCAGGTCGTACCTGTTCTCAATGCAAAATTCTCTGAACGCGCCCCATCCGTCGCTCTTATACCAATTCCTTACCCTCATTTTAGCCTCTCCTAGACAGTCCAAGGTGCCAATGGGATAATGGCCGAGAAGGAAAGCCGCCATCCCATTGTCACGTGAAGGAGGGCGAAGGGCTGGGAGAGGCTTGACTTCTCCCCGATGATCAAGTAAAGAGGCCCTTCGCCATATTAACTATGGTATTATGAATATTTATGTCTTTTTGTCTAATTAATATTACCGAGCCATACGATCCTTGCTTCTCAGATACTGGTAGTGGTATATCTCAGCTCATAACCTGAAGCAGCTTGATTTGTTCGCAGAAAACACCGCTCGAAAAGGATTTAGACTATATCCGACTTATATATTACAATAACGGAAAGGTTTATTAATACGTAATATTAACTTTTATTGAAGAGCTACAGCAGCCAGTTAGGCCTCCTTTACCAATAACTAACTGTTGTTATGCCCTGGCAGGTCTGCCATAGCCAGGGCACACCTCTTCCTTTCGCTCCACCCAGATTCGGCTGCTTAAAGCTGGGCGCACTACACAAAAAGATTATCTATTGATCTAAATTGCCGACCTCTAATTTGAGGCCACAAGGATTGACTGAAACGAGATTGAGCATTTTTGGTCTGGTAATCGCATGTATGGCGCTGATGATCGGATCAGCGTTAGCCCAGGGGACTGATGTCGAGGACGATAGCGAGGGCGACAGGATCGTCTCTATTGATAAAGGTGCAGCAGCGGAGAAGCTTGCCAAAGATCAAAGTCCGAGGAGGAAGGCTCTTCGATCTCTTTGGAAATGATATCTGGTTCTGGCACACATACGACTAGCGTAGTGTCAAAATGAATCCTCATTTGCAGAGCTTTTAAACCCTCCATGCGCTCATTTCATTACACCCCCTTTTTAAAATATCCCGGTTACCTATAAATATCTTCCATTCTAATATTACCCAACAGTCTATCCCGCCGATCAAAGCAAAAAAAGCGTGTGGACAGAAGTGCAATGGAGGAAGCGATGAAAAATATGGGAAAGAACGATATCCTAAAGCTTATCTTATGTATAATCATCTGCCAGGCGGTGGGCTCATCCGGCTCGGTCTTCACCAACATGTCGGTGAAGACCTGGTATCCCACCCTGGTCAAGCCCTGGTTTGCCCCACCGGACGGATTGATACCAGTGGTATGGATAATCCTGTTCACACTGATGGGAATCTCACTGTTTCTCGTCTGGCGGGAGGGCCTTGACCGCCCGGAGGTGAAGGCGGCGATCTACATATTTGCCCTTCAGTTCGTATTCAATATCGCCTGGTCGGGTGCATTCTTCGGCTTGAGGTCTCCCTATTACGGATTGATAGTGATAGTGCTGCTCTGGCTGATGATACTGCTGACCATATTCAAGTTCTGGCAGGTCTCGAGGAACGCCGCCCTGCTGCTCGTCCCATACATCCTCTGGGTGAGCTTTGCCATGGCTCTGAACTACAACATAATGGTGCTCAATCCATAAGCTTGGCTCAAAAGTCATGACCGGTTATGCTTTCACCGGTCATACCCTTTCTGGCCATGCATTTCTCTCAGTCAGCTTCTTAAAGCAATCCATGCATACTGCCAATGCACTTGCGGTCCGGCCGCAGATCTCCGTGAATCCCTCGCCACACACCTGGCATCCAAATGTGGGATGAATCTGAGCCTTCCTGGGCGGAGGGATTTGGACCGTATCCGCGCTGAGCAGCTCATCATCTGGAGCTTTGATGATCCGCCCGTGAAACTCAACTGTCGCTTTTAAGTCGTGGTCCATAACTCCTCTTTATCGGTATCTTGATTTTCATCCCCAATCTTGCCAGCAGCTCGGTCCTCCATCACTCCACCCCTCCGACCATCTGTCTGTCTGGCCATCTGATCTTCCATAGTCTCATCTTTCAGCGAGCCTCTCTTCTCTCTCATGTCAAATTCCCCACAGGCGCTCTCTAAGAGCCCTCTGGTATAGGGATCGACAGCATTGGAGAGGATCTTATCTGTGCTCCCTTCCTCCACGATCCTGCCTTTCAGCAGTACTGCTATCCGGTCGCTCGCCTTCCTGGCTACTGCTATGTCATGGGTAACAAGCAGAATGCCAAGGCCCATCCTCTCCTGCAGATTCAAGAGGAGCTTCAGGATCTTCGCCTGCACGCTGGGATCGAGCGCCGAGGTGGGCTCGTCAGCGATCAAGAGCTTTGGCCTGAGGGCCAGGGCCCTGGCTATCGCCACCCTCTGCACCTCTCCCCCGCTCAGCTGATGGGGATACTTCGCCAAAAATCGATCGCTTATCGGCAGCTCCGCCTGTCTTATGACCTCTCGTGCCCTGGCCACCCTCTCCTCAGGGCTTCCCCTGTGCATCACATTCAGGGGCTCGAGAACTGCATCCAATACCGTCATGCGGTGGCTCACAGACTCCTTGGGATTCTGAAAGATCATCTGCACCCGACTGTAAAAAGCAGCATCCCTTTTGCCAAGCTTATTCCCTTCCAGGAAGACCTCGCCAGAGCTTTGCTGGCACAGGCCCATGATGGCCCTGGAGAGGGTGGTCTTTCCAGAGCCGCTCTCCCCCACCACCGCCAATGTCTCTCCCTCATAAAGAGTCAAATCCACTCCGGATAGAGCGGAATAGGAGTCAAATGAGACGCCCAGGTCCCGGACCTCAAGCAGGGGCACAATCCCACCCCGGTGGCAGGCGACGAACCTTCCTTTCACCTCCTGGAGGAGCGGGACCAGGGTCTTGCAGATCTCTATCCTCTGAGTGCAGCGATCGTGAAATGGACAGCCTTCGAGGCCATGGCTCATCATTCCCGGAATGCCCTGCAGATCTTTGGCCCGGTTCATGGCCGGATAGGAGCGGATAAGGCCGCGGGTGTAGGGATGAGCGGGATTTTTCATGATCTCTTGTGCATCTCCGGTCTCTACTATCCTGCCGGCATAGAGGACCGCCAGCCGATTAGCCAGCCTCTGCGCCAGCGAAATGTCATGGGTAATCAGAAGGGACATCCTGCAGTGCAGAGCTGATTGGAGTAGGCGGATGATATCCATCTTGGTCATGGCATCCAGGGACGCAGTGGGCTCATCCAGTATCAGAAGATCGGGATCATTGGCCAGGGCCATGGCGATGGAGATCCTCTGCTTCTCTCCCCCGCTCAGCTGGTGGGGGTAGGCAACAGCCTTCTCTTCGCTCAGGCCTACCGCCCGGAGGAGACGGATCATCCCGGACTGGAAACTTCTCTCTCCCCTCGATTCCTCCCCTCCCTTCAATCCTCTCAGCCCCTTCAATCTCCCAAGGCTTCCTAACTCCAGCAAGCACTGCAGTCCTTTTTGATGAATGGATATGGCCTCTATGATCTGATCCCCCACCCGCTGCACTGGATCAAGAGCATCTTCGATATTCTGAAATACCATGGCCATCTCTCCTCCCCGCAGCTGGCGAAGCTCATCCTCTGTGATCCGGAACAGATCCCTGCCATTCAGCAGCACCTCTCCCCTGGCTGCTCCCTTTGAGAGGAGGCCCATAATGGAGAGGCCCAGGGTGCTCTTTCCCGCTCCGGACTCGCCGATAATGGCCAGGCAATCGCCCTTATCGATATCCAGATCTATTCCCCTGAGGATCTCCGTCCTCGCCATCGTGACCCTAAGGCCTCTGATGCTCAGCATCCGCCAGCCTCCAAAGAGCCAACCTCCCCATTCTCATTCTCTTCTCTTTCATTCCCATATTCGCGCTCGTTCACATCATCATTCCAGTTTTCATGCACATGCTCGTGTCCGTGCTCGTGCTCATGTCTGCACAGCCTGGGGTCCATGGCTGCCTCCAGGCTCACTCCCAAAAAGCTCAGGCTCACCAGGGTGAGCGACAGAAAGATGCCAGTGGGAAGCAGCCACCACTTCCATACATCAAGATAGGTGAAGGCCAATGCCTGGTGCATCATCTTCCCCCAGCTGATGATCAGCGGATCTGAGACTCCAAGAAATGCCAGCCCCGCCTCCATGAATACCGCCCTCCTGGCATCCTGGATCATCATGGAGGCGATGATGGGAGAGATATCGGGCACTATATGGTTCTTGAGTATATGCCTCTGGTCCGCTCCAAAGGTCCTTGCGGCATAGATATGCATCCGCTCCTTCAGGGTGAGGACCTGGGAGCGCACGATTCTCGCTCCTCCTGGCCAGGAGAAGGCAGATATCAGCAAGATCAATAGTGGCAGGTTTGGCCTGAAGTAGGCCGCAATCAGAATCATCACAATGATTGTGGGAAGGGAGATCATCACATCCACTATTCTCATCCAGAAGCGCTCATAGAGCCCGCCCACCAGCGCGGAGGAGGCTCCGATCAAGACGCTAAGGGAAGAGGCAAGCAGGGCCACAGATGCTGCCACCAAGAGGGAGGTTCTCGCCCCGAAGAGCAATCTGGTCCAGATGTCCTGGCCCATGGAGTCTGTGCCCAGAAGATGATCATTCGAGGGGGAACTGAATATCCTGCCGGTGTACTCGGTGGGTGAATAGGGGGAGAGAAGGGGCGCGAATATGGCCATAAGCAAGATCGCTGCCAGCACCAGGATGCCCAGGAGCGCCATCCTATCGTGCCTGATTTCATGGCCGAGGTCAATGTGCATATCTGGTCCTCGGGTCAAGCCTCTTGTAGATTTGGTCGACAAACAGATTGGCGAAAAGAACGGTGACCGTCACCAAGAGGAGTATTCCCTGGATCAGGGGATAGTCTCGCGCATCCAAAGCGGTTCGGAGCATCAGTCCGAGGCCGGGATAAGAGAAGATTATCTCGATGAACAGCGCGCCTGTGATCAGCTGAGGAATGCGCAGGCCGGTAGCGGTGGTCACGGGCAAGAGGGCGTTTCTTCCTGCATGTGAATAGCGCAGGCAGAATTCAGAGCAGCCCTTGGCCCGGGCGGTGAGCATGAATCCCTCCTTTAATATGGTGACAACGGTGTTTCTGGTGAGAAGATAGATGCCGCCCAGATCCACTAAAACCAGAGCGGCCAGGGGCAGGGCGAGATGCCTTGCGATATCTGCGACCAAAGGGAAGCCTTCCAGGCCGGAGTAGGGGGTGAGAGCGCCGGACAGGGGAAAAAGGTTCAGGCTAACCCCGAATATGAGCAGGAGGACAATTCCTAAAAAGAAGTCGGGAAGGCCGCCCAGGAGCATGAGCCCGGCTAACAGTCCCCTGTCTATTCTCTCACCCCGGCGGTATCCGGACTCGATTCCCAGCATCACGCCCACCACGGTGGCTATCAGCAAGGACAGGCCTACGAGGAGCAGAGTCCAGGGAAGAGCACCCATGATGACTGAGGAGACCTCATCCTTATAGTAGTAAGAGAAGCCGAGGTTGCCCTGCAGGAGAGCGAGGACATAGGCGACCATCTGCTCCGACCAGGATTTGTCCAGGGCGAAGAGCTCGGTTAGGTGGACCTCCATCTGAGGAGTCATGGCTACCAGGGCTTCGTCTCCATATATGGCCTGCAAAGGGTTGCCGGGCATCATACGGGGCAGGATGAAGTTGAGGGCGAATATGGCCAGCAGAGCTATAATGTAGCTTAGAGCCCCTCCCCTCTTTCTTCCCTCATTTGACATCTTCGTGCCTCACTGGAAATCCGCCATCATTTCGCCATCGAACATCGACCGGCTAGTGCCATTCCATTCAACTCTTGCCCTTATCGTTCTGCCAGCCTATCCTGACATCAGGGAACGAATCCATCTCTGCGGAATAAGGCTTGATGTCCAGAAGGACTGAGCCATCAAGGGCATCCATTCCCTTTACCGTGAGCCGGTTTCCCTCGACCTTCAGCAGCTGGACGATATCAATAGCAATTGGGTTTGGCCTGTTGGGAGAACGGGTGGCAAATACCCCATGCTCTCCCTTGCTGGTGGGCGGGGTGGCAAGCAGCCTCTTTCTGTCCCCCAGATGCAGCCAGAACAGGATGAACAGGTGGGTGCATTGCTCTATATCCTTCAAGCCCTCCTCATATTCGGGAAAGACCTCGATCTGGCATATCTCCTCTGAGAGCCTGCCCTGACGGGGGATATCCCCTCGTCTCTTATACGGGGTGTGAATCACTCCCATCGGAAAGAGCACCATGGGACTTATTTCTTCAGCCATTTAAATCATCATCAACGCTTTTCGTGCTAATATCCATGCTTTATTTGGATTGATTGTTATCTGCAACATGAATTGGTTTATCATTTAAGACTATTGCGATTGATGGGCGTATTGCAGCCCCGGAGAAAAAGAGTCTGCTGCGACCGATCAGCCGCAGCATTCCAATATGGATGGGAGATCACGGGTATTCGAGATATCATCTCCGAACTGAGCTGATCTGGCAGCTAGACGAATGCCATCTTATTCAGAGCGATGGGAACACCGCTTCCAACACCTCCATAGGTGAAGTAGAAGGAGACCAGATCATTCGATGCCCAATAGCTATCGGTGTAGTACAGGGGCAGGGCGGGAAGATCCTCGGCTATCAGTTCCTGGGCAGAATCGACCAGATCCTTTCTCTTGGCGGGATCCATCACAGCCAGCTGACCTTTCAGAACTTCATTGAGATCCGAATTCTTGTCGTAGCGGGCGCTGTTGAAGCTAACCATATCCGAGACCACCTTATTCAAGATCGCCGGATCGCCACCAAGGCCACCATGGCCGCTGAGAGCGAGATCGTACTTCCACCCTCCGACCAGGCTGTCCAGGGTTTTGGAGTCAACGCTACGCAGATTGATCTTGATGCCGGCATCATCGAGATGCTTTTTGATCAGCTCAGCCTGGCGCTCGGTATCCGCTGTAGCCAGGAGCTCTATTCCATCAGGATAGCCATCGATAGAATAATACTTTCCTTCTCCGTCCATTGCGTAACCCAGCTCCTCCAGCAGCTTTCCTGTCCTGGCGGGATCATGAGCATACTCTTCTTGGCTCGGGTTATGCCAATCGTTGTCGGAGGCATAAAGTCCCGCGCTTCCCTCCAGGCCATAGCCTCTCAGGCCTGTCTTCACCAGGTCATCCCGGTCTATTGCATAGTAAAGGGCCTGCCTGAATTTGATATCGGAGAATGGCTCTTTATTGTGGTTGACCATGATCTTGGCCACCCAGTCATGATTGCCTTTTATTACGGCAAAGCCATCATCCTTGAGGCTGTCTACCGTCTCTCCGGGAACTGCAGCCGCATCGACATCTCCCTTTTCCAGGCTTGCTGATGCCATCTCCTGGCTCACTTTGATGAACTTTATCTGCTTGGTTCTGGGAGCACCCTGGTAGTAGTCCTCATTTGCCTCATAGAGATAGCTGCCCTGAGCCTTATCATAGCTCTTCAGCATGAATGGACCGGTTCCAGTCAGGGCTTCCGAATCCATGAAGCTGGCCGGATCGCTTACCCCATCATAGATATGCTCGGGAAGGATGGGCAGAGTCCCTGCCACCTGATCCAGGAAGGGGGCATACTCCTCGGTCAGAGTGATCTTGACCGTCCGGTCGTCTAAGACCTCTGCTGACTCTATGGTGCTCGAATCGACCCACTGATAGGGATGATCTTGGATATAATCGACTGTAAAGGCCACATCCTGGGCGCTGAATGGCTCTTTGTCGTTCCAGGTCACTTTATCGCGAAGATGAAATACATAGGCCTTCTCATCTGCCAGGTACTCCCAGCTCTCTGCCAGAGCGGGGACAAATCCGTTCTCGTCTTTCCAGATGAGAGTATCGAATATCAGGCTCATGCGGATGTAGCCCGGACCGCGGGAGTAATGGCCGTAGGGCGATGGGTAGCCCCAGTCTCCTGTGGAGTCGGCTATGGTGAGGGTCTCGACCGTCTCATCATCCGATCCTTGAGCGGTGACAAGCATTAGCAGCGTCAGGGCCATAGCAGCCAATACAAGGCCGGAATGCTCCCTGCTGCAAAGAGGCCCGATTGCCATATTCATAATTCTTGTGAATTTCATTCAGTATTCTCCTATGATAAAATAGTATACTCGCATATTTTAAGAGCTTTTCTAATATGAGATACATTTATGGATAATTTGTATGCTTAAAATTTAAAAAGGTATAATCCTATTCCCAGCTTTATGGATTGTGGACCTTATCTCCTCCATGTTTTCCTCAATCTATGCTGAAAGGTGCAGGATTTCTCCCTGGATATTGTCGGTCTTATTAGAGAATCTGGATGCCTGAGAGAAGCTGGCTGCAGATGACATGGAGGAAAACAGGGAGAAAGCTTTATATTCGATCATTGTCTTGGGATATTTCGTTAAATACCGAAAAGATATGAATAGCAGAAAGTGAATCTCCAAATTAGGGAGGAAAACCTTGCATAGACTAGGTTTTGATGTATCGTCTGAGGATAGAATGGAAATCAGCACAGCGGTTAGAATAGGATCCTGGGATCTTCCTCCAGGTCCAAAACCGGGTCCACAACTGCCCAGGAAGAAAAAGCCGCAAATTCCGTGAAAAAAGGTCAAAAACCTCTTTTTAAATAGGTGTGAATCCTGCAAAGCCAATGGATCTGGTGCAATATCTGCCCAGATCCGCCAAAATGGTCCGCAGAGCAGCCGAAATTCCGTTTTAGGATCAGTCATTAATGCGCGAGCATCCATGCCAATTCGCATTATATGGGCAGGCTATTTTGCATTTGATCTGGCTTATTATGCTGGTTTTTGAAGATGGCAGGAAGGGAATGAATAGATGCGTTTTCTGTGCTCATGAGGAAGGCTCGTTCTTGCTCAAAATAAGCATTCGCTCTAATTTGAGACGAATTTCGGCCTACAGCTAGGGAATTATTTAAGTATTAGTTCACAGGTAAATTGGTCACAAATGATGGTCGTAACGCACCGATATAGTGATAAATATAACGAGGAGGATATGAGATGGCATTCTACACGTTGGGCCTCACCTTTGAACTTGTGATACTCCTGACAGTTATTGTACTTGCTGTTTGGATATATGGTATATATTTTAACTTTAAGAAATGGGGCCTCGGATCCACCGGCTACCACGACCCGTTGCGCAGAAGCTTCTGGTTATTCCTTGCCACCTGGATTCATGAGGCATTTAAGGACGGCATTTGGGTATTTTTGAGGACAGTGGTGCTTGATGTTCTTCTTCTCAGGAGGACTCTTGCCAGGAGCCCGGTACGATGGGTAATGCATATGTCCATGTTTTATGGATTCCTGGCACTGGCGGCACTCTCCGGCCTTGGACTCATGCTCGATATCGTGGAGCACTTCAATTTAGCCGGATTTGCTCATGAGGCTGAGATGGTCAAAGGCATGATGGCGCTGCCCTTCGATGTATTTGGATATCTTCTGCTATTCGGCTCCACCATTGCCATATCCAGAAGGATCCTGATCAAGTTCGTGCGAGACAACACCAGCGCATACGATGCCCTCTTGATCGGAGCAGTCTTCTTGATCACCGTAACTGGATTTTACGCTGAATGGATGCGCGGCAACTCTTTCCTGGTAGGGAACATGTTTGAGTATCCCATCTACGCGCCCCACTTCGCTCTGATTCATACCTTGCTCGCCCTTGGTCTGTTCGCCTTAATTCTGCCCTGGAGCAAGTACATCCACGTGATTGCCACGCCGATGACCCTGATAGCCAATCGAGGAGGAGAGTAAAATGGCTGATAACAAAGAATCAAAGCCCTTGATGACGGGCTATATGATTTCCACCCAGCTCCTGGAGGTAGATGGCTGCAACAGATGCCAGGAGTGTATGAAGTGGTGCCCGACATTCGCCGTCAGACCGGATCGTCCCGGAATCACTCCCATGTACAAGAACGCCCGCTGGAGAGAGCTGATGGCCAAAAACCACAGCCTGCGGGCTAAGATCTTCGGCGGCAAGCCCCTGGAAGAGGACGAGATGAAGCTCTTCACCGAGGATGTGTACTACTGCACCACCTGCGGTGTATGCGGAACGGTCTGCGAGGCGGGAATAAAGACCGTCGATCTCTGGGAGGCCATGCGCCCCAACCTCGTAGCTCGCGGGGACGGGCCCTATGGCAAGCAAGCCTTCTTCCCCAAGCTGGTCAAAGCAGACCGAAATCCGTATCAAGGCAAGCAAGAAGACCGCTTGTGCTGGGTTCCCAAGGATGCAAAGGTCGATGAATCCGGCGAGATCGTATATTTCGCAGGCTGCACTGCGGCATACAGACAGCAAGCCCTGGGTGTGGCCACAGTCAGGATCCTGAATAAGCTGAATGCGGACTTCGCGATGCTGGGCAAGGACGAATGGTGCTGCGCCTCTGCCATGGTCAGAACTGGCCAGAGAGAGGTAATGGCTGAGCATGCGGTGCATAATGTCGATGCCCTCAAGGACGCGGGAGCGAAGACTGTGCTATTCGCCTGCGCTGGCTGCATCAGGAATTCCACCGTTGACTGGCCCAGGTGGTATGAGGGCTACATCCCTTACAAGAACGTGCCCCTCTCGGTCTTCCTGAGGGAGAAGCTGAGAAAGGGTGAGGTGGAGTACAAAATTCCTCTGAACTACACCGTGACCTACCATGACCCCTGCCATAACGGCCGCCATCTGATGCACGAGATCGGAAAGGATTGGGCCTTTGAAGCATCCAGGGAATGCCTTGAATCCATACCCGGATTGAAGTTCAAAGATATGCTACGTAACAGGGAACTGCAGAGATGCTGCGGCGCAGGCGGAGGCGTCAAGGCAGGCATTCCCGACCTGGCCCTGGATATGGCCAAGGCCAGAGTGATGGATGGGGAGGAAGTAAAGGCAGATGTCATTTCATCCACCTGTCCCTTCTGCAGAAGGAACATCATGGATGGCAGGAACGATGCCAAGTCCTCCATAAAGGTCCTGGACGTGGTGGAGCTGATGGCAGCATCCATGGGACTGGACATGACCATCCCCGAGAATCCCTACACCAAATACCAGGAGCAGGATGTCCTGGTCTGCGGCCCGGTCGAGTGCAAGATCGATACCGTGGAACGCAAGGCGCCAGGCAAGGATCTGGTGGGCGAGGCTCACTGAAAAGATCAGGATGCCCGGAGTTCCGGACATCTTTTTTTTCACATTTTTTGAAAAAAAATTTCTATTCCAGCCACTTTCCTGTGAAGGCCCGGGGAAGAAGGTCACGGGAGGAGGCGGTCAGAGCATCTCCTTTGCAGTTGGCCATTATCACCATGATATCCTCTCCGAACTCTATCAGGCTCTGCCTGCATATGCCGCAGGGGGATATAGGCTGGCAGCCGTCTCCTACTATCGCTATCGCCTCGAACTCCCTCTCTCCTGAGGCTATAGCTTGAGAAATAGCTACTCTCTCTGCGCATATCCCCGCGCCGGTGGAGGCGTTCTCTATGTTCCCTGCGGAATAGACGTTTCCCTTTTTAGTGAGAAGGGCAGCGCCGACCCTGAAGCGGGAGTAAGGAGCATATGCTCTGGCTATGGCCTGACCGGCGCATTCGATCAATTGGTCGTATCCTCCGGCATATGGCCTGGGGCCGATCCCCAGAGCGCCGATATACATGCATTCCGCTGGCGGAATGGTGGGAATCTCGCCGCTAGCCTCCTTGATGGGAACGCCGGAGTCTCTTATTATCGCTGCTGGAATACCCTCGTCTCCCTCTCCCATCACGATCTGAGCAGCGGATACCAGATTGTCGGCTACGGCCTTGCGGGTGATCTTGAGCTCTCTGCCGAAGAGATCCTTCTGCCCCCGGGCATCCTCCACCGCCTCCAGACCGGAGCAAGCCAGCGCTACCCCAACGCAGCCCAGCCTGAGAGGATGAGTTCTACTGTCCCCGATTATCACCCCGATCTTCTTTCCGTTTGCCATTCTCTCCCGGATGGCTATGGCAGAGCCTTTGGGATCGGCGGGAAATAGGACCACATGACCCGGTGGGGCATTGGAGTTGTCGATACCGGCATTGGGAAAGAGAAATCCATTGTTCAATGTCAGGACCACTCCCGGGATGCCTCCCACGATCTCGTCCGACTCCCTGAGGATCAGCTCCATCTCTCGAGGGTCTTTTTTGTACTGGCCAGCCAGAGATATGGCCAGATCGCCTGGCTGGATCTCATCCAGATCGACCACCCGTCCCTCAGAGGTGGCGACGATGCTCTCGGAGACGACCAGTATATCTCCATCCTGGAAGGCCTGACCAGACCTATTCATTGCTCGCACCAGGAACTCCACAAGGTCGTCTCCCGGCATCAACAAGTCCGATTTAATTCCCAAAACCTGCAATAAATCACCTGTAACGCTCTGGTCTGTCGATCAGCTCCAGGGCCTCCTCAATGATAGCGGCCAAATGGCCGAGCCGGAAAGGCTGCCCTTTCAGGTTCCTGACCAGGCTTGATATTTGAGCATGAGTGCCGAGGATTAAAATCTCTTGCGGCCGCTTGTCGCAGCGCAGGGCCATCTTTGGAATGGCGGCATCTCCTCCCCGGGCGAGCATCTCCTGCTTTATTATCAGGGCCTCCATGCTGCTCAGGCCTCGCACCGCCAGGATCCGAAAAGATCCCTTCCGGGAGAGGAGCTGGTATGCGCCCTCGTCCACCTGTATCCGCTTCAGATGCTCTGCCAGATCCATTCCCTGGCCGAGATAGCCCAAAACCTCGACCTGCATATCGCCAACTGCATGTTCATCCACATCGCAATCCATACTGCAATCGCTGGTCACAATCGGCCGTCCGCGGATGGCACCAGCCATGGCGATCGCATCCAGGCTGGCGGAGATGTCGTGCGTTCGGACGATATGTGCCCCCAGATAGACGGCTACTGTCGTTGCTGCCAGGCTTCCGGCAAGCCTCCCTCCAGGATCGGGAATATTCAGGCTCTCCCCGATGAATGTCTTACGGGATAAAGCAGCCACTACCGGCCGCCCGATGGCGCGCAACCGGTCAAAGCCATCCAGGATGGCCAGGTCCTGGGCTGCCGTCCTCACGGGAATCCACTTGCCGATCCCTGGATCTATGGAGATCTTATTCAGAGCAACTCCTGCTCTCACTGCCTGCCTCACTTTGTCTCCCAGGAGGGGAATGATCTGATTCAACAAAGGCAGGTCTCCAGGCCTTTGATCTGATGCCATGATGATCAGAGAGCCGTCATATTCTGCTACCTTTGAGGCCATATCAGGATCGTGCAGGCCAGAGACATCGTTGATGCAAGTAGCTCCACAGGACAGGGCCTTTTCTGCAATCTTCGCCCTTTGGGTATCTACGGAGACCACGATATCCAGGTTATCCGTGATCTCCTTTAAGGCGGCAAAGAGCCTGTCCTTCTCCACCTCTTCGCTTATGGGGGGAGATCCCGGGGCGGTAGAGACCGCACCCAGGTCAATGATATCAGCTCCCTCATCCTGCAGTCGCCTGGCAGTTGCTAGAGCCTCATTCGAGCTGGCCACTGAGCCCTTATAGAACGACTCCCGGCTGAGGTTGATGACCCCCATCAGCCGCACGGGCTGAATATCTCCAACCTTCACCCAACCCAACAAGCCTTCAATCACTTTCAACACCACTAGCTCAATGATCCTATTCCCTATTCCGAGAGCCAGAGCAGGATTCCCGTTCTCCTCGCCCGGCGGATCGCCCGGTCGAAGAGGATGAGCCCCAGCAGCAGATATAGCGCGGCCAGAGATAAACCTACAGCCAGATGATGGGGTCCGGGGATAAATATTGACCTGTAATACTCCAGGAAATAGGTCAGAGGGATGGCCCTGGCCAAGACCTGCAGAAAGAATGGGAGGACATCCACCGGATAGTAGATCCCGCTGAAAAGGAGTATCAGACCGCTCAGACTCCAGGCGGCAACATCAGCCTTTTGGCCGAAGGTGAGGATAGAGATGCAGACAGTGATTCCTATGATCGCGGCCATGGAAAAGACACCCGCCAGAAATATCAACGGGGGGATCAGGCCGCCCGCCTGAAACCTGAAATCAAACAGATAGAAGCTGATCGATGCCAGGATGGCAAAGACCACCGATCCCCTCATGATGCCGAAGAACAGGGATCCAAAGATCAGATGGCGGCTATGTATCGGGGCGATGAATGTGTTCTTTATGCTCTTGGACCACATATCAAAGAGGAGGACATAGGCCACATCCATCTGGGCCACCTGGAGAATGGTAAGAGCAATGGAACCCACCAGGAGAAAGGAGACCATGGACTCATCCACCATCAAAAATCGAGTGAGAAGGCCGATGGAGAGCAGGTTGACCAGGGGCCAGAAGAACAGCTCGAAGAGGGTGAAGACGTTCCTCTTGGAGATCACCCAGTTCTTGTAGGCGGAGGCCAGATACTTGTTCAGCTCACCTTGCCAATTCAAGGAATACGTCCTCCAGATCGGGCTCTTCTATATTGATATCCAGAATTTTAGCATCTTGAAAGCTTTTCAGAATCCTGTCCAGGCTATCCTCGTTACTGTCCATCAGGATTTCCAACTGTCTATCGACCGGTCCCTCAGCTGGCTTTGTCACCTCTATGTCCGCCTGCCCATTCGCCTGTATATCCACTCGCCCATCGACTATTCCGGGTTTGCCCCTGACTGCTATGACCCCCTCCAGAGCTCTCAGGGCATCAAGGTTCGCCAGCCCCCGGTAGGTTATCTTCACCCTCTTTCCCAGTTCGAGGTGGTTTTTCAAGTTCTGAGGGGTATCCAGGGCTGCCACTCTGCCCTTTCTCAGAAAGGCAATTCTATCGCAGAGCAGCTCCGCCTCGGGCATATAGTGGGTGGACATTATAACTGAGATCCCCTCCTCATCATGAATTCTCCTGATCAGATCGTGGGTTTTGGCGGACATGTCCGGGTCCAGGCCGGTGGTCGGCTCGTCCAAAAAAAGGAGACTGGGGTGGTTTAGCATGGCTTTGGCCAGGGACAGGCGCTGCTTTAAGCCGGTGGAGAGGTTCTCGAACTTCACGTCCCTGTACTCCCCCAGCTCAAAGGCATCGATCTGGTCCTCGACCGTCCGATTGAGGCCGAGGCCATAAAGGCCGTAGAGCATGCCATAGTGGACGAGATTCTCTCTTACCGTCAGGCTCCAGGGGAAGTTGGGTTTGGCAGTGCTGATATTGATTATCTTGCGGATCTCTCCCCTGTCCCGTCTGGCATTCAATCCCAGAATGGACAGGCTCCCCTTCTCCGGGTAGATCAAAGTGGAGAATATGGAGATGAGAGTGGTCTTCCCCGAGCCGTTGGGGCCGAGCAGGCCGAAGATCTCTCCTCGATCTATATCCAGAGATATTCCTTCCAGGACCGTCTTGGCGGAGCCAAAGAGGCTCTTGTAGCTCTTGCATATCCCCTTAGCCTGGACCGATTTTTCGCTCATCTTCCCGATCTTCCTTTGCATTTCTTCGCTTATTGCCTATAGCCGCTTGATCCTTCTCTTCCGGCCATAAAGAAGCTTTTGTCTGCGCAGGATGATGGCGAGCAGAACAAGAAGGGCCAATAGGGCAATGAAGAGAATGGCCCCATGGGAAATGAGGCGGCCCGATCCCTTTAAGCTCAGCTCAAAGGGGAGGACCAGATCCATCTTTTCCGAGCGCAGGCCCATGCCGAGTTGATACTCCTCCTGACTGGCATCTCCATCCACCCCGACCAGGAAGCTGGCGGAGGCCATCTCACCCGGCGACAGGTCTCCTAGAGGAAGGTCTCTGCTTTTCACCCGAAAGGGAGGAGCAGCTATAAGGCTGGCCGAACAGTTCGGGAGGATATCCTCTCCGATGTTCTCCACCGCGATTATTAAAGATCCTTCTTCTCCTGGATAAAGGTGAGACTGCACTCCTGCAATGCGCAGGTCATCCTTATCTCCGAATGCATAGACCCTCAGATTCAGGCTCTGGTTTGATGGCTGGCGGAGGGGAAAGGCCTCGCCATCGCTCACGCTCACGTCCACCTGGCGCACATAATCCACCCTCAAGGGAAGGTCATACCAACCACTGGCCCTCTGATCGATGCTGATGTTGAATTGCAGCTCTTTTGCCTCTCCCGCTGGGAGAATGGCAATATGCTGCACGCCGGAGGTCACCTGAATGGGGCCGGCCGACTGCAAAGCGGCTCTGACATCCATGGCCACGGAGCTGTTCATCTCCTCTCTTTGCTCTTGCAGGATATCGTCGGGGGAATCGCTGCTGCTTATAGGTATCAGCTCCTCGATTCTGCCCTGGTTGGCAATGCTTATTCTCAGGACACCGTCACCTGGCGAGAGTGCGGGATTGGTAGCTGAGGCATTGAGTTGCAGATGGCTGATGGACTTGTAGTGATCATCGGCAAAAAAGATGATATCTTCTGCCTGGCCCAGGCCGACCAGGATCAGCAGAATGCAGATGATCTTCAGCAGCTCCATATGATTTCGGTTGAGTTTGCATCCTTAATTAAGTCTATCTGAAGGCAGCATGCTCCCAAACCAGACAGCTTTTAGATCCAATATCGCTTTTCTGCAATAATTCCGGGAATCCTCATCTGGAATACAGCGTGCTCAGGAAGAAGAATATCGCCGCGGTGAGAATTATCGTGGCGCCTGACGGCACATCCAGCATGTAAGATACTATGAGGCCAACAGTCACGAATATCGATCCCAGAACTGCGGATCCGGCCATGATGGAGGGCAATCCCCTTAGATGCTGCCTGCTTATGGCTCCGGGGATGGTGAGAAGCGCTATTACCATTATGATCCCCACGATCTTGATCAACACCACCACGCTGAAGGCCACCATTGCCAAAAGCAGGAGCCTGAGGCTTTTCACCGGCAGGCCGATGGCCTCCCCGTAGACCGGATCGAAGCTCATTATCAGGAATTCCTTGTAGAGGATATAGATCAGGAGCATTATGGCCAGGGTGAGTCCGGATATCAGCAGCACGTCGTTGATGGTCACAGCCAAAATATTGCCGAAAAGGTAGCCATAAAGGTCTCTGGCATAGCCCTTAGAGAGGGTGAGGAGCATGACTCCCAGGGCCATTCCCGTGGCCATGAAAACCCCGATGGCGGTGTCCTCGGATACCCGTGCCCTCCCACTCACCATTCCTATGCCGACTGCGGTCAATACGGCCGAGCCCACTCCGAATATCAGGGGATCGAAGCCCAGGAAATAGCCCAGACCGATGCCTCCAAAGGCGGCATGAGCTATGCCGTCGCTTATGAAGACTATCTTATTCAAAATGACATAGATCCCGATTATGCCGCAGAGGACGGCGCTCGCCAGGCCCGCGGCCAGGGCCACCCGCATAAAATCGTACTGGAAGAGGTCCAACTGCAACTCAATCATGCTTCCTCAAGACCCGGTGGGGCGTTCCATGGGCAATCATCTCCACCGGACAGCCGTAGGCCTTCTCTATATCTTCGTTCGTTAGCTCCTTTGAGCCATGGTAATAAAGCCTCTGGTTTAGGCAGGCGATTTTGCCCACGTATTTGGATATGGCAGTGATATCGTGTGAGACAAGCACAATGGCTATTCCCATGTCCTGGTTGAGGTGGCAGAGAAGCTCATAAAACTCCGTTTGCTGGGAGGAATCAACGCCCGCTGTGGGCTCGTCTAAGAGGAGAAGCTCTGGATCTGAGACCAAAGAGCGGGCAACAAAGACCCTCTGCTGCTCTCCACCGGAAAGGGCACCGATCTCCCGGTCAGCCCGATCCTCCATCCCCACCGCTTCCAGGGCGCAATAGGCAGCATTGCGGTCGGCAGGACCGTAACGGCGGAAGAGGCCAGTCCTGCCAAACCTTCCCATCTGGACCACCTCCAGGATCTTGATCGGGAAGTTCTGATCGAAGATGGTCTTCTGGGGTAGGTAGCCCACCCTTCCCCTCGCCGCCTCAGGTTCCAGGCCGAATATTCTGATCCTCCCTTTATCCGGCTTTATAAGACCCAGCATCACCTTGAGAAGGGTGGACTTTCCTCCCCCGTTCGGGCCGATCAAACCCAGGAAGTCCGCCCGTTCCAGCTTCAGGTTTATGTCCTCCAGGATAGCATGCTCTTCCCTGAAGATCCAGAGGTTATCAATGGAGACGATCTCGGCGGTCATTTCAGGCTCTTGGAGATCTCCTCGCCTGTGCGACGCATATTCTGTAGATAGTCATCTGCCAGAGGGTCAAGGACCACAATCGTCGCGTTCATCTCTCTCGCTATTACCTCTGCAGATTTGGGATTGAACTGTGGATCAACGAATATGGTGGTTATATCGTTCTTTTTAGCCATATCGATCAGGCTTGCCAGGTACTGGGGACCGGGCTCTTTCTCCTCCTCCATGATCGGCACCTGGACCAGGCCATAGTCCCGGGCGAGGTAGCTCCAGGCAGGGTGGAAAACGATGAAGGTCTTATTCTCTTTTGCGGCAAAGGTCTGGCTAAATTCTCTGTCCAGCGCTTTCATCTCCTCCAACAGGGCATCTTTATTACGGAGATAATAGTCTCTGTTTGCAGAATCGACCTGGATCAGACCATTGCATATATTGTCCACCTGAATGGCAGCATTCTGCAGAGATAACCAGATGTGCGGATCGGCGTTTCCGCCCTCTTCGCTTAACAGCTCCACTCCCTCAGAGGAGTCCACAACCAACATATCTTCATTGACCAAGAGCGCCTTTTCCATCCAGAACTCAAGGCCCGCACCGTTCATGATATAGATGTCCGCATTGGCGATCTCCTTCATCTGAGAGGGGGTGGGCTCGTAGGTATGGGGCTCGGCTCCAGGCGGGATTATCGTCGCTATTTCGACGTTGTCACCACCGATCAAAGAGATAAGCCCTGCCAGGGGAGAGATGGTCGTGGCGACGGAGATGACATCAGAGCCATTATTCGCGTACTTCTTCAAGCCATTTCCTGTGCCATTAATGGGTAGGGATTCAGCCTGGGAATCTCGGGCATCCTGGATGTCATCATTTGACTGGCTTGCATTCACTGCAATATCGTCTGCTGGCATCTTTTCAGATGGTTCTGTATCCTCGGAGATGCAGCCGGAAAGGATTGCAGCCACTAAGAAAACGATGAGCAACGAAAATTTTTTAAAATTGCTTGACATATTACTCCTTCTTTAGCCTCTTTGCATTGAGATTCTTTCCGATATACTTGGAGCGGGTCTTGCCGCCTTCCCGCCAGTAGCCATACCAGTAAGGTCCGTGCGGGCAGCCTTTGCAGTTCTTGCCGCAGGAGACGCGCTCCAATCGAAAGGTCATCGTCCCGGAGTGTCTCTCCTCTATGACCTCTCTATTGCTGCCCCGATCCCTGGTGGGGCCTATCTTGCTGAGGGGCGCTTCTCTCATGGAGATCATATCAGATAATAGATCCCTGATCTCATAGAGAGTGGAGAGATCCTCTTCTTTCAGGAGATCTCTCAAGGCTTTCGGAATCACGGTTTTTCTTATGTAATTCACTTAATAAAGCTGTTGGCCAATTACATAAGAGATGAGGAAAATGAGAGGGGAAGGAGGACCATTATCATGATGCATTCTGCCCGCCAATTGGGCGCTTTACGATGAGAAAGTAGATATTCTAGAAGGTGTAGGATTGCGGCTATGAGTGAAGCCCGAGATAGGAAGATGAAGCGTAAACGCAAGTTTGATGAAATGAAGGCCGAAAAAGTATTGAGAGCATGCAGGAGCAGACGGTATATAGAGAATGCTGATAGGTGAGCAATCTCTTTTACTGAATATATTTTGTATTTTATTGTTTTAAAAAAGTATTCTCGGAATGCTTGCCTGTTAGCAGGCCAAATGATCCCTGGCCTCATAGCTGAGATCAAAAAACCTCTTTTTGGCAAAAGCGGATGAGGATCACGAGAGGAGAGGCTCCAAGTATAAAAAAGGAAGGGCTCCTCGCTATTTTGTATGGGTGAACTTCAATCGCTAATTCTCTGTATCTTCTGTGCCTTTTTGTGGTGAACCGCGATGCTCTGACCAAACCACAGAGACAAAGAGGAACAGAGGCCATATTCTCTGACTTAACTCACCCACATAATTCAGCGAAGAGCCAAAGGAAGAAAAAAGGAGAAGCTTAAAATGGTGGACAGGGTTAAACTGGCGGTCTAGATATAGACTGCTGTTCCTGGCTCCACATAGATAGTCTTAGAGCCACCTGCATCGAACCACATGATTTTTGGATAGTTGAACTGGCCATCATAGACTCTCACTTCATGGTTCTGGTTGCCAACTACCTTGAAGCTGAATCTGCCATCCAGAGGATCTCCGCCCGTCCCCTCGGTACCAATATAGACTCCATCCAGGTATACCTGATAGCCGCGCATGCCCTGGGAGACTATTATGGCGGTGGAGTCACCGGCCGTTGGAGCGGCAGTTTGGGTAATTGCCGGTGAGGTGGTTGGGCTTATGGATTGAGCACTCGCGCTCGTTGATTGCGTGGTAGTGATTGCTGGTTGCGCCGTGGCAGATACAGGCGCAGCCGACTGGGTTGGGGGGTAAGCGACGGTCTGTCGCGGATATACCCTCAAAGAGGATCTGGTTTGGGCATATTCGAGGGTTTTCGCCCATTCCTTATTGTATATCTGCCATCCTGTGCCATAAACCGGCGTCCAGCCAGGAGTGGGATAATAGGCCGCAGAATATGTCGAGTATGTGCCATAAGGCAAGCCATAAGGCACGTAATAGACCGATCCATTTGAGCCGTACCAGGTAGCAGTGGGAATGGGATAATCAAGCCACCGCTTAAGGCCAGAAATGGCAGGATCTCCATCATATGGGCCAATTGAACTGACATATCCCCCCACCAGCCAGTCCTGTCCGCCTGTAATGCCCACAAACAAGCATATGCTCAATGCGATTAGATATAGCAAGGTCTTACCATGTATCATATGATCTCACACGATGACATTGGCTCTAATGGAACTTAATACTATCTTTAACTTGTGTTAACATTCTTTAGATGCCATCGGTTGAAAGTCCGAAGATGCCCGTGAATTTATTCATGGGAGTGGTCACTATGATTCCCTGGCGCTATCAGCAGGCAAATGGCGAATAGCAGTGGCCAATAACACAGGCCGATCTGCAAAGGCGATCTCACACCGCCATTTCTTTACTTTTCATATTTTATTAATATTTTATGAATATGGCGTGCGAATGATTGCCATCGCAATCATCTGATCTTTGGCTGCTGCTGGCTGATGCAATGAATCGTCCCCAGCCCCTCCACCATTTCGCGGCAATCGATTCCCACCACCATTCTATCCGGGAAGGCTCCTTGGATTATCTTAAGCGCCTTCTGGTCGTTCTCATTCCTAAATAAGGGAACCAGAACCACATCGTTTCCGATATAGAAGTTGGCATAGCTGGCAGGCAGCCGTCCACTCTCATTTTCCACCAGACCAGGCATGGGCAGCTTGATGACCTTCAGGGGATTTCCATCCTGATCGGTCTCCTGGCAGAGCTGTTCGTAGTTCGCCTTGAGAGGAGCATAGTTCTCATCATCAGGATCCTCCTCGAAGGCACAGAGCACTGTGGTCGGATCGACGAACCTGGCGATGTCGTCCACATGTCCGTCTGTGTCGTCTCCTGCTATCCCCTCCTTCAGCCAGATAACTTTCCTTGCCCCCAAATACTCTTTGAGATAGCTCTCGATCTCCTCCTTATTCAGGCCTGGGTTGCGATTGCGATTGAGGAGGCACTGCTCTGTGGTCAGGACCGTCCCCGAGCCGTTCACATCGATGGATCCGCCCTCCAGGACTATTCCTGGAATGAAGCACTCCATCTTGAGGTCGTCATTTATCAGACAGGGGATTCTGGTGTCTCTCATCAATCCGGGATACTTTTCCCCCCAGGCATTGAAGGTCCAGGCGACCATAGCGATATTATCCATTCCCTTGTTTTCCCCCCGAGATACTACGAATGTTGGGCCATAATCCCGGAACCAGACATCCGCATAATTTATCTGGTGGAATCTGATCCGAAGCAGCTCCACCTTCTCCTCTCTCAGCCGCTCAATAACAGCGCTGAGCATCATCTCGTCTCTGACCAGGAGGTTGACCATCTCGCTCTTATGCATGGCTTTGATGATGGCGATGTATGCGTCCTCCACTTTTTCTATATCGAAGAATGTCTCCTGATCATAGGGCCAGGAGAGCCATATCGCTTCATGCTCTTCCCATTCTGCAGGCATATGAAAGCCCAGCTGCAGGGGCGTATCCACCAGGCAGAGAGCATCCTTCCTATCGATCTTTTCCATCATCGCCTCTCTTGCCTTTATCTGAGGGGCAGGCTCTTTGACCATCTCGATGATGGGCCAGTAAAGATCAGGCCTGCGATTGCGGAAAAAGCCCCATCCCTCCCGGACAGACTTGTTTTTGGCCAGATCCAGGTCAGCCAATAAAACCTCTTCTCTGTCGCCGCTCGCTTTTGCCACGATATTGCCGAATGAGTCAGATACGAAGGAGCTGCCCCAGAAGCTGAGGCTCTCTTCTCTGCCCACCCGGTTGACGGCGGCTACGCATATGCTGTTGGAGATGGCATGGCCCCGCTGCACCGTCTCCCAGGCATCGTGCCAGTCTCCTTCTGCCGGCTCTCCCTGGTCCATGATATTGCCGATGGCGGTGGGATAGAAGATGATCTGGGCTCCGCCCAGGGCTGCCACTCGGGCCGCCTCAGGGAACCATTGATCATAACAGATGAAGACGGCAAACCTGGCATAGCGGGTATCATAGATCCGGATCTCGTCGCCAGGAGAGAAGTAGCTCTGCTCGTAAAAGAGGGGATCATGGGGGATGTGGATCTTGCGGTAGGTCTCCAGAAGGCTGCCGTCATTGTCTATCACCGCGGCGGAGTTAAAGTAGTCGCCCTCTGTTTTTTCATAGATCGGGACTATTATCACTATCTCGTGCTCCCGGGCGAGGATGGAGAAGGCATCTGTGGATTCACCCGGAATTGTCTCCGCCAGATGGGATGCATCCTTTTGATCCCATTGAGGGAAGTAGCGGGTCCGGTAGAGCTCAGGCAGGCAGACGATCTTTGCTCCTTTCTTCGCAGCCTCTTTTATCATCCCGATGGCTTTTTTCAGGTTCAGATCTCTGTCCTCTGAGGCTGTGCTCTGAATCAGTCCTATAGTGACCCTCTCTCTCTCCCTTTCAAGCGCCATTTCAGTCTTCTCCTCTAAGGTGGTCGGCATGCTATTGGAATGCGGAATTTTCTGAGAAGGGATGCGTATTAAAGTATATCAAAGTATCAAAGGATCAGTGTATGTCTCAATATGAGTCGCGCCTCATCATGGCTGAAACAGGCAAGCAACTTGGCGACCAGATGCAATCTGCAAGATCTTCGTCCGAAGCATGCGCCCAAAAACAGGGCCTATGCCATGGGCAAAAGTGGCATATGGTCCGGGCCCCAGCCGCCTCAGTCTGTATAAGCCCAGGGGAGATGGCGGAGTGATGGATTGCTGCCTATTCATTTTATATATTCTACTTCCTCAATATCCTTGAATTCCCGGTCTCCTGTGAGGAACCGGATTTTTAATCTTTTGGAGCAAATATAGCCGAGGCTGTCTATAAGGGAGAGCTTTTTGCCCTTTTTATTATTGGATAACCTGAATCTTGAGGCTTCTAAATAATCGAGATCTTCGGGGCTAATCACCTCGATCCTGCTTCTCAGGAACGAGAGTATATTTATGCTATCCGTTCTCCCAAAATCCCGGTACATGGCATAGGCCAGCTCAAAGATATTGAACTCAGAGGAGATAAGCTCTTTTTGAGAGTATTTTTCGTAGGCGGGATTCCCCTTGAGTATCTCCACCAGTGCATAGGTATCTGCAAATAGCTTAACCATCTGTCTCTCTCAGTTCATCCTTTAAAGACTGCGAATCCAACTTCCAATCCTTCAAGAGACCAAAGATGCCTCTGCTCTTTATTTCTATATCCACTTCCTCGCCTTCCTTCAGATCTAATTTCTCTTGAGGCCTCAAAAGATTATTCTCATAAATCGCTTTCACGATCATACCTGGCACCAAGCTAAACCTGTGGTTTGAGGATAAATATTTGCCCCATCGCTCAACTCATGTTCCGGTCTTTATCTGATTTGCTCCTAATTTTTGCAGTTAAGAGCATCTCATTTTCCTGCTCACAGGAATATCCAGTAGACAAAGACATTCAATGCGGTTAGTGGCACTCCCACCCTGGCGAAATCCAGGAACGTGAGCGTCTCCCCGCTCTTCTCGGCGTTCTGGATGATAATGACGTTGCTTGCCGCCCCCAGGATGAAGAGGTTTCCGGCGATAGTGCTGCCTGCTGCCAGGGCCATCAGATCCTGGGCAGAGGGGTTAATCAGGAGCGGCTGGAATAGGGCGACGAATGGCACATTGGAGATGATCTGGCTCAAAAAGACGCTCAGAGCCAGGATGACGGGAATGGATCCAAAGCCAAGAGAGCTCTCTTCCATCATGCTCTGAAAGAATCCAGATCTCCAGACACTATCCATCAGAACGAACATGGCGGCAAAGAATACCAGGGTGCACCAGTCGATATGCTTCATGATCTCCCATCTTCGACTGCTGAAGAGGATGACGGGCAGGGCAGAGAAGATGGCGATGTAGGTCAGCGAAAAATGTTGGCTGCTCTGAACTGTGACTGCCAGGACCTTGGCCAGAATGAGTATGAGCAGCAGGATAATTGAGATCCGGGAGATATTGGCCAGGGTGGGATCGCTGATGCATTCCTTTGGGATCTCGATGGCCGTCTGCTGGAACTGGCTCTTGTAGAAGAGCCTTAAGAGAAGGTAGGCTAAGACCAGGTTTGCCACTGTTGGAATGAAAAGATACTGGAAGAAGACCAGGAATGGATTTGTCAGGCTGCCGTTGATGGCGATGAGCAGGTTCTGAGGGTTTCCGATGGGGCTCATGGCGCTGCCGGTGGTCACGGCGAAGGCCAGGGTGAGAAGGAGAAGCTTGGGGGAGATCCTCAGGGCCTGGGCCAGGTAGAGCATGAGAGGAGTTCCAATAATAGCTAAAGTGTCGTTCATCAACAGGGCGGAGAGAAAGCCCATGGCGAAGAGGATGAGGAGCAGGAGCTGGTCTAAGTTCTTTGCCCGGCAGAAGATGCGGTTGAAGAGATGAAATAGGTAGCCGCTCTCACGCATCGCCTCTCCGATCACGAACATCCCGGCCAGGAATATCATCACATCTGGGTTTATGGCGCTAGCAGCATCCACCGGCGAGATCTCTCCCGAGAGAAGTACCAAGAGGGCGCCAAGGAGCATTATCTGCCAGATCTGGAGCTTGAACTCACCCAGCTGTCTGATGGCGATGAGGAGAAGGACCAGAGCTAAAGCTATGGCAGAAATATTTATGGCATCGAGCATTCAGGATCCTGAGCCTTCCGGGCGGCGGATGTAGATGGCAACCTTATGGACCTTCTCTCCTCGCTCAGACAGAAACAGGATCTGGTTTTATGCCTGGTTATTATAGTTTTTGGCCTACTGAATCTAGATCCCAATCTTTAAAGTGCTATCTGCAGCACTCATCTTCCCAGAGCCGATATCCCCCTGAACCTCTCCACTGCCTCCACTATGCTCTCCGCCACATATTCCACCTCATCAAGAGTGTTGGACATCCCCAGGGTGATCCTGAGGGAGCCGTGGCATTCCTCCGCTTTGAGGCCCAGGGACATGAGAACATGGCTTGGCTCCAGCTTGTGAGACGAGCAGGCGGAGCCCGTGGAAACGCATATCCCTTTGGAGTCCAAGAAGAGCAGAAGCGACTCGCCCTCCACGTATTTGAATCCGAAGTTCAGGTTGCCTGGAAGCCTCTTTTTCATAGTACCATTTATCCAGGCATCCTTGACCTTGCCTAAGACCAGCTCTGCCAGGCGGTCGCGCAGGCCTGCCAATCTCTCCGCCTCTCGGGACATATCCCTCTCAGCCAGCTCTGCCGCTCTTGCCAGGCCCACAATTCCGGATATGTTCTCCGTTCCCGATCTGAGGCGGCGCTCATGGCCACCTCCCTGGATGATGCTCTCAAGCTTTGTGCCTTTGCGAATGTATAGAGCCCCCACTCCCTTCGGCCCGTAGAGCTTATGCGCGGAAAGGGATAGCAGATCGACCCCGAGGTCATCTACATTGACCGGTATCTTGCCCACGCTCTGCACGGCATCGGAATGAAGGTAGATGTCCCTCTCCGCAGCCAGACGGCCGATCTCCTCCAGGGGCTGGATGGTTCCCACCTCGTTGTTGGCGTGCATCACAGAGATGAGGATGGTATCCGGCCGGATGGAGGCCTCCAGAGTGGAAAGCTCGACAAGCCCCTCCCCGGTTACGGGCAGGTAGGTAACCTCAAATCCATCTTTTTCCAGGGCCCGGCAGGTCTCCAGGATTGCAGGATGCTCGATTTGGGTGGTGATGATATGCTTTCCAAGCTTTCGATTTTTGCGGGCTATGCCCTTAAGAGCCAGGTTATCTGACTCCGTTCCCCCGGAGGTGAAGATGATCTCCTCAGCTCTCGCCCCCAGCAGGGCTGCTACCTTCTCCCTTGAGTCCTCCAAAGCCTCCTTGGCCTCCCGGCCTGATCGGTGCAGGCTGGAGGCATTGCCGAATTTCTCCCCAAAATAGGGCAGCATGGCTGCCAGCACCTCTGGCGCCACTGGGGTGGTGGCGGAATGGTCCATGTAAATGCGCTTCATCCATTTTTCTATTGAGAGCTGAGGGTAAATAGATGGCGAACTCAAACGAGAAACTATAAGTATGCTGCCGGGGGACTGCAGGATATGGACATATCCATTCCCCTATTTTCAACTCCACTCTTGATCGCTGCCGCCCTGATAGGCCTTGGATTTCTGGTTTATCTCTTCTCGGCGAGGCTGGGGGTAGTGAGCATTGGTGCGGGCACAGCCATAATGGGGACTGTGGTCCTATTTGATCTGCCCAATGGATTTGCAATCGAGAGCCTGGTGCTATTCGGATTCACCGTGGTGGTCGGGATCTGGATGATGTATGTGGGAGTGAAAAACGGCTGATAGAGTTCGGGCCTAAGGGAGCATGCAGCCGATATTTCGTAGGGATGGAGCCGGATCTCATTCAGTGGGAAACCCTTATATGCCACTTCTGCATCCTAACGAACGCTGCGCGGGGCCATAGGGTAGCCTGGTATCCTACAGGACTGGGGGTCCTGTGACCGGCGTTCAAATCGCCGTGGCCCCATAAAATGTCTTTGCGTATTTTGTATATGTGGACTTGAATCGCAAATTCTCTGCATCTTTTCGCCTTTGTGGTGAACTGCGATCTTCTGACCCAACCACATAGAGCCCATGATCATCAGGCGGGGATCATGCCCAAAGCATCCCTCTTTAAGAATTGACTATGCTCTTCCCCTGATAATTCTTCAATATGACGAGTCACAGAAAAGAGTCTCTATTTTAGTGCTATCTGCGAGATGAACAAGTGGTCAATTCCCGTATCATTGCTGCTCTATCTTTCAGCCGGGCGAGGACTTCCCCTCTATTCGACCCCTTTGTCAGGATGGAGAGAATCGGATCGTCTCTTTCAATTCTCGAGCCAGGACGGGGGACATCCGCCGTCCAGGGAAAGAGCAGGCTCTCTTTGATCTCCATGGAGCATGGCGCATAGATTATTGCCCTCCCGGCAGTGCACTTGATGGCTGGCCTTGAGGGAAGCAATCCCCGAAAGGAGTTCAGATGAGCCTCGAATACATTGATGCCTGTGGCACACTCCACTGTGTCCAGGCTCCCCTGGAAGCGGCAGTTGACCTCCACCACCACCGGCCCCTCCTCAGTGAGAAGGAAGTCGACCCCATTGCTTCCCAAGAGGCCCAGTCGCGCAACAATCCTCTCCGCCATGTTCGCTATATCGTTCTTGGGCAACGGCTCCAGAGGGGTGATATTGCCGCAATAGCGAAAGCCCTTGGCTCCAGTCCAGCTCTCTCCGATCAGCTGCTCGTTTGCCGCCAGCGCGCGCGCATCTTTCCCGTCGCCGATGACCGAGACGCTCGCCGCCCGGCCAGAAACGACCTCCTGGGCGATCAACCCCTCTTCCCATTCTAGCCTTGAGCTGTCCTCTGCGATTCTGCAGCCCACCCCGCCTGCCCCCTGCCTGGGCTTTACCATGACCGGAAAGTTCAGGTCCTCCGCCGAGGTTTCCGTCCTGATGAAGGGAAAGCCATTCTTCTCCAACCAGCGGGCCTGATAGAGCTTATCTGAGATCCTGGCGGTCTTCTCGGCAGGATTATTGAGCACCGGCAACCCTTTGACCCTGGCCTCCTCAAGTCCCGGTCCCAGGACGACAGCATCGGGAAGGACTCTCTCGACGTGCTCGGAGATCAACTCATCGATTCTATCCGCACCACCGGGATCATCCATCCCATCCCTGGACAAGAGCGCCATATCCTCGGCACAGCTCTCCAGGTCCAGGTCGCAGTAGCCATCGACGGCATAAACCTCATGCCCCGCCCGGCTGGCTGAGCAGGCGATATGCCGAATGTTGATTCCAATTATCAGAAGCTTCATCCTATCTGACTCTCGTATCTTCATCACCAGGATAGGAGGTTTTTGTCTGCGTCGTTGGCGATTTGGTCATCATCCTCGTCCAAACCATCATCCGCAGCCTCATCCCCATACTCGCTCTTCTCATCTCCTCCTTCTTCATCCTTCGAGCTGAATTCCGGATAGATGACCTCCTTCCCCCGAGAGGAGGGCACTATCTTCAGCCCCCCCTCAAACTCCCGGAACAGCTCCCTGCCCAAAAAGAGCCGGTCCAGGAAAACGGCCAAAGCCGCCACCTCGGAATGGGGCTGGTTGCCCACAGCCACATTCCAGTCCGCCAACTGATACACCTCTGCCGGAACCTTCTCCGCCCCCACCACGATCAGTATATCCTCGCTCTTGCGGATCTCATCGATCACATCGGGCAGATTCGAGCCGTACATGGTGAGGTGAACCACCTGACCACCGCTTTCCTTCCAGCGAACGATCTCTCCCTTCCATGACGCATTCGGGGTGAGACGGAAGGCCCCTCCCCACCGCCTGGCTGCATCATTCAGGCTCTCCTCCACATGGGCATCGCGACCGCAAAGAAGCATCCCCTCCGCTCCAAAAGCCCGGGCGACCAGGCCCACATGGGTGGTGATCCTCTTATCCCTCTCCGGTCTATGCCCCAGACGCAAAACCACTGCTCGCACGGGCCAAAAGAATATGGTCTCCCTTATTTAGAGCCTTCCAGGATCCTGCTATCTCGTGCCCGAAACCGGGAACATCCCGAAGCTATAAATTCCTCCAAAACATCCCAAGAGCGATGAATCAGTGTGAGAGATGCCAGGGCCGTGGAGTGCTCACGGTTGGAGAGAAGCCCTGCCCCAACTGCAATGGCAAGGGAACGACCGAGTCCATCTCCCTGGGAGAGGCATCAGATAAGGACATGAAGTCTCTGATCGAGAGCGGCTCGGCGAAATGCAGCGTCTGTCAGGGTAGCGGCAAGATTCCGATCACCGAGATCTGCCCTGATTGCCATGGTCTTGGCCGGGAATACCTGTGCGTGGTCTGCAAGACAAAGCTGGACAGCAAAAAGGAGCTCTGTGAACGTTGTGCCAAAAAGCCGCTGGTCCACATCCTCGATCCAGCCTGCGACATCAGAGATATCTCCGTGGGGGAGATCTACCAGGGCAAGGTCTCCGGTCTGGCAAACTTCGGGGCTTTTGTCGATCTATCCGATTCTGTGCGCGGCCTGGCCCACAACAAATATCTCAAGAGTCGGCCGGAAGCTGGCGACGCCATCATGGTGACGGTGAGAAACATCCTGCCTAATGGCAACATAGAGCTTGAGCCAGCAGAGCTGAAGGAGTACAACACCGTCGAAGTGGAAAAGGACCTTCCTCTATCCAAGGCATCTGATCTGCACAGCCAGGTGGGCAAGACGGTCATGATCAAGGGAGAGGTGATCCAGGTCAAGCAGACCGGCGGTCCGACCATCTTCACCCTGGCCGACGACAGCGGCCTGGTCTTCTGCGCTGCCTTCGAACGGGCCGGAGTGCGAGCGTACGCTGATATTGATAGCGATATGATGGTCCGGGTCATCGGCGAAGTCAGCCTGCGCAACAATCAGGTTCAGGTGGAGATAAAATCCATGAAACGCCTCTGGGGAGGCGATGCCTCGGTAGTTAAAGACCAGATAGAGAAGGCCATTGACCTTCGGGCCGAGCCGGCCCAGACGGAGTTTTTGGTCAAAAGCGAGATCTTGGACCGGCTGCGTCCGGCGATGAAGGCTGTGGCCAAAGAGATCCGCCGCGCGGTCCTCAAGTCCCGGCCCATTGTGGTCCGCCATCATGCCGACGCGGATGGCATTTCCGCTGCAGTGGCCATTGAGATGGCCGTTCTCCCATTGATTGCCGAGGTCAGCGGCTCGGATGCCGAGTACCACAACTACCGCCGCGCCCCCAGCAAAGCCCCGTTCTACGAGCTGGAGGATGTGACCAAGGACCTGACATTTGCCCTGGAGGATCAGAGCCGGCACGGTCAGAAGATGCCTCTGATCGTCCTGATGGACAATGGCTCTACCGAGGAGGATGTTCCTGCCATGCGCCAGGCCCAGGTCTACGGCCTGGAGATGCTGGTGGTCGACCATCACCATCCCCACAAGATCGTAGACCAGTTCCTGGTGGCCCATGTCAATCCCGCCCACGCCGGAGGGGACTTCGGCCTGACCACGGGCATGCTGGCTACGGAGATCGCCCGCATGATCCATCCCGAGGTCGAGAACAAGATCCGTCATTTTCCGGCTGTATCCGCGGTGGGCGACCGCAGCGAGGCCCCGGAGGCAGAAGAGTACATCCGCCTGGTCGAGGACCGGTTCCCTCGAGAGGACCTCAAAAAGATCGCCCTCGCTTTAGACTATGAGGCCTTCTGGCAGCGCTTCAACGATGGTCGTGGTCTGATAAACGACATCCTGTGCCTGGGCAGGCTTGACCGCCACCAGAAGATCGTCGAGCTTCTCTGCGAGCAGGCCAATGCTGCCATAGACGAGCAGCTTCGGGCGAGCATGGGCAATGTCAAGAGCACAAAGCTTCCCAATGGCATCATCATGAACGTCCTGGATGTGGAGAACTTCGCCCATAAGTTCACCTTCCCCCCGCCCGGCAAGACCTCAGGCGAGGTGCACGACCGACTATGCCAGAAATATGATGGAAAGCCGGTGGTCACCATCGGCTACGGCCCGGATTTCGCAGTGCTGCGCAGCCGGGGAGTGAGGATGAACATCCCTCAGATGGTTAAAGAGCTGATGGAGGAGATCCCCAATGGAGGGGTCTCAGGAGGAGGTCATCTCGTCGTTGGTTCCATCAAGTTCGTAGGTGGGATGAGAAAAGATGTCCTGGCGAAGCTGGCAGAGAAGATCGCCGCCTGCGGAGTAGACGAGGTGGCTGAGGTAAATGGCGGATAGACGGCGGGACAGGGGCCGGGCGTCTTTTCTTTATCGGCGATCGGCAATTGATTTTACCGCATTTTTGGAAGCGTTTTTTTTAGATAGACGAATCGATTTTGAAATGATCAAACTCAATATGGACCACATTACTATTAGACCTTATATCACTTAAATTATGAGTGATGATTATTATCGTTTTATCGTTCTTTAGTCTCATGAGGACGTCATCGAACAATTTCCTCGATTCAGCATCTATAGATTTAGTAACCTCATCGAGTAGTATTATGGGAGAATTCTTTAAAATTGCTCTTGCCAATGCGATCTTCTGTTTTTCTCCGCTCGACAATTTTAGCCCATTTTCTCCAATATTCGTTTCATATCCCTTGGGCGAACTTGATATGAATTCATGCGCGCAAACCAACCTTGCTGCATGAATAACTTTTTCTCTGGATGCTGCGAGGTCGCCGATATGAATATTTTCATAGATGGAGCCGTCAAAGAGATAAGGATCTGAAAAGATCATCGATATATTCTTCCTCAGATCATTTCTTTTGATATCTGTAATTTCATGCCCGTCGATTGTTATATGCCCCTTATCGACGGGGTAAAGGGTACATAATAATTTAAGAATAGTTGATTTCCCGGCACCATTATCTCCCACAATATAGTTCAATCCCTTAGCAAATGTAGCATTAAATCCTTTGAGGATATACCTATTATCATATGAAAACCAAACATTATCAAATTTAATAATACCATCATTCACAATAAGTCGCTTGTTACCATTAGAATCTTGTTCTAACTGAAATATCTCATTAACTCTATCGAAAGAAGGAGCTGAACTCTTATAAGATGTCCATAAATAGGATAGCTGTGATAGAGGTGAGAAGAAAAGGGCAACGTAGCTCATAAAGGCCGTAAAAGTTCCCAGTGAAAGGGATCCTTGAATCACCATTGGACCACCAAATAAGATAAGCAGGATTACAGGCATACCATAAATGAGAGTGCCTATTGATGTGGTCAAAGAAGAGTTCTTTGTACAATCCAAAGAAATGTCACAATAATCATCCAGCTGCTCGTAAAATTTATTTCTTGACCACTTTTCTAATCCAAAGACTTTTATAAGCGGTATCATTGAAAGGTTTTCTTTTAAGAGAGAATATAGCGAGGCGATTCTCACCAGAGATGCTTTTTGTTTGCGCTCCAATCTATTGCCGAAGAATGAAGAAGACAGAGAGATGAATAATACAGGTATCATAACAATAAGCGCAAGCTGAGGATTCAGAAAAAGCATTATGAAAAACGGTCCGATAATACGCAACGCATTCATGGCAAATTCGGGAATAATGTAAGTGGATATATAGACTGCAGATCTAGTGTTGCCCATAATACGGCTAAGCAGGTCTCCGATCTTCATCTCTTGGGTTTTTCTTAGGGATCCCAACAGTATGGCATTAAACGTCTCTTCAGCAACATCTTTGAATATGATTAAATCAAGTTTTCCTCTAAGATAGCTAGAGAGATAGTCAGAGATAGATGAAACAATGTATATTCCAGCAGTTCCTAATAGAATATAGCCTAGAAGATCATCTCTCTTGCCGATAAAGACATCATCTACAAGGGACTTTGTGAGCAACGGACTGAGGAACGCAAATAGCATACCTAAGATGCTCAACGCAAAAATAAATATTAAGGATAAAAAATGTGGCATTACAAATCTAAAGAAAAAATGCTCATAGCTGCGTCCTTTCATATCCATTTGCCTTCTTTCGGATTATAACTGCATAACATCTTGCCTTCAGCCATTCCAGTCAAATTTTCTTCAAGAGCCCTGCAGTCGATACACGCGTATCTAAACTCGCAACAATTACATTTATCTATTTTTTCTAATGTTAACTCCCAGAATTTGTATATGCCTTTACCTCGTCTTCCAAATATTGCATGAAAATCCATGTCATGTAGGTTGCCGAGATTATGGTTCTTCATCATTGGGCAGGGGGCTACATCTCCGTTACACCCAATTGCCACTGTATGCCCAAGGCAAGGATGAGACTTTGTATTGCTCAAGAATTGGTGCAAGGTTGATGACATCTTCATTTTAGACATTATTGGTAGATCACTTGTTAGAGAATGTGGATCTGAAATGGCGAAATCGATAATTGTATTCTTGTCCTTGATATTCCCTTGATTATTTTTCCATTCATCAGGGGTGATAGTTAAGATATATATAGAGTTTTCAAAAAAATTATCAATTGACTTCCCAGCTTGAATAATTACTTTAGCCCTATCCGCCAAATCATTCATTATATCTATTGATACGCTTTTCTGATGAAGAATTATGTATATGTTCGTGAACTTTCCGCTCGCATAATCCAGAATGCTCATAGTCTTTTCCCAGGCTAAAGTAAGATCTCCACCAGTTATAAAAATATTTTCGCATTCCAAATCTACAAGCTGATCAATAAGCTCTTTCCATCGTTCCAGGGTTAAGGGCTCACCATTTTCTTCAAATCTATTGCAGCCCATGCATCCTAAGCTTCTTTTCGTTCCATGATAACCGCAGAACCAGCATTCTCTATTACATGAATTATTTATTTCGAGGAATGCTCTAAAAAGCTCAGGTGGTCTATTGATCAGTTGATCCAAGACAGGAGAACCAATTCGCAATTTTTGAATATATATCTTATTGGTGTAAAAGTTCCCCAAGCAGAACTGTCTAAGCTCCAGAAGAAATGATTTTTCGTCTTCCCGGACGGGATTATTTTTTTCACAAGATAGAACTGTCTCTGCTTCTTCTTTGCTCAAAACATATATTGCTGCATCTATTAAATCGAAGATTGCACCGCATTTCTCGCCCATAATGAAGTAGCATTCTGGATTTAATCTAAAATACATTTTATTCACCCCAATTTCGTTTGAGGTTTTCGAGATGAGCTGATTTTTCTACGTACTCTGGATTAATTTCTGCTAACATAAGCGCCTCGCCAAACGGCACTATACTAGATGATTCAACCTCCTCACAAATGTGGGAGGAGGACATGAACCCTTTATCAGTTGCAAATTTAATGTAGCAATAGCTACAAGTTCTCTTCACCCTGCAATTCGGGCATTTATCCATATGGCGGAAATAGTCAGTTACTATTTCGCTTATTTTTTCATAGTCTAAACCATCATGTACGTTTCCAAATGGATTAATTTCAACCATTTTTTCACATATGTGGAAATTTCCACTAAAATCCACAAATATTTTCTTACCTGGTATACAGGTGCCAGTACACGGTACAATTGAGGAAAATTTGCGGATAGAAATAGGCACAAATAGAGAATATTTGGCATTGTCGCCAATTATCCTGTCGAAGAAAGAGTCTTTTTCTTGCAATTTATTTTTTTTCGAAAAAATTTCGTAATAATAATTTTTAGCCATTTTTATTTGCTCTAAGTATGCCGAATAATCATCTTTCGAGAATTGATCATAATATTTGCAGCCACCAGTTATGCCCACAGTAGAAGCAATCATTAGCGGTGGGACATCGATCCGATTGAAGAATTCTTCGATCTCAAATAGATTGCTTTTCCAATCAAAAACTGCCATCGAGAAGATTTTTTTATACCCGGAATCCATTATTGAGCTGACATTTTTCATAACATTCCTGAAGGTCCCCTTTCCGTCACTATAAATCCTGTTTCGATCGTGCTCCTCCTCGGGACCGTCTAAGCTGACCGCTATTGTGAAATCGTGTTCCATTAGCCAATCCGCTTTATGTTTATCGAGAAGACTTCCATTGGTGGTTATGTTATAGATTATTCCAAAATCATCATCAATAGTCTCTACGTTGTTGACGCAAAATAAAATAGACAACTTTATATTGTAGAACATCGTTTATATATTATGGACAACGAAGCAGACTATGGACCATTCTTAAAAGCCTTATCCGGTGCAGATCCTATCCAGGCAAGGC